>Ga0308002_1000818_pt1 | contig 10877 bp, 5 predicted proteins | sample Neamet34_FD_203148 | JGI IMG/M metagenome (GOLD analysis project Ga0308002, IMG submission 203148) | Marine microbial communities from water near the shore, Antarctic Ocean - #34 | ecosystem: Environmental > Aquatic > Marine > Unclassified | place: Southern Ocean | collected 2014-06-06
GAGAGGAGATAACAGCCGAGTTGCGTGAAGAGTTCGCACAAAAGTTTGAACACGACAAATCAGTAATCGTGGAGGCAATGGATAACATGCTTTCAACAACGATTAAATCTGAAATGGAAGAGTTCAAGACAGACCGTGAAGCCCTTATCGCAGAACGAGTGGCATATAAGAAAGCAATTTCTACACATGCATCTCTCCTTGAAAAATTCATTACTTCTCAATTAGCAACAGAAGTTAAAGAACTTAGAGCAGATCGCACGAAAGTTAACGAACATTTAGGTCGAACTAAAGAATTCGTTGTTAAACAACTTTCACGTGAATTGGCTGAGTTCCACGATGATAAGCGTGATTTAGTTAATACTAAAGTACGTATGGTAGCAGAAGGTAAAGAGATTCTTATGAAAACTAAGAGTTCATTTATCAAGCGTTCAGCAGAGTTAGTCGAGAAGACTATTGAAACTGCTTTGCGTTCAGAACTGAAAATCCTTAAAGAGGATATTCAATCGGCTAAAGAAAACGAGTTTGGCCGTAAACTTTTTGAAGCATTCGCAGGCGAATTCATGACTTCACAATTAAATGAAGGTACTGAAGTTGCAAAGATGTCTAAGAAATTAGAAGAATCTGCTACAGCAATTGCAAAATTAGAAGAAACACTTACTGAAAAAGATGAAACTATTACATTGGCTGGAAAGGCACAACGTGTAATGAAAGATAGAATGGACCGTAAAGAAGTCCTTGAAAGTCTTTTATCACCGTTAGGCAAATCAAAGCGTAGCGTAATGGTAGACTTGCTTGAGACAGTAAAAACCGCGAATTTGAAGACTGCTTTTAAGAAGTATTTACCAGCAGTATTAAATGAAGCATCAACAGTCTCAACTGAGGCAAAACAATCGTTAAATGAAGGCAAAGTAACAGAACATACTGGAGACAGAGGGGTTGAACTAACAGTTAGTACTACTCAAGAGTCAACAAGTAACGATGCCAATATAGTACAGCTAAAGAAATTAGCTGGACTTAAATAATTAACCAGATACAGGAGAAAAAGATGGAAAATCTTTTCGAAGGAAATAACTGGACAACAACACGTGAAACACTTCTAGATGGTCTAGAAGGTAACAAGCGTGATGTAATGTCATCAGTATTAGAAAACACTAAAAATGCACTTACAGAAAGTGCTACAGCGGGTGCATCACAGGCTGGTAACATGGCAACACTTAACAAAGTAATTTTGCCTATCATCAGACGTGTAATGCCTACAGTAATTGCGAACGAAATCATCGGCGTACAGCCAATGACTGGTCCAGTTGGTCAAATCCACACATTGCGTGTGCGTTATGCTGACACGGCTAATGGCGCAACTGCGGGTCATGAAGCACTTTCACCATTCGATATCGCATCGGCATACTCTGGCGCTACAGCCGGTGGTGCAGGCGCAACTGCTAGCCATGAAGGCACAGCAGGTAACAGAATGTCAATCCAAGTTCTAAAGCAAACAGTTGAAGCGAAAACTCGTAAATTGTCTGCACGTTGGACTTTTGAAGCATCACAAGATGCAAATGCAATGCACGGCTTAGACGTTGAAGCAGAAATCATGGCAGCACTTGCTATGGAAATTACTGCTGAAATCGACCAAGAAGTTCTTAGTTCACTAGGAAATCTTGCTACAGGTTCTGCGGCATACAACCAGAACGCGGTTACAGGTACAGCAACTTTCGTTGGTGACCAACACGCGGCTCTAGCAACTATGATGAATCGTGAAGCGAACTTAATCGCCCAACGTACTCGTAGAGGCGCGGCTAACTGGGCAGTTGTTTCACCTGCGGCACTTACTGTGTTACAGTCTGCAACTACATCAGCATTTGCTCGTACTACTGAAGGTACTTTCGAAGCACCTACAAACACTAAGTTTGTTGGTACATTGAACGGTACTATGCGTATCTACGTTAACACTTACGCTACTGACGCCACTGATATCCTTTTAGGATACAAAGGTTCAGGCGAAATTGACGCGGCTGCTTTCTATTGCCCATACGTTCCATTAATGTCTTCAGGTGTTGTAGTTGATCCGTCAACTTTCGAGCCAGTTGTTTCATTCATGACTCGTTACGGTTACGTTGAACTTAATAACACTGCATCATCTCTTGGTAATGCGGCTGATTATGTTTCTAAGATCGCTGTTTCAAACCTTTCATTCATCTAAACTTTAGATATGATACTAAAAAGCCACCTTCGGGTGGCTTTTTTATTGCCTGTTATATATTGTTAACTGTTGATACAGAATATAAGAGATAAACGATAAATACTATTAAATAAAATAGTATGTACTACTCTTAGTAACTTGGAAAAATATAATGGCACAACAAATTAAGTTCGGTGATAAATTAGTCCTAAAAGGCAACACATTAATATTAGATAACGGCACATCTCATGGTGAACTAAAATCTAACAATGGGACAATATGGATTAAAGGTGATCTCTTAGTAGATGGGTCGACAACTACAATCAATACTGAGACAATCAATCTAGCAGATAATAACATATTAATAAACAGTAATCACACTGGCGTACCAACACAAGATGGTGGTATTACTCTGAATCGTGGTACTTTAGATGATGCTGTTATACAATGGAATGAATCAACTGACAAGTGGGAAGCAAAAGTAGGTTCTGATTATGCAGACTTTGTTGTCGCTGGAATAACGGGTACTTTAACGGGTACTGTTTCTAGTATTTCTAATCACGACACTGATGAGTTAACAGAGGGTTCAACTAATCTTTATTATACACAGGCTAGAGTTGATGCAAGATACGCCACATTGCATAACGATGCAGATGCAGGAACGTTAGATGGGCACGACAGTACTTATTTTACAGGTTACACAGATTCAGCAGTAGCAGGACTTCGTGATTGGTCAACAGATCAGGGCGCAGTTGATATACATCCAAATAACTACGTTGCGATTACTTCTGTAGTATCAGATACATCGCCGCAGTTGGGTGGAAACTTAGACTTAAATACTTTTGATCTTACAACAAGTGACGCAATAGTTACATTAACAACTAGCGATTCGGCACCAACAGCATCAAATATTGCTTCGACTTCATCATCTGACGTATTATTGTCTAATACAACAGTTGCATTTAGCGAAGACACTGACCTAGCAAATGCGACTAGTAGTTTTGCAACCATCTCTAGTACAAATATTGCTACCCTAGGATTTAAAGGTGAAGTATCATTAACTTATTTCTCTGTCGCTCCGTCTACTTCCAACTTTGTTTGGCGTGATGTGTCTGATAGTGCAGAACAGAATAATATGGTTACTACGTTTGTATCTTCAGCAGATGAATATACGTTTACATTGCCAACCGATGCAACATTCCCAATGAATTCTCTTGATAATGATATTTATTTTAAGCAATATGCTTATTCAGAAATTTCATTAACCAGTGCTACTCCCCTTACTGCTAGTAATATATTACTGCGAGATAGTAATGGATTTTTCATTGACACAGACCACGTAACAATTTCTAATACAGGAACAACATACACGATTGTCTTCTGGACACATCCAGTTGCGGTTGGAGCCCTTATTGATGTTATGCCTGGCGCAGCCCAATCTATATTCAGTTGGGGCTCTACAACAAGTTCAACATTAACAGCAGAAGGTTTTGATATGACATCATCTTCTAACGATATAGTTGCTATGGGTGACTTGAACTTCATCTCTGGTCCATCAGCAGGAGCAGAAGTAGTTGGTAGTTTCTTCTTCGATTCGCCAAGCAATAAACAAATGAATCACGGCATGATGACGGGAGCAGCCTTGAATGGTTCTTCTATTGTTGCGGGTGTAACTTTAACAGACGCGCCACTTCTTTTATGGGGTAACGGCGGAACTGCGAATGAAGTTGGATTAGCAGTTGGTACAAACACAGATGGTAGAATTCATGTGCTTGATAGTTCTTCGAATACAATTTATAAATTCCCATTAGCAGATGGCACGTCAAATCAAGTATTAAAGACTGATGGCTCTGGAGATTTGAGTTGGACTACGTCCGTCGGCACCGATACGAATACTACATATACTAGCGGAACTGGCATTGATTTGACAGGCACAGTATTCTCTACTGATTCAACTATAGCAACAAAGGCATATGCAGATGCGGCAGTTGCAGTACTTACATCTGGTGCAAGTTCTACACATGATACATTATTAGAAATTCAAAACTTAATGGCAACTGATTCAGAACTTAGTTCTGCTATATCAGGACTAAACCACGATTCTTTATCTGGATTTGTAGCAAACGAGCATATTGATTGGTCAATTGCATCAGCAGGAACGATTCATGCTAGTAATTATACTAATACTAACACAGACACAATTTACACAGCGGGTACAAACGTATCTATCAGTGCTGGTAATGTTATATCATCGACTGATACAACTACTGACGCTACTAAGTTACCACTAACTGGTGGTGACCTTACTGGTAATACTAAACACGTAGATGGAGTCAAAGCATACTTCGGTACAGGCGCTGATTTATCTATATACCACGATGGCGCAGATAGTTATATTAAAGATGCAGGAATTGGAAATCTAAAAATTCATTCTAATGAAACAGAGTTCAATAATGTTGCTGGTACAATAGCATCTGCTAAGTTTAATTCAGGTGGTGCAGTAAGTCTTTATTATGATGGTGCAATTAAGTTTGCAACCACAACTACTGGTATGGATGTAACAGGAAACATAGTTCCAGCGACTGACAACACGTATAACTTAGGTAGTACTACTAAAAAGTATGCTAATGTATATGGTCATTCTATAGAAGCAACATTTGCCGACTTGGCAGAAAGATACGCAACTGATGTACCTTACGAGGTAGGAACAGTTGTAACATTTGGTGGAGAAGCAGAGATAACAGTAACGTCAATAGCAGGTGATGTATCTGTTGCTGGTGTAATTTCTACAAATCCAGCAATCAAATTGAACGCAGACGCGGGCAATTCTCAAACACATCCTTACGTGGCATTAAGAGGGCGAGTTCCTTGTATGCTAATTGGACCAGTATCTAAAGGTGACTTAATTGTTACAGCGGATAATGAGCCAGGGTACGCACAAAGTATCGGTAAGAACGATGCGGGACACTCAGTGTTCGCAAAATCAATCACAACAGACTTATCAGTTGGAAAGAAGGTTATAGAAGTAGTAATTCTGTAACCTTCAAAATTAACTGTAAGTATTCTGATTTGGACTCAAACGATAAATACTATTGTAAAGAGGAGATAAAGGATCTCTTTATATATAAGTAGAAGAAAAAGTACAGTATATGTATTTTTATTAAAGAATACCTTATTCATTTGTTGTGTATTATAACCACAACTACGTAGATAAAACTCTTCTACTAGACTAACCTTTGTCTTAGTCGAGGGAATGGAAACATTCTCGTAATATCAAATCGAATGGAAACATTCTTAAATATATATTTAAAAGAAACGGGAGAAAAAGAAATGGCAGCATATGCAATTCAATTCCGCCGCGGTACAACAACAGAACATAACTCATTTACGGGCCTTTTGGGTGAAGTTACTGTTGATACAACTAAACATACGGTTGTAGTACACGATGGCACAACAGCAGGCGGTTACGCCTTGGCACTTGAAGGTGCGGCATTATCATCATCAACGGGTTCATTCTCATCGAATGTTACTGTAGGTGGTACGTTAGCAGTTACCTCGACATCAACTTTTGGTGGTGCAATGGGTATAACTGGCGACCTAACAATGACAGGTGATGTAATACCTAGTGCGAACATCACATATGACTTGGGTTCAACGACTCACATGTGGAAAGACGTATACATTGGACCAGGTTCACTATACATCAACGGTAAGAAAGTTATCGAAGATGATTCTGGTACAATTAGTATTACAACAGATATAAACGAAGACCTTAAATTCACAACAAGTGGAACAGGTACTTTAAAATTAATCTCATCAAATGGTATCAACGTTACTGGCCAATTAGGCGCAGTTTCTGGTGATCTCCAAATTGGTGATCATATAGATATGAATTCATCGTTAATCAAGCAAGTTGCGACACCAGTTTCTGGTACAGACGCGGCTAACAAGACTTACGTTGATACAGCGGCAGCAAGTGCAGTTACAAGTGGCACTAACGCAGTTTCTGGTACATCTGGTACATTTAGTGATGGAGTAACAATTGGCGGTAACTTAACTGTTAACGGCACAACTACTTATATCGCAACAGAGGCTATTACATTAGCAGACAACATCCTTATTCTTAACTCAAACGCAACTGGTACTCCTACAGAGAACGGTGGTTTTGAAGTAGAACGTGGTGATTCTCTAAACGTACAAATGTTATGGAACGAAACAGATAGTAGATGGACTGTAGGTTCACAGAACTTCCATTCTGGTTCTAATATCCAAGCCGCGACATTTACTGGTGATTTAACTGGTGCAACTGCTGGTGTTCACACTGGTAATGTAACTGGTAATGTAACTGGTAATGTAACTGGTGTTGTAACTGGTACAGTTTCAAGTATTGCTAATCATTCTTCATCAACACTTAGTGAAGGTACTAACTTGTACTGGACTACAGCACGTGGTCAAGCAATGTTTGATACTAGAATGGCTACACAAGATACGGCTGACTTAACAGAAGGTACTAACTTGTACTGGACTACAGCACGTGGTACAGCAATGTTTGATACTAGAATGGCTACACAAGATACGGCTGATTTAGCAGAAGGTACTAACTTGTACTGGACTACAGCACGTGGTCAAGCAATGTTTGATACTAGAATGGCTACACAAGATACGGCAGATTTAGCAGAAGGTACTAACAAGTACTATACTGATGAACGTGTTGACGATAGATTAAATGCTATGTTGACTGCTGGTTCTAACATCACATTGACTTATGATGACGCGGCTGGTACGATGACTATTACTGGTGAAGTTGAAGATAACTTCTCTAATAATACTACAGCAGACTTGACAGAGCATTCTTCGAACTTGTATTATACAACTGCACGTTGGGATACAGCATTCGGTACTGCAACTACTACTGGTTTAACAGAAGGTACTAATAAGTACTATACAGATGCAAGAGCAAGAGCGGCAATTAGTGTTTCTGGTGACATGTCTTATAACTCGTCAACTGGTGTTATTTCAACAACAGGTTTAGCAAGTTCTACGACTACTGATTTAGCAGAAGGTACTAATTTGTACTTCACTACTGCAAGAGCAGATGCCCGTACAGCAGTTTCAACAGCGACTAATACTACGGCATGGGAAGCATATGCTGACCAGGCAGAAGCAGACGCAGAATCGGCAGCGGCAACTGATGCAACTACTAAGGCAGACCAAGCACTAGTAGACGCAAAAGCATATGCTGACCAGGCAGAAGCAGACGCAGAAACGGCAGCAATCGCTTCAGCGGAATCTAAAGACGTAGCACGTATGGTAACTTCAGATGCTTATGCAGATGCCTCAGAAGCGGCAGCAATCGCTTCAGCGGAATCTAAAGACGTAGCACGTATGGTAACATCAGACGCGTATGCAGATGCAGCCGAAACGGCAGCAATTGCTTCAGCAGAGTCGAAAGACGTTGCTCGTATGGTAACTTCAGATGCTTATGCAGATTCAGCCAAATCGGCAGCAATTGCTTCAGCAGAGTCGAAAGACGTAGCACGTATGGTAACATCAGACGCGTATGCAGATGCCTCAGAAGCGGCAGCAATCGCTTCAGCGGAATCTAAAGACGTAGCACGTATGGTAACTTCAGATGCTTATGCAGATGCCTCAGAAGCGGCAGCAATTAGTTCAGCAGAGTCGAAAGACGCGGTTAGAGCAACAGCGGCTAACAACTACGCAGATGCGGCAGTAGCAGTTCTTACAAGTGGTGCTTCAGCAGCCTTTAATACATTAGTTGAAATTAAAACAGCAATGGATTCTGGCGATGCTGGGTTGAATACTGCAATTGGTAACTTAAACCATGATACATTATCTGGTTTTGTTGCAGATGAGCATATTGATTGGACAGCAGACCAAGGTGCGACTAACGTCCATGCTGGTAACTATACTAATACAACTTACTCAGTTGGTAATGGTGGATTAACTCAGGTTAACTTTACTACTGCTGATAACAGCAAGTTAGATGGTATCGCGGCTTCTGCTAACAACTATTCTTTGCCAGCATCGGTAGTTCATTCTACTGAGGCTCAAGCATTACATAGTACAGATGCATTATCTATTTCTGGACATACTATCAGTCTTCATAAAGGTAATGGCACAACTGAAACAGTTACAGTTCCTGATAACAATACAACTTACTCAGTTGGTAATGGTGGATTAACGCAAGTTAACTTTACTACTGCTGATAACAGCAAGTTAGATGGTATCGCGGCTTCTGCTAACAACTATTCACTTCCTTCATCTGTAGTTCATGATTCTGAAGTTCAAGCATTACATACTACTGATGCTTTAAGAATTAGCGGACACACCATAAGTCTTTACAAAGGTAATGGCACTTATGAATCAGTTACAGTTCCTGATAACAACACAGATACTAACACTACGTACTCTGCTGGTAACGGCTTAGGACTAAGTGGTACTACGTTCTCAATGGACGGACAGTATACTGGTAACTTCGTAGTATCTGGTGATATTACTGCTCAAGGTGGTGATATGACTGCTACTCGCTTTAACGGTGAAGCAACAACGGCTAAGTACGCCGACCTTGCAGAAAGATATGCGGCAGATGCTACATATGACGAAGGCACTGTAGTTATGTTTGGTGGTGAATGTGAAGTAACTTCGGCATTAGGTTATGGTATCGGCAAGATTGCTGGTGTTGTTTCTACTAAGCCTGCATTTGCAATGAACGAATCTGCTGGTAATTCACAGACTCATCCATACATTGCTTTACAAGGACGTGTTCCTGTTAAAGTAATTGGCTCAGTAACTAAGGGTGACATACTTGTTGCTTCTGAAGTAACTGGTGTTGCTACTGTATGGACTAATCTTCTTGATGACCCACGTATGACTGCTTATATCGGTATCGCTATCGAAAGCAAGGCATCTGAGTCAGAAGGTTTTGTTGAAGTTAAAGTAGGTAAGTAATTATCTAAAGATACTTTTCAAAGTAACTAAAAAAGGGAGCATTTATGCTCCCTTTTCTTGTCTTGTAGTTTTGTTTATTTGAATAACTTTTTGATAACACGGCAGAAATTCTTAGGACCCCTTCGAACTGGCGCAATTGGCATTGATGAATTATCTTCAATCCACTCGGGAAACGCTTCAAACAATGTCTTCCATTGAATCATCTCATTATGTAAATCTACAATCTTTTTTAGATGTTCACTAGTATTCGGATAATTGTGATCCATCTTTAATTTATTAACACGCTGTTTACATTCATTAAGATCTTTTATATCTTTATCAATTGCTTGTAGTGTAGACGCGAATGCTTCTAATTTATAGAATCTTCTAATAAGAAACTGATGATGTTTGTTCTTCGGTTTGCCGTCATAGAGGAACATAATCTCTTGTAAGTCGTAGTATAATGCTTTTACTGGATTAATAGTTTCACGATATCTTTTCATTATTTCTTCAATAGAAAATTCTGAACTCTCTGTAGCAAGATTTTCTAATACACTGATTGCTAATATATTAATGCGTTGGCTACTTGAAGTTAATACTTTTTTTGATTCTTCTTTTACTTTTGCGATTACTATATCTATTAGTCGAGCCGATGCTGAATCCAACTCTCTTTTCAAGAATTCAATATGTCCTGGACTTGAATTACTGATGATTCTTTTTAAACTGTCGGACGCAGGCGAACCCTTCATGACTAATTTACAATCACGAATGAATCGTTGTTTCTCTAAGTTTATAATATGTTGGTCCATGACATCTCCTCTTACACTAGTATTTACTCTTTTTTCAAGAGGCTTATAGTGACGATATAATGTCTTTTATGAGTTTTAGTTTTTTCTTTATGAAAAGAGTTCGTCTAGTGCCAGGATGTAATGGTTTAGGTATATAATTAGTATCTACCCATGCATACCCACCTGATTCGTGATTTATGCTTGGTATGAATTCATTTTCAACAAGTATAACAAAAGAGTAGTAACTAAACTCGCCATCTCTTGAATGGTATTGATCTAGTGGATATATTTTTACAATATCATCTTCTATGCTAATATCTATTTCTTCGACTAATTCTCTCAATAGTGCTTGAGATACATTTTCATTATCTTCTACTTTTCCACCAAAGAATCCCCAATTTCTAGGATATGTCCCATTCATTGTTCGTTGTTGAAGAAGTATGCGATGTGTGTCCTTTGCAACAATACATCCACCAGCGGCTTTAAGCATTACGGAGTTGTAGTCACAAGTTCAAGTCTCCAATAACCCGACTCGTAAATTCCTTGGAATGTATCAGTCCACTCGCCTTTCTCAAACTTGAATTGCTGTGACGTGAACGCATTAGTTACATAAGCACGAAGAGTGTAAGCACTTGCGTCAAAACTAAGCACCCATGATGTTCCGTTATATTCTATTACATCGTTTTCTGATATATCAATTCCCCATACACTACTACTTTTCACAGCATTTAGTGATAGATAACGTTGTCCGACCGCAGCCGCAGGAATACCAGAAAAACCTGGTTTAGCAGTAGAGGCATTGATAACTTTATCTACTGCGGTTATCGTGTTGGTCGGCAACGTAGCAGGGTCTACCACGAACGCTAACTCAGTTGCGTCACTTGTAGTCGCTAATGTACCTATAACATCAGCATTAAGATCGTCCACTTCGCCGTGATATTTCAAACGAAGTCTTGATATTC
>Ga0308002_1000821_pt1 | contig 10854 bp, 8 predicted proteins | sample Neamet34_FD_203148 | JGI IMG/M metagenome (GOLD analysis project Ga0308002, IMG submission 203148) | Marine microbial communities from water near the shore, Antarctic Ocean - #34 | ecosystem: Environmental > Aquatic > Marine > Unclassified | place: Southern Ocean | collected 2014-06-06
TTGTACAGAATCGCCAATTACAATGAGTTGAGTACTCCCCCATTTTAATCTTACTGTATCTCCATCATCTATTACAGTTACTTCTTTATTCCCTAACTTAGGGTCTACATTATCATCCTCAACTTCTAAATGTTGATTGCCTGCAGTAATTGTAATATCATCATTATAATGAGTGTTTATTTTACTACTTCCGTATGATGCATTTGATGCTCCTGATTTATTAATTGCCTTAACTTTAGGAGAACCCTTAACATTTACGCTTGATGCTCCAGTAGCTGTTCCAGTTATTGATTCTGTTGCATTCACTTCTATATCAGAAGCTCCAGAAACATTTATTGTTATATTTTTTACAACAAAACCAGCAGCTTTAACATCCGAAGCTCCGCTTGTTTTCAAGCTTAAACTATCTGCTAATCCTCGTAATTTCAAATCACTTGCACCAGAGAAATCAAGCGACAAATTGGTAACTTCTAAATTCAAATCTGCTTCAATAGCTCCTCCTCCTTTAATTTTAAGCTCTTTTTGTCGTATTACACCTAAAGTTGAAATTTCAGAAGCACCACTGATTTTAATATCATTAATGTGCTTAAATGTTAAAACGATTTTTAGCGACCCTTTTATATGGCGTGTCGATTTTGTTTTAACTGACTTTCCATTTCTCTTAACTTTTTTTACTAATTGTTTTTTTAAAGACAAAATAAGTATCCCATTTTCAACTTCCGATTTTACTTTATTTAATGATTCTTCTTCAGTAGCAGTAATAACCAATTTATTTTCATTCCCTTGAACTAAAACAACTTCTAACGCATTGGATATTTTTAAACCAGAAAAATCTGTTAATTCTCTTGTCTCAGTTTGAGCAGAAATATTCACTGCAAAAAAAAGAGATACTATTATAATACTAATTTTTTTCATTGTTTATTTTATTAAATTTTGAATAATTACCTTGTTTAAAAATAGGACGAACTCCATCTTCAATTTGTTACAGTCTAATTACTTTTTTTTATTTTTTCTGAGTAAAATAAAGGGTTTGGTGTTTAAAGCAAAGAGGATTTTTTCTCTTCCTTTATTTAAATTCCCATTCACTTTATATTTTACTGCTGCTCTTACCAAGTCTAATTTTGTTATTTTTCGTTTAACAGGCTCTGGTGTTCCATCATCTAACAATTCATTCTCGTATGTAATCGTTACAACATTCTCTTCAACTGGCATTGCCTCTTTTTGATTCTCATAGTCAACAAAATCATCTTCCTCTTGTTTTTTCTCCTCTGGTAAATTAGCGTATTGCTCTTGTTTTTTGTTATCATCCTTAAGTTCCAAATCTTTTAAACCATTTTTTACTTGTTTTGGGATAGATTTCTCTATTCTTACCAACTGCTTTTCTTCTAAGATAATTGAACCAGCTAAGATGTTTTCATCAAAATCATTAACACTTACCTCAATCTCTGTCTTATCTGACAAAGGAGTATAAATAGGCTCTTCTTTAGTAAACCAGTTTAACGACAATAAAATAATAACAAGCGCAGCAGCCGAAGAATACATCCAATTGATAAAAATTACAACACCTGTTTTCTTTTTTAATGCCTTTTTATTTTCAAATAAAATTGTTGAACCAACTAATTTTGTTTTCTGAAAAGCTAAATACTCCTTATTAATTGTTGGGTTTTGATTTAAAAAAAGCATTAGAGCAGTTGATTCTTCTATTGAATTATCCCCTTCTATTTCTGCTATTATAAGCCCCTCATAATTAGCTAAGGTTATTACCGAATTATCTTTTTTAAGTTCCGATTTATCAAATAATGGAACTGAAGCAGGTTTTAACGCATGAATTTCAAAGTCTTCTAACTCCTCTTTTAAAATTGGATTTTGCTCCAAAAACAACATTAATTCCATAACTAGCTCAGGAGATAAATTCTCCTCAACATAATCGAGCAAATACGCTTCGTAGTTATTTGTTGTAATTAAACTCATATCAATGCTTCAACACTTCCTAAATAATTCTTTAAAAACTTTCTGCCTCTAAAAATATACACCTTCACTTGCGATTCAGTCATTTTAGTAATCTCCGCAATTTCATCATACGCATAACCCTCATAATCTCTTAAGAGTATTACCGCTTTTTGATCTGCAGGTAATTGTTCTATAGCTTCGTGTAAAATTTCTTGTAAATCTGAATATTGAGATTTTGTACTGTAGTTTTCTTCTTTTATCAAATCAAGAGAACCTTGTTTCTTTTCTCTTCTTACCACATCAATTAAGGTATGATAAGCCGTTGTAAATAAATAAGATTTTATTTTTTTCAGATCAACATTATCTTTCTTCTCCCAGAACTTTAGATAAGTGTCTTGCACAATATCTTTCGCCTTATCGCTATCTTTAATGTTTTTCAACACAAAGCGGTAAAGGTTATCAGAAAACTGATCTACACTATCGTTATATTCAGTAACGGTCATTAATTAATGTTAGTTTGGTAGTGAGACGAACTACGAATACAAAAAGTTACACTACTTTTTATTTTTTTTCAAAAACTCCAAAAACTGCTGAACCACTACCAGTCATAGATGCAAAAATTGCCCCATCAGCATACATTTTATCCTTAAGGGTTTTAATGGAAGGGTGTGATGGAAATACAGATTTTTCAAAATCGTTTTTAACTAATGTTTTCCATTCTTCTATTGGTTTTAAAATAATAACTGCCAAACTTTGTATAGAAGATAAAGGAACTACACCGCTATAAGCTTCTCTGGTACCTATATGAATATTGGGATATTCAATTTTAAGTGAATATGGCGTTAAATCCAATTCAATTTTTTTAAACTCATCCCCTTTATTAAAAGCATAAACAGGTGTATTTTCTATAAAAAAGGCACAATCGCTTCCTAATTTTCGAGCATAAGCTACAAGCTGAGCTACATTCAAATTAAGGTTAAATAGCTCGTTTAAAGCTTTTAACATAAAAGCGGCATCTGCAGAGCCTCCACCCAATCCTGCACCTATTGGAATAACTTTGTGTAAATGAATAGCTACAAATGGGATATTAAAATCCGCCTTAATTAGTTGATATGCCTTAACACACAAATTAGATTCTGAACGTCCTGGAATTTCTATTCCAGAAGAGGTAAATGAAAGTTTCTTACTTTCTATTACTTCCAATATATCAAACAAATCATATACTGGATAAAAAATACTTTCTATATTATGAAACCCATCAGTTCTTTTCTTGATAATATCAAGCCCTATATTTATTTTAGCATTTGGATAAGTAATCATTATTCCTAAAAGCATTACATTTAACACAAATATAAACTAATGAATTCGTTTTTTAAAAAAATTTCATGGGAACAATATTCCTACTATTTAATCTCTTTAATTGGAATTTTATTATTTAGTTACAACATTACCGAAACAGCTCTTAATCCTGATGAATTAAGTGCTATTGAAAGATCTAACTTTAATTCGCTCTCAGATCTTTTTAAATATAGTATTTCAACAGATTCTCACCCTCCATTAATTCAAATACTCCTTTATTACTGGACTAAAATAATTGGAGGAAATAGCTTTCTAGTAAAACTTCCATTCTTGTTAATGGCTATATTTTCAATACCATTAATGTATAAATTAGCCACCGAATGGTTTAGTAAGAACGTTGCCTTATTATCGCTTTCATTCTTTATTTCAATTCAGTTTACGGTTATCTACGCCCAAATGGCCCGCCCTTATATTAGTGGCTTATTCTTAGCCTTATTTTGTGCTTTATACTGGAGTAAACTCATCAATAACAAAGCAAAAACATCCTATTATATAAGTTATATAATTCTTGCCATCCTACTATCATTCAACCATTACTACGGAACAATACAAGTTGGTGTAATTGGTATTGTAGGTCTATTCTTTGTGAAGAAACAAAATTTTGTAAAATATTTTATTGCAAACACTCTAATCCTACTATCATTCTTAATCTATCTACCATACTTACGCCTCCAAATGGATGTAGAAGGATTAACATATATTAATAAGCCTGAGCTATCATTTATTGTCGATTTTTTGTTTTACATCTTTCAGTTTTCCTACCTCTCAATATTAGTAGTAGCCGGAATTATCATTTATTCGATAATCATCAACAAAAAAAAATCAGTTAATAAATTCACTCTAATAGCTTTTTTATTGTTTGCACTGCCTTTTGTAATTGGCTTTGTCTATTCAATTACAATAAGACCTATTATGCTCTACAGATCACTAATTCATGGAACACCCTTCTTAATACTTTTCTTGTTTTCTTTTTCTTCTAAACTTAAAAAACCGTTAATACTTTTATGCTGTACGTTAATAATAAGCATCAATATCTATTCCTTAATCCAACACAGAAATCATTATACCATTGCTGAAAAAGGAATTGCAAAAACAGGAATACTCAACACAATGAAACTTATAAATGATGGATACAACCCTGCTATTCTATTTAATCTCTATGAATTTAATCTTAACTATTATTACAGACTCTATGGAGCTAAATTTGAATATACAAATATGTTTAAGAATGAGCCTAGCCCTAAAGATTTTAGAAAAACCAACGAAAATGTGATAGCTTTTAATATACCTTTAAACTTAATCTCAATCATCAACGAAGACTTTCCCTATTACCAATTTATAGATTATGGACACAATTTTAATTATTATGTTTTTTCTAAAAACACAAGCCCAAACCAACCCGTTCCTCTTATCGATACAACCTTAAATTTCAATAAAAAAAATGAGCTAAAAAATATAAGTATTGATTCAATAACTAACAATTCATACTACCAATTTCACAATTTAGAAGAATGGGGACCATCACTAACGATACCTTTAGGAAAAATAATTCATAACACCCATCAAATCATTAAAACTAGTGTTTCTATTTTACCTTCCAACAATACTTCCGAGGGAGTATTAGTTTTTGAAATAAAAGACAATGACAATCAAATTGCATGGAGAGGCGAAGACTCCAAAAAATGGATTACCAATATAACTAATTGGCAAACCATACACTACAACCTCCAATTAAACAATATTGTTTCTTCAACTCAAATCACTCCTAACACCAAACTTTCAATATACTACTGGAATAAATCTAAAACACCCGTTGCTATTGATAATCTTTCTATTAGTGTTTGGGAAGGAAACAAATTAATATATAGCCTTTTAGAAGTAATACCTGAATAAATCTCTTCTTTAAGAAAATAGCTAAATACATCTTTGATCTAACAAATTTAGTAATTTAGCAGGCTGAATTTAATATTGGATTAAGTAACTAAAAGTTTTGTGGATTCTAATTATAGATAACCACATCAACTTACAAAATTTTAAGGAATGGCTGTATATTTAGATTTTGAAGAACCAATAAAAGTGTTAGAAGACCAACTGGTTGAAAATACTAAGTTACACAAAGAAAAAGGTGTAGATACAACTAAGATTGTAATTGAAATTGAAAAAAAGATAAAAGAAACACGTAAAGAAATTTACAGTGGATTAAGTGCTTGGCAAAGAGTTCAAGTTTCTAGACATCCTGAAAGACCATATACATTAAGCTATATTGAAGCCGTTACTGATGGTGAATTTATAGAATTACATGGAGATAGAACTGTAAAAGATGACAAAGCCATGGTTGGTGGTTTAGGTAGTATTAATGGACAATCAGTTATGTTCATTGGTCAACAAAAAGGAATAAACACCAAAATGCGTCAATACAGGAATTTTGGAATGCCAAACCCTGAAGGTTACCGTAAGGCATTACGTTTAATGAAATTGGCAGAAAAATTTAACAAACCTGTTGTTTGTTTTGTTGATACTCCAGGCGCTTTCCCAGGATTAGAAGCTGAAGAAAGAGGTCAAGGTGAGGCTATTGCAAGAAACCTATTAGAAATGTCTCAATTAACTGTGCCAATTATTGTTATTATTATTGGAGAAGGTGCTTCCGGTGGTGCATTAGGTATTGGTATTGGAGATAAAGTATTGATGCTAGAAAATACTTGGTATTCAGTTATTTCACCTGAATCTTGTTCTTCTATTTTATGGAAAAATTGGGAACACAAAGAAGAAGCAGCTGAGGCATTAAAGCTTACTTCGGATGACATGTTAAAAAACAAACTAATCGATGGAATTATAAAAGAACCAAATGGTGGAGCTCATGTTGATCCAGAAGAAATGTTTGCAACGGTTAAAAAAGAAATTCTAAAACACTTACCTAAACTTATGGAGTGTGAAAAAGATAAATTAGTTACAAAACGAATTAACAAGTTTTGTTCTATGGGCGTAATAAATGAATAAAAAAAATAAGCTCTCAATAAAAAAAATAGTCCAATAATCGTAAGATTATTGGACTATTTTTTTTGATCACATTTACAACAACTATTTATTGTACCAAAATAGCACTTCCTCTATATCCTCAGTATGCATATAACTTCCTTTTAGCATTCTAGACGAATAATCATATATACTTAACAAACTTCCATTTGCTACATAAAGTTCATTCTCCAAATTATCAAACCATATTTTATCCGCTGAAACGCCACTTAAATACATCAGTGTTGAATAATTATTTATATCAACAAATCTAACATCACCATTAGCTGCAACTAGATAAACCCCATTACTAACTTCCAAACAATCATCAATTTTACCTAAACTGCTAATATTAAATGGAGAATATTTGCCTCCACTTGGTATGTCATAAAAAATTACTTCAGCATTTAACGAAGCGTCATTTGCTAAAAACACAAGTGTGTTTTCCGTTGATGAATACATCCCTTTAACATCAGAATTAATCGTTGCTTGTTGAACATTAGATCCGGAATATAACCACGCCAAAGAAATTCTACTTGAATTATTAAACACTATTGGTTTTTCTTCCATTACAAAATAGGTGTTATTATGAATAAAAGCACTTTCCATAAAAAAGCCAACGTTCGTTCCCGCTGTAAAATTAGGGTTCCCGTACCTATCATAACCCTGTACACCTCCATCTCTTTTTCCTAAAAAAGTAGTTTGATCGTTATAATAAAATCCAGTATAATAAGGCGCAGGAGGAGTTCCTGAAACAGGAACCGACCATAACTCATTTTTCAATAATAAACCTGTTGCACTTATATCTCCAACAGATTTAGCAACATTAATCAATTGTTGATTATAGGCATCAATAGAAGCTCCAATAAAATCACCATTAATAGAGGTGAAAAAACTACTAGAAAAATTATCTTCTAAAAGAAAAATATTAGAGAAATTACCACTATTACCAATCACTAGAATTCCTTCGCGTTGTTTTTCAAACTCTTTAAATAGTATTGGAATATACTTAATTGTAGTATTCTCTCCATCAGTAACCGTAATTTGAAAATCATATTGACCCGAAGCCATCTGTAAATCATCAAAAGGATAAACTACATCTAACTCATAACTTGTAGAACCTGATTTATTAGGTGATTTTGTTATCGTAGATAATACAGGTGTATTTATTGCGTCCCTTAAAGTAATTGTAATACGTTCAATATTCTGATTATCCGTAATTGTTCCAGAAATATTAACTACATCTCCACCTGTTACTTGTTGTAAAGCGATAGGAGATGAAATACTAATCATCGGATTTTCATCATCTTTATCCTTAGAGCAAGAAAAAATAAAAATAAGACCAATTGTAATAATAAGGAACAACATTCTATTCATCCTCTAAAAATAAACTTTTAAAATAGAATTCTTAATCTAGCTTTACTAAAGGGTAGTATGATAATAATTAACTCAAATTTTATTACTATAAAATAAACAAGAACTATTTTAAGTTAACAAACCTGTTAACAACAAGTTAACAAACCATTGAACGACTTATTATAGTGTGGGATTATTCTATTTAATAACTAGCGAAATTATTCTCTAAGAATATTAAAATAGCTAGTCCTCTATTCTGTAATTTTGATACATGGCTGAAGACAAGAAAACATTTACAAGAAAAAGAACTAAACCCGCTTACCCTGCGACTCCATTGGAGCATGGAAAACTTCCCCCACAAGCTGTGGATTTAGAAGAAGCCGTTTTAGGAGCTTTAATGCTTGAAAAGGATGCCGTAAATGCAGCTATAGATATTCTTCAACCAAAGAGTTTCTACAAGGAAACACATCAAAAAATATATTCAGCTATACAACATTTATTTGGTAAATCTGAACCTGTAGATATTTTAACGGTTACGCATGAATTAAAGAAAAGAGGCGAATTAGACTTAGTTGGCGGACCATATTACATTACACAACTAACTAACCGTATTGCTTCTGCAGCAAATATAGAATACCATGCACGTATTATTTCTGAAAAATACATTCAACGTGAGTTAATAAGAATTTCTACGGAAATTATTCATGATGCGTACGATGAAACAACAGATGTATTTTCATTATTAGATAAAGCCGAAGCAGAGTTATTTAAAGTTGCAGAAGGAAACATTAATAAAAGTTACGAATCCATGTCTGATTTGATTCGTGAATCAATCAAACAAATTGAAGATGCTAAAAACCAAGAAAGTGGTGTTATTGGTGTTGCATCAGGATTTACAGCTTTAGATAGAATTACTTCTGGATGGCAACCTTCAGATTTAGTTATTATTGCTGCTCGTCCCGCAATGGGAAAAACATCTTATGTATTATCATTAGCTAGAAATGCTGCTGTAGATTTCAATATGCCAGTCGCATTTTTCTCCTTAGAAATGTCTGCTGTTCAATTAGTAACAAGATTAGTTTCATCAGAATCAGAAATTTCATCAGAAAAATTAAGAAGTGGAGATTTACGTAGTGATGAAATTCAGCAAATACAAACCAAAATTGGAAGATTATCCGAAGCACCTATTTTTATAGATGATAGTGCAGGATTATCAGTATTTGAATTAAGAGCAAAAGCAAGAAGATTAAAAGCACAACACGGCATTCAACTACTTATTATAGATTACCTTCAGCTAATGAGTGGTAATGGAGATAATGGAGGGAATCGTGAGCAAGAGATTAGTATGATTTCTAGATCTTTAAAAAGTATTGCTAAAGAATTAAATATTCCTGTTTTAGCACTATCTCAATTAAGTAGAGCTGTAGAAACAAGAGGTGGAGATAAAAGACCACAACTTTCAGATTTAAGAGAATCTGGTTCTATTGAGCAAGATGCAGATATGGTTCAATTTATCACTCGTCCCGAATATTATGGTATTACAGAAGATGAAGATGGGAATTCAACTCAAGGAATGGCAACAATTATTATTGCTAAACATAGAAATGGCTCCGTTGGAGATGTGAACTTGAAATTCGTTGGTCACTTAGCAAAATTTGAAGATTTTGAACAAGGCAACAATGACTTTGGTGAATTTGACAATAATGCAATGCCATTAGGCGAAGACTTTGATGCTCCAACAATTCCTTCTAAGATGAATGATAGTTTTGATTATGGAGTAGATGATGACGATGATGCTCCATTTTAAAGCATTAATCAAATTAGCTATTTGAAGTAAAATAAAAGATCATCCTTATAAATTAAGTTTATTCGTAATTTTAAACTAATGAACCTATTTAAGAAAACAATATTCCTTTTATTTCTTACCCTCTTATCTTTTAAAGTTAGCGCAACCTATCTATTGATTCCAATGGATAACACGCAAAAAAATCATATAAAAGCATACGGTGTGGCTTATTGGGTTTTACAAAATAATGTAGAAATAGATTGGCTATTGAATTATCGAGGTGGTAGTTTTATGATAAAACACATCAAAAAAATTGAAGAAGAATTAATTATTAGAGGAGTCTCATTTGAAGTAATTGCTAACGTTAAATCAACTGCAATCCTTTCAGAAATTTCGGATCCTGAAGTAAATATGGATGTTGTTAAATTAGAGAAGCAACCTAAAATTGCTGTTTACTCCCCTAAAAATAAGCAACCCTGGGATGATGCTGTAACACTTGTTTTAAAATATGCAGAAATCCCTTACGAAGTAGTTTATGATGATGAAATTATTGAAGGCCTATTACCAAAATACGATTGGCTACATCTACACCACGAGGATTTTACAGGCCAATATGGTAAATTCTATTTTAGATACCGTAATGCTCCTTGGTACAGAGAACAAGTTAGATACAACGAAGAAACTGCTTCCCGTTTAGGATTTAATAAAGTTTCTCAATTAAAATTAGCCGTAGCAAAAAACATTAAAGAATTCACATTTGGCGGAGGATTCTTATTTGCCATGTGTTCAGGAACCGATGCTTTAGATATTGCATTATCTGCAGAAGGACTTGATATATGTGAATCTATGTTCGATGGTGATGGCTCAACGCCAAACTACAACTCAAAATTAGATTATAGTAAAACTTTTGCTTTTAAAGATTTTACATTAAAAACTAGTCCAACTGAATATGAATTCTCAAATATTGATGCAACACAAACACATGCTAAGACTCCAAAAAACATAGATAATTTTACATTATTCGAGTTCTCTGCTAAATGGGATATCGTACCTACTATGCTTTGTCAAAATCATACGAGTATCGTTAATGGATTCTACGGTCAAACAACAGGTTACAACAAACAGTTCCTAAAATCGAATGTTTTAATTATGGGAGAAAACAAGTCTCTAAATTCTGCTAAATACATTCATGGCGAAATGGGGAAAGGTACTTGGACATTTTATGGAGGTCACGATCCTGCAGATTATCAGCATATGGTTGGTGATCCTCCAACAGATTTAAACTTACATCCAAACTCTGCTGGATACCGACTAATATTAAATAATATTCTATTTCCAGCAGCTAAGAAAAAGAAGCAAAAAACATAAGTAGTTTTTATAACTTAATCAAA
>Ga0308002_1000822_pt1 | contig 10844 bp, 5 predicted proteins | sample Neamet34_FD_203148 | JGI IMG/M metagenome (GOLD analysis project Ga0308002, IMG submission 203148) | Marine microbial communities from water near the shore, Antarctic Ocean - #34 | ecosystem: Environmental > Aquatic > Marine > Unclassified | place: Southern Ocean | collected 2014-06-06
TGTGTATTCTTGTAAAATAAATTCTTTTTCTGGTGCAGTTTTAAATATTAGTTTGCTTCCCGATGTTAATACAACTTTGTTATTAATATTCTCGCGTATAATTTTAATAGTTTCTTCAGCTTTTTGGCCCGAATATTTTTCACGTAACCCAATAAAGAAACGTTTCGAATAAAAGTCATAAATAAATTTATTATTTGTTTTACTGGTATTCAGAACATCATTAATAATGTCCACAATTGTATGAATTACCATTTTTTGAGATTGTGCATTCGCCATTGATGTTTTATCACCATTATCACCTATCCACATTTTATATTTTACAGTTAATCCTGATAAAATAAAAATAACATAACAAAGCAACTTATAATTAGATATTTCAGATATGTCATTCCCATTGTTAATTCTAATACGCAGTCCATCAAACATAGATATTCCTATTTTTTCAAAAACATAATAATTTAATAATTTATTCATTGGTATGTTTTCAATGTTATTATTGGACATTTCAATAATTAAAAATACATTGATAAAAGCAATAATATTATTAAGCTTATTCTTTTTGAGTTTATCAATTTCATTTGACGTAAATGTGAATATTTCATTTTTTAATTCAAATAATAAGAATTCCGTATATTTTGGTAATATTCCATATGTTTTAAAAGCATTTTCAAAACGTGCACGTCTAGTCTTTTCTGAATTTAATTCTAATAACTTTTCATATTGTATATTTATCAAATCAATAATGTTTTTAATAATTGCTTGACGTTTTAAATCATTGCCTAATCCAGATCCAGATAAATGAGATAATCCTGCAGCACCAGCAAACTTTTCAATATATTTATTAATATTTTTTATTGCAACATTATATTTTTCATATTCGGATATCTTTTCTAAAGAAGTCTTTAATGAAAGGGTTAATGTTATTCCTTCTTCAGTAGTAGATTTCCAATCAGTAACATGATTCTTTAATTCTACCAAATTAGAACAAGATCTACAAATAAATTCTTTTTCATCATTTTCAATAATAAATTCTTTAATAAATTCTTGCAATGTATCATTATATTTATTTGGATTTTTCATTCTCATCTGTTTAATTTTTCTCCATGTTACAATGTGTTGGCATTGACTATTATTATACATCGTACCTTCATCGGTGATGACAAGATGATTAATATTAATTTTTTCTTTAAATACAATGGTTGAATCAGATAATGGCACCAATTTTTCATCTAATCCAAAGATTTTTTCATTAAATTCGGAAACATTTGACTGATGTGCCTTGGAATAAATATGTTTAGTTAATTCATGTCTTTTTGTTTCTGATAATGGCATTATTTTTAAACATTCATTTGTGGCCATTTTAAACATTTCATATATATTATGATTATTCATCGTTCCAAGAATATTTATTAATCGATCAAATGACATATTGGATATTTGATCAATAATATAAACAATTATGCTATTATAATATTCATCTGATGTCATTGTATCAATATCCACAAATCGTTTATCAAAATCTGTTTTTTTATCAAAAATCCAATGATATATTTTATTAGGATTTGAATCATTCATAATAATTGTCTTTTTTGATCTACCCAACATAGAAGAAACAGTTGTGTGATTTTTAAATTTTGCTTCCAAAAAATTATGCATATTAATATTCAAATTATTATTGGAAGTTATTGCAATACCTACTACATCTCCAGACATTTCGTTATTTAAAATTCTCCATTCCACCATTGAACTTGGCGGAATTTTCGTTTTATGTTCGACATTCGAATATCTCAATGCAGAAATAGTACTACTTGTTTTTAATGAAAAACTATTTTGTTTTGAATCTCTGAAATTTTGATATGGGTATTTTCTCAATGTACCCAAATCATCTAATTGTGCAATTTGATCATCTGTTTTATTATGAACAGTTTCCAATTTTCTAATAATATCAAGTTCTTCCATATGATTGATGATTACTGCTTTTCTGTGTAATTCTGGAGGATGAAATACAGCTTCATTTTGATTTTTATTAAAATCTAATACATCATTCATTTTCCCAAGAATGTATCGAATTTTTGTATTATTCTTCTTATTAACACGATCTTTAGCAGAAATATTTGTAGTAGTATCATATGTTTCTGTATTTTTATTTAATCTTAAAAAATCATCAATAATGGGAGTAAGGAGTAATCTTTTAAAAGCTATTTCCATTTTCCCTTGTCCCGTTAATCTATCATAAGAAAATTCATCATTATCTGTTAATTGTCCGGACATCATGCTATAAATATCATCTATGACATTTGTCGGAAGATCACTTGAAATTAATCTTTCTATAGCAGTATAATCAACTTGTGTGTCAATGGATCGAACAACTTCTATCATTTTAGATTCAGATTGTTCTAATTCTAAAATTTCTAATTTTACAAATAAATCTGGTTTATGTTTCGGAACAAAATATGCAGTGTACAATATATATTTAATTAGGGAATGTCTCACATCACTGACTTTATTATCGTCAATAAATATTTGACTTAATGAATTATAATATTCAACTGCTAAAAAATATGTGTCATCTAATATGATACTACCGGATCTAATATTTTTGTCATTTTTATAAAGATAAAATATTTTATCCATTAATACTTTTGTTTGAATAATGGTTGAATTGAATATAGAATCCTTTTTAAAAGACAATATAAATTGTGTAAAATCGTTTACCCTTGTAGAAACATATATAAGCGTATAAAAATATGTATATTTATCTGCAATTTCAGAATACAATTTTATTATTTCTTTATTGGATGTTTTTAAATTATTTTTTGCATATGATATATTAAATGATGAAATAAGTTTATCAATGCCCGAATTGGAAAGTTTACTATGTTCTTTGCTAATATGTATATATAATTTATCAATCATATTATCAAAAAATGTGTCGATATTATCAACATATGTATTTTCTGTATTATCAGTATCCATCTTATTAATATTGGACTCTAAAAAAAATTGTCGATTTTTTGCTTAAATAATAGACTATTATAAGATTAATATGGCACTAAATCTTGCATCAGTTTTAAATAATTATGACAATACTGATATTAATGAATATTTTCTAAATCAGGACAAGACCTTGCATGTGCGACAATTTCCAGAGAATGAAAAGTTATTTTTATTAAGCAATGAATATTTAAAAACAACCAAAAGTGACAATAGTGATTTTTATAGAGAATGTAAATCTGTTATCATTTATAAGCATGACGAGGGTCTAACATCTATTGCTAATGGCGGAACTTCAATAATTGATATTAATATGAATAAAATTGAATTTATGGACGATGATTTGATCGAAGAACTTGTCGAAGGAACAAATGTGACTGTTTTTAATTTCGAAGGAACTTGGAATATTTGTACCACCAAATGCACGGATTCTTATAAATCTTATTTCAATCCAGTTAAATCATTTGGAACAATGTTCGATGAATGTTTAGAAAATGATGGAACAAATAGAGAACTATTTTTAGAACTTCTTGATAAATCACAATTTTATAATTTTATTATTGTGCATCATGAAAATAAATATATAACTGATTATACAGAAAAGTTTGGATTTGATTATAAATTATTAGTTAATAATAACCGAGACAAAAATAATATTTTTATGGATATTCCACACACAACTTGTTCCGCAAACATTTTAGTATCTGATTTACAAAATAAAACTAGAACAGAATTAAGTGAATCATATTCTGGTTTGGTACTAAATAGACAATGTCCAATTAATAATATTAAATCTACATTTCGTATCATGAGTGATTCATTTTTACTAAAAGTTTCTAGAAAGCCAAATCATTATGCTAAATGGGCATGTGTACTACAAACATTTTTAAATTCAGATCCTAAATATTCTGTACAACAATATATTATGGACAATTGTATTGACGAACATAAATTAATTATCAATAAAAGAGAAGTCAATATTATTGGAATGTTTTGCTTATTATATAAGAATACTGCATTGATCTTAAATAAAATGGTTTTGTATTTTACAACATTTGATCACGTGAAATCAAGTTTTACAAAGATAAATGAAATTGATTTTGCTATTATAAACACATCCGAACATTCTGTACTGAAGGCAATTCTCACAACGATGCAATATGGTATTAAACATAAACATTTTAAAACTGATAATAATATTATCATGCATTTAAAGAGAAATGTACGAATAAAAGATTTTATTTGTATTCTTCGTTCTTTAAAAAAATTGGAAAATAAATCATTTTGTTTGAATACAAATACTTATTATTCTCAATATCAAACTTTATTCTTGAATCTAATTGATGAAAATTAATTTTATTAATTTTAATAATACTGTTATTTAACATTGATAAAATAAAATAATCATTTTTCTTTATAAATTATAAAAAACTATACTTTTGAATTAACATTATATTTGATGGTTGATTTACCAGTTAAAATAATCATTTTTCTTTGTTAATTATTTTTTGCTGAATTTCTTTATCATCTGTCAATTTATCAATGATCATGGGTTTAATTTTTTTAGGTCGACCAACGGAAGCAACTTTTTTCATTTCATTATTAATTTGATGAAATCGTTCTTTATTTCTTTCTTCAAATAATAAAACTTCTTTATTATTTTCATATAAATCTTGTCTTAGCTTCTCGACATTAATATCCAATTCAGATTGCAGAGATTCACTTACAGCAATAAATTTAGATTCTTCAAACTTTCGCAATACCATATCTGTCACAGAATCACTAATAATTACATTCTTGAATGGAAGAATTTTATTATATATTTTATCTGATGTCACCACAGTAATATTAAAAGTTTCTAGCACTAGTTTTTTAGAAGGATTTGTAATATTATTAATATGCATATATATTAAAACACAACTTGCCGCAATAGACATTGGTTGATGATTTGACGTTAAATATAATCTTCCATTATTTCTAGCAATAACACGTATGAGATCAATTTGTGTTTTATCAAATTTAAGAATATAACAAAATCTGTTGATAAAATCTAAAGGAGATGTTGGACTTAATGAATTTAATAATGGATTATTAATCAGATATTTTTGCAATCTATTACATGCACCAGTAACATCTGATTCTTTAATATTATACATTTTTGCAATTTCTTCAATAGATCTATAGCATTTTTGAATATGTGCACCATAAAATGTGCATGCACCATACATTCCATTTTTTCTGGCAAATCCTCTAATAATAATCTTTTTCTTTTGAATTTCAAAATATATTAATTTTGTATTTTCAATTACTGCTTTAGATAATCTATTATCCAAACAAATATTTGTAATAATATTAAAAATATCCAATAATGCATATTCTTCATAAGGCATTTGATCATTTCTTCCAATTAATTTTAAAGATGGATTTTTACCACATGCAGTGGATGTTCTCATAGATGATTTTGGAAAGAAATAACTTGTGGCATGACCACATCTAGCAACTTCTGTATTTGTTCCATCATCAAATGTTGACCAATCTGCACCATTATCCATAATTTGCCCAAATGTGGTATAACAACTATTACATCGAATACATCCTTTAGAATAATCTCCAATAATGTTTTCGCTTTTACAATTGATGCATATTTTTTTATTAATTTCAATTTTATCAGATGTTACTTTATCAAAAATATCCCATTCATTGTCATTGTCAGAAATAATTAGTTTTCGTATTGATGCCATATTGTATAATATTTAATTTGAAACGTAATACATTATTTTTCATTTTTTATATTATTTTTTCGTTTAAAAAAGGCTTAATAAATAACTATATATAGTTAATAATGACTGTGATCAATATAAATTATAACAAATTATCAACTTTAGTATTAGGATGCGGGTTTATATATTTTTGGATTTGGAGCAATATGCTTATTTTCCCAATGGTAATGATTATAAATATTTCATGTTATGCTTTGTCAGAATATTCTGTTAAAAATCCATTAGACAACAATATGTTTCTCCAGCCATTTCACTTTTATAATTTTTGCGCAACTATGATTGACGCATATGTTTTTGTAGATAATATTGAAATTGGGAATAAAAATATTATAAAAAAAATGTCGGTTTATCAAAATATTGTAGATATTTTATATTATTTCGATAGTATGTTATCTGGATTATCAACATATGTTTATTGCAAGAATCAATTACAAATTGTAAGAATTCAATTCGAAACTGTTTTATTAATTATTGTAGATTCCATATTGAACCAATCAATGGCATTCAGTCAAAAGGTGGTGACACAACATGTTCTTCCATCAATAGTTGGTAAAGGCGGACCCATGGGAATGATGTCAATGATGATGTCAATGAAACCACCGCCTCCAAAAAATATTGTTATAAATGAATCTAATATTTTTAATGCATCTAATATTAGGAATAGATCATTAATCAATGCAAATTTGCAAATTAATCAAGATTTTTTAAATGAATCTTCTGACGAATCGTCCAATGAACCAATAGATGAATTTTTAAATTCGCAAATCAATGAACCTATTGATTAAATTTCAAAATCAATGATAATTTTTACTATTTTATTCTTATGTTTACCAATACTCAGTGGATATGTACCATCGCCATATCCCGATAAAATACTATAACCATTCGAAAGTTTATTTATCATTGTTTTATTTTTATATGTAATATTATTATCTTCATACCAATCCATTTGTAAATCGTCATATTTAAAATTAGGATAATCCATTAAATTCATAACAGTTAATGTTCCAATATCATTAGATAGCTGTGTTTTATTTTTAAAAATTTTAATATCATTATTATCAATAAATTTTTCATGCACTAAAATTAAATTATTTGGTACATTTGAATACCACATGTTATAATATACATACCATTTTCCAACTTTAACTTTAGAAACAAAATTTAATGAAGTTTTTTGCGTATATGTTGGATCACTAATAATTAATTTACCATGCACATTGAAACTATGTTTACCTATTTTTTTACTAGATTCAACTTTATTGTTATGGATTAATGATACATCTAATAATTTTCTCTTTGAAATTTCATTCATTGTGTCATCATAAATCCTCATCAATATTTTGGTGTCCATCTTTTTTTCTTTCAATAATAATGTCATATTATTTTTCAATTGAACGTCACTTATTTTTTTTATATTAGTTTTTTTAATGTAATTTTAACTTTTACCCACTTTTTAACTTTTCCAAATGTTTTAATTATCCATTCATTTCCATCGTTTCCTATTTGAATTTTTTTCAGCATGTGCACAATATCCTAAACCTTTTGGCGAAGGTTCTGTTCCCATGTATGATGAGTTTAAATCATTTTTACATTTTGGCATATAATATTGCTATGTAAATAAAATTTATTGGAATTAATATGAATAGTTATCATTTATCAACGATACGTAAAAATAATAAAAAAGCTTAAATATATTAACATTAAACCCGATAATGATATTTACCATTAATAATAAAGAAATTGGAATATTGTTTTGTATAATAAAATATATGACAAATTTAAAGATTTTGAATTAGCCAGTATTGATACAATATCACATATTCAATTGTTGATGAATTGATTTGACCAATTGATATAGTGCATAACATAATTCCTAGAGCAATTATGAATATATGCAAACTTGCTAAATAATCTTAGTATTATCATGTATAACATACAAAAATTTGATTTCTTTATTATTTAGATATATTGGTATTATAATAACAAGATGTCCGATATTACTAATGCACGATTTGATGGCGAACTTGATACATGTAGAGTGAATGATTTGTATTTTAACACAAAATACCAAACATATCGACATCATCATGATTCATATAATCAATTCTTAACAGATTGTGTTTTGGAAGAAATGTCATTGCCTGTTTTAATGGGAGAAAATGAGTTCGAAGGAAAAATTTATAAACACATTATGAAATATAAAAAAGCTAGATTGAAGGAAGCGTCTGACGAAACATCTGATGATATTAATACTGTTTTATTTCCAGAGAATTTTAAGACACAATTATTAACATATAGCTCTCGTCTTATTGTGGATGTTGAACAACATTTGGAAATTTATAATCCAGAAACAGATATAACTACATCTAGAATCGTGCATTCGGATACTAATGTTACTGTTGGTAAAATTCCAATTATGACACGTTCTCATGCATGCAATACAGTATTATATAAAGATAGACCCAACCCAGAATGTCCATATAATGCAGGTGGATTTTTTATTTTAAAAGGTTCTGAAAAAGTGGTTATTCCACAAGAAAATATTGCACACAATAGATGCTTTGTTTTTCCAATGAAAGATAAAACTGCAGAAAAAACTGGACTGACTGCTAAAGTTTATTCCAAAAATATAGAAAAGGTTAATTCCAATTTACAAATTGTTTCTGTAAATTTTAAAAAAGGAGAATTAACTTTATCGATGTCTCAATTAATTAATATTCCAATTTGCATTTTATTTAAAGCAATGGGAATTGTAAATGATAGAGATATTGTTGATCATATTATTGCATCGACATCTGATATTGATATGACCAATTTAATTAGACCATCTATTACTAAATATAAGACCGAAACATGGAAGCATGATGCATTAGATGATACAGAATTACCTAAACCAATTATCACTAAAGATGATGCTATAAATTATCTTATTACTAGAATTGCTACATCTAATAAGAGATTTTCTACAACAGACAAGGACGTGTTATATAGACAAAAACGCGAATATCTTTATAAAACTATTTTAGAAAGAGATTTTATTCCACATATGTCTGGTAATGATTATAATAAAGCATGTTACCTTGCTCATATGTGTACTAAATTACTAAATTATTATTTAGGTAGAATTGAGGGCGATGAACGCGACTCTATGACTAATAAAAGAATTGAAACTGTTGGAATTTTAATGGGCCAAAACTTTAAACAATCAAAAAAGAAGCTTGATGGTGATCAAATGAAGTATTTTCGAAAGAAAAACACTTCTGATATTTCTCCAATGGATATGACTTCACAAATTAAGCACACAATTATTGAACAAAACATGACCACGCCATTATCTAATGGAACATGGACTATTTCGGGTAAAAAAGGAGTTGCTCAAATGATGCAGCGGTTTACATATACCCAGTATACATCCATCATGCATCGCGTGGCAACAACACAAGTTACTAATAGTACAAAGGCTACGGGTATGCGTTTTGTACATGATAGTCAATATGGATTTTATGATGTTGCAGAAACACCAGAACATGGTCATAATGTTGGAATTATCAAACATTTATCTATGAATGCAACAATTACAATTAATGCACCATCTCAACCAGGAATAGTTAAAAAGATTTTATACAATGAAATTTACGACATGTCTGATGTCCCATGCACTAGTTTTGGTAAATTCACCAGAGTTATGGTTAATGGACAATTGCTGGGATTATCAGATAATCCAAATAAATTAACCAAATTATTAAAAGATAAACGTATTGCCGGAGAAATAGAAAAACAAGTTTCTATTGCATACAATATGAATCGTAAAGAAATTAATATTAATACTGATGCAGGTAGATTGTCTAGACCTTTATTAAGAGTAAAAGATAATGAACTAATATTGACAAAAGAAATGTTATTGGATATTAACTTTGAACATATGGATAAACCGGAACAAGCGCACACATGGTTAGAATTCTTAATGAAATATCCAGATACAATTGATTTTGTAGATCCAGAAGAACAAGAGACATTAATGATTGCTCATTGGCAAAATGATTTATTGGAAAATAAAACAAAAATGAATACAATTGTTAAAAATCCAGACACAATCGGTAATTCGGAAGATCGTTATGATGATACTGTTTATAAAAGGTATACTCATTGTGAAATCCATCCTTCAACAATGATTGGACATGTTTTAGCCAATGCAAAGTTCATCGAACATAATATGTCTGCTAGAAATTACTTTGCTTTTGCACAACATAAACAAGGAATGGGAAAATATTTAAGTAATTATAGACATAGATCTGATCTTGGTTATAATCTTTATGATCCAGAAAAGCCATTGGTATATACTAAAACATCCGAATATACCAATGTTTTGGATTTACCATATTTCCAAAATCCAACTGTGGCAGTTTTGGCTTATACAGGATATAACCAAGAAGATTCTATTTTGATGAATGCCGGTTCTATTAGCAGAGGAATGTTTAGGGCAGAATCTTATAAAAAGGAACAATTATCAATAACAAAAAATACTACTGCGTCAGATGATACTTTTAAAATTCCAGAAAAGAATCGAACAACTGGTATGAAAGATGCTAATTATAGTAAATTAAATGCACGGGGATTTATTCCACCAGAAACTAAAATTAGTAGTGGCGATGTTATTTTTGGAAAAACTACTCCATTAACTAAAATTGATGAACGAAATCCAGAAATTACAGAAAAGGATTCTAGTTCAATTTATAAAGCGGGTGTGGACGGAGTTGTAGATCGCGTTTTAACAGAATATAAGAATAGTGATGGATATTTAACATATAGTGCAACTATTCGACAAAAAAGAATTCCTATTGGAGGAGATAAATTTTGTTGTTACACATCTGATCACGATGTTTTAACCAACCAAGGATGGAAACCAGTCAATATAATTACCCTTAATGATAAAGTTGCATGTATTGTTAAAACAAGTATGGGTGATCAATTAGAATATAAAAATCCTACTAACATTCAAGAATATGATTATAATGAAAAGTTATATCATGTAAAATCAAATCAAATCGATCTTTTAACAACCGATAA
>Ga0308002_1000827_pt1 | contig 10796 bp, 1 predicted proteins | sample Neamet34_FD_203148 | JGI IMG/M metagenome (GOLD analysis project Ga0308002, IMG submission 203148) | Marine microbial communities from water near the shore, Antarctic Ocean - #34 | ecosystem: Environmental > Aquatic > Marine > Unclassified | place: Southern Ocean | collected 2014-06-06
TATAATCAAGCAGCAACAGAAGATGATGGTTCATGTACTTATACAGTTTTAGGTTGTATGGATTCAAGTGCAGACAATTATAATCAAGCAGCAACAGACGACGATGGTTCTTGTATTTATACAATTTATGGATGTATGGATGCTGCTTATATAGAGTTCAATCCTCTTGCAACTACAGATGATAATTCTTGTATTTCACTTATTGTGCCTGGATGTACAAATTCTAATTATATTGAATATGATTTTAATGCAACTACTGATGATGGATCATGTTTAACATTAATAGTTTATGGTTGTACAGATGATTTTTATATGGAGTTTAATCCACTGGCTACAGTTAATGATAACTCATGTATTATACTTGTAATATATGGATGTACTGATTTAACAGCCTTCAATTATAATCCAAATGCCAATACTGATGATAGTTCTTGTGAAATTATTATCACAGGGTGTACAAACTCAAGTGCCCAGAATTATAATCCAGAAGCAAATGTAAATGATGGTTCTTGTGTGTCTTTTATTTATGGTTGTATGGATCCAGTAGCATTTAACTTTAATCCAAATGCAAATACTGAAGATGGATCTTGTGAAGTTATTATCGAGGGTTGTATAAATTCAAGTGCCCAGAATTATAATTCAGAAGCAAATGTAAATGATGGTTCATGTGTGCCTTTTATTTATGGTTGTATGAATTCGGGTGCGTTCAATTATAACCCAAATGCAAATACCGATAATGGTTCGTGTATTGATGTCGTATTTGGTTGTACAGATGAGTTTGCTTTTAACTACGATTCTCTTGCTAACAGTCCTAATGGTTCATGTATTCAAACTGTTTTTGGTTGTTTAAATTCAGATGCTTTTAATTATAATCCTAATGCAAATACATCAAATGAGTCTTGTATTGCTGTTGTTGAAGGGTGTTTAGATCCCGCTGCATTTAACTTTGCCCCATTAGCTAACACTCAAAATGAACCGTGTATTCCAGTAATACAAGGTTGTATAGATTCTTTGGCTTTTAACGTCAACTTAAATGCGAACACCGATAACGGTTCTTGTATTACAGCTATTGAAGGTTGTACCAATCCATTAGCATTCAATTTTAACTTAGCTGCAAATGTAAATGATGGCTCATGTGAAACAATTATTTTAGGTTGTACTAATCCTGAAGCTTTAAATTACTTTCCATTAGCGAATACCGATAATGGGTCTTGTATAATCGCAATTCTAGGCTGTAATAATCCTACGGCATTAAATTACAATTCGGAGGCCAATGTAAACGATGGTTCTTGTATTGCAATCATAAATGGTTGTACAGATTCTGATGCCTTAAATTACTTCCCAATTGCAAATACCGACAACGGTAGCTGTATAATTGCGATTTTGGGATGTATGAATTCAAATGCATTCAACTTTAATGTAGATGCCAATATAAACGACGGTTCTTGTGTGGCTATAATTAATGGTTGTACTAATCCAGATGCGATAAATTACTTCTCATTAGCAAACGTTGATAATGGTTCTTGTATTATTGCTGTATATGGTTGTGCCAATTCATTAGCATTCAATTACGATTCTACTGTAACTGTAAACGATGGTTCATGTATTTCGATTATTACAGGATGTATGGATGTTTCTGCTTTAAATTACTTCCCACAAGCGAACACCGACAACGACAACTGTATAGCTACTGTGCAAGGTTGTATGAATGACAATGCACTCAATTACAATTCTGCTGCAAACGTAAACGATGATTCTTGTATTGCCTCAATTTCAGGTTGTACTGCTATAGGTTCAATTAACTATAACCCTGGAGCAAATACCGATAATGGTTCTTGTATAGAATCTGTATTTGGTTGTGCCAATCCATTAGCATTTAATTACGATTCTTTGGTGAATGTAAACGATGGATCTTGTTCTGCAGTTATTTTAGGATGTGTAGATGAATCTGCAATCAATTATTCCCCACAAGCAAATACCGATAATGGGAATTGTATTACAATGGTTTCTGGTTGTCAAAACTCATTAGCCTTTAATTATGATCCTACAGTAAACTTTAACGACGGGTCTTGTATCCCATTTGTTTATGGTTGTATGGATGTTGAAGCGATTAATTATAATGTAAACGCGAATACCAACGATGAGGAATGTAATTATGCAGTATTTGGTTGTACGAATCCATTAGCATTTAACTTCAATTCATCTGCCAATTCTCCAGATGGTTCTTGTCAACCAGTAATTAATGGTTGTACAGATTCTTCAGCATCTAATTTTAATGGATATGCAAACACCGATGACGGTTCTTGTGAAGTAGCAGTTTATGGTTGTACTTGGTCTTACTCTTTTGTTACCAATTACAATTCATCAGCTACTGTTCATCAAATAAGTGAAACTGATTCGTCAGATCCTTGTCTATATAACTTTGGTGGTAGAAGTCTAGCTGTGTCTGTTTGTTTAGATACTTTAGCAACAAATTATGATCCAAATCAGGATCCTTCTGTAACTACAAGTATTCAATTCCTTTGGGATGCAGGTCAGTTTATAGAAGATGCTACTACTTGTGAATACCCTGCAGTAGTTGAAGGTTGTACCGATGCAAATGCGTTTAATTACAATTCAGAGGCTACTTCAGACGACGGTTCTTGTGTGGGTGTTGAGCTTGGATGTTTAGATACTTTATATATTGAGTATAGTAGTACCGCAAATCTAGATACTGATCCGTCAGCATGTGTAAATCTAATTGTTTTAGGTTGTATTGATTTAAATTCATTTAACTATGAGTCAACAGCAAATACATCAGATGGTTCATGTATAGCTTTCGCTTATGGTTGTACTGATGCTACTTATTTAGAATTCTTATCTTCTGCAAACACCGATACGGAACCTAGTTCTTGTGTTAACTTAATTGTTTCAGGTTGTACAGATTCAGATTACTTAGAATACGATCCACTGGCAAATACAGCAGATGAAACAGCTTGTCTTACACTTGTAGTTACTGGCTGTACCGATGCACTATATGTAGAGTTTGATTCTGAAGCAAATGTTTCCGATGCTACTTATTGTACTACCTTAATTATTACTGGATGTATGAACTTAGCTTACTTAGAATTTAATGTAGCTGCAAATACTTCTGATGAATCTTTATGTATTACCGATATAGTTTACGGATGTACCGATACTGATTATACTGAGTTTAATACTGCGGCTAACGTAGATGATAGTTCGTGTAGCACTCAAGTAGTTTCAGGTTGTACCGACCCAAGCTATGTAGAGTTTAGTGTTTTAAACAACACTAGTACTATCGATGCCTGTATCACTTTAGTTGTATTTGGTTGTACAGATTCAGCTTACACTGAATACAATACTTTAGCAAATACAGATGATTCTTCTTGTGCTACAACAGTAGTTCTTGGTTGTACCGATATAAATTATGTGGAGTATTCTGCAACTGCTAATACAGGTACAGATCCTAGTTCATGTGCTACTCTAATTGTAGAAGGTTGTATGGATGTTCTTTATATAGAATATTCTGTATCGGCTAATTCCGACAACGGTTCTTGTACGATTCTAGTTGTAGAAGGTTGTGACGACATAAACTATACAGAATACAATTCACTAGTAAATGTATCTAACTCCGCTATGTGTTTAACATTACTTATTGAAGGTTGTACCGATGCTTCTGCTATTAACTTCAATGTAGCCGCTACCAATGACGATAGTTCTTGTATTTATGCTATTAACGGATGTATGGACCCTAGTGCAGATAATTATAATCCTGCTGCTACTTACGACGACGATGATTCATGTGTATTTACAACACTTGGTTGTACCGATGTGAGTTATGTAGAATACAATGCAGAGGCAAATTCAGATGATGGCTCTTGTGCAACTCCAATTGTTTATGGCTGTACAGATGCAAGTGCATTGAATTATAATGCTGGAGCAAATACCGATAATGGTTCTTGTATTAGTACTGTTTATGGCTGTACAGATTCAACTGCAGATAATTACAATTCTGAAGCAAACTCAGATGATAGTACTTGTGCATACAGTGGTTGTACAGATGAAACTGCAATAAACTATAATTCTGCTGCTACGGTAGATGATGAATCTTGTATTGCTCTTGTTTTAGGATGTACCAATACTTTAGCTTATAACTATAACGAACTAGCAAATACAGATGATGGACTTTGTATCGCTGTAGTAAATGGATGTATCGACGAAACTGCTTTTAATTATAATTCATTTGCAAATACCGATAATGGTTCTTGTATCGCTGTAGTTGAGGGATGTATTGACGCAAGTGCATTTAACTATGACGACTTAGCTAATACAGAAGATAATTCTTGTATCGCAATAGTTGAGGGATGTATTGACGCAAGTGCATTTAACTATAACGAACTAGCAAATACCGATAATGGATCTTGTATCGCAATAGTTGAGGGATGTATTGACGCAAGTGCATTTAACTATGACGAACTAGCCAACACAGAAGATAATTCTTGTATTGCAGTTGTAGATGGATGTACTGATGATTTAGCTTGTAATTATGACGAATTAGCAAATACAAATGATGCCTCTTGTGATTATGCAGCAGACAACTACGATTGTTCAGGTGTATGTTTAAGTGATGTAGATTCAGATGGCGTATGTGATGTTTACGAAGTAGTAGGATGTCAAGACGAATTAGCATGTAACTATGATGCAACAGCAACGGATGAATCAGGCAACTGTGATTATGCAGCAGACAACTACGATTGTTCAGGTGTATGTTTAAGTGATATCGATTCAGATGGCGTATGTGATGTTTATGAAATCGAAGGATGTCAAGATGCATTAGCATGTAACTATAATGAATTAGCAACCGACAGTGATGAGTCTTGTACTTATGTGGACGGAGTTTGTGAAACATGTGAAGACAATACAGTAATCGATAACGATTTCGATAACGATGGCTTATGTGATGCTCTAGATATTGAATCAGGATGTATTGATCCAACAGCTTGTAACTACAACTCATCAAGTACAGTAAACGAAGACAATACAGTTTGTACTTATGCAGATGATGTTTGTGATGTTTGTTCTGGAGATCAAGACGGTACAGGAACTGTAATAGGTAACGATTCAGATCTAGATGGCCTTTGTGATGCCTTCGATATTGAATCAGGATGTATCGATCCAACAGCCTGTAACTACGATTCATCAAGTACTTTAAACGAAAACAATACAGTTTGTATTTATGCAATTCCTAATTACGATTGTTCAGGTGTATGTTTAAGTGATATAGATTCAGATGGCGTATGTGATGTTTACGAAGTAGTAGGATGTCAAGACGAATTAGCCTGTAACTATGATGCAACAGCAACAGATGCTTCAGGCAACTGTGATTATGCAGCAGACAATTACGATTGTGAAGGTGTATGTTTAAGTGATGTAGATTCAGATGGTGTTTGTGATGTAAATGAGATCGAAGGATGTCAAGACGATACTGCTTGTAACTATAATGACTTAGCAACAGATTCAGGAAACTGTGATTATGCCGCTGACAATTACGATTGTGAAGGTGTATGTTTAAGTGATGTAGATTCAGATGGCGTTTGTGATGTTTATGAGATCGAAGGATGTCAAGACGATACAGCATGTAACTATAATGACTTAGCAACAGATTCAGGAAACTGTGATTATGCCGCTGACAATTACGATTGTTCAGGTGTATGTTTAAGTGATGTAGATTCAGATGGCGTTTGTGATGTTTATGAGATCGAAGGATGTCAAGACGATACAGCATGTAACTATAGTGACTTAGCAACAGACGCAGGAAACTGTGATTATGCAGCAGACAATTACGATTGTGAAGGTGTATGTTTAAGTGATGTAGATTCAGATGGTGTTTGTGATGTAAATGAGATCGAAGGATGTCAAGACGATACAGCATGTAACTATAATGACTTAGCAACAGATTCAGGAAACTGTGATTATGCAGCAGACAACTACGATTGTTCAGGTGTATGTTTAAGTGATGTAGATCAAGATGGCGTATGTGATGTTTACGAAGTAGTAGGATGTCAAGACGAATTAGCCTGTAACTATGATGCAACAGCAACGGATGAATTAGGCAACTGTGATTATGCAGCTGAGAACTACGATTGTTCAGGTGTATGTTTAAGTGATGTAGATGAAGACGGCGTTTGTGATGAAAATGAAGTTTTAGGTTGTAGTGATGCTACTGCATGTAATTTCGATTTTTCAGTAACAGATCACGATGATGTCTTATGTGTATACGCTGAAGATTATTACGATTGTGACGGTAATTGTATCTTAGATACTGATGGAGATGGCGTTTGTGATGAAAATGAAGTTTATGGTTGTACTTATGAAGATGCTTGTAATTACAATTCATTAGCAACTGATAATGATGGCTCGTGTACATTTGCAGGTCCTATTTACGACTGTGATGGTAACTGTATAAACGATACAGATTTAGATGGTGTTTGTGATCTAGATGAAGTTGTAGGTTGTCAAGAAGAAACGGCTTGTAACTACGATGAAACTGCAACTGATGAAGGAGATTGTATTTATCCACTACCTTACGTTGATTGTAACGGAGAATGTTTGGCTGATGAAGATGGCGATGGTATTTGCGATGAGGAAGAAGAATATGGTTGTACAGATGTAGATGCATGTAACTACGATACCGATGCTACAGAAGACGATGGTTTATGTTATGTAATAACAGTCGATCTTACGTATGACTTCCAAGTTCCATTGTCTGCAACTACAGATGCTAATGAACCAACTTATACATGGTTCTTCAACGAAGTTGAATTAGCAACTATTGAAAGTCAATTCGTACCAGAGACAAATGGATTGTATGAAGTAATTGTTACCGATGATATCGGTTGTCAGGCAACAGCTACCTTACCAATATTTAATGTAGGGATTTATGATATCGTCAAGAATTCAATTTCACTATATCCAAACCCAGTACAAAATATATTGAATATTAATTTAGAGACCAGCTCTACGCTTGTAGAATTACAAATTCTAAATACCTTGGGTGCTTCTGTATTTACCAAAAGTTACCAGAATACTAAAGCAGGAAATGCAATACAATTACAAGTAGATGTATTGCCAAAAGGAATGTATTTATTAAAAGTTAGAACTGGAGATTATACACAAACCTTACCTTGGTTGAAACAATAATCATTAGTATTTTAATTTACCAAAAGAGCCATTTAAAAAATGGCTCTTTTTTTTTGCTTACAATTCATTAAATGAAGATATAAAACTGGTACAAACTTTGTTTAAGTAGAATAACTTAAATAACTATCTTCGCTCAAACCTTATTTTATGAAAAAGTTTTTACTTAGTGCCTGCATCTTGTTTTCCAGTATTATTCAAGCACAAGACATTGTGTGGCCAGAGTCACTTAACTCCATTAATTCAGGTGTAAATCTTACACTACTTTTAGAATTAACAGATGTGATTACCTTAAATGGCACGCCTGTTACTCAAGGAGCCTTAATGGGCGTGTTTTATCTAAATGATGCCGAGGAGCTTCAATGTGGTGGATTCTCTACTTACAATCCAGGCGAAACAATGTCTTTTCCTTCGTATGGAGACGATTCTACAACAGATGAAAAAGATGGTTTTAATGCTGGAGAATCTTTTGTTTGGTATATGCAAATTGATGGAATTGATTATCCTGTTACAGCTGGATATATTATAGAAGAGATGTTTATTGATGTGTATCAAACCAACATGATGGCTATGATAACTTCTTTAACCATAGAAAATACCGAGGAAGAAATTGAAGGTTGTACTGATGCTAATTATTTAGAATTTAATATAGAAGCAACCCTTGATGATGGTACATGCGAAACGCTAATTGAAGAAGGCTGTATGGATACTGAAGCAAATAATTTTAACGAAATGGCTAATACACCTTGTGCCGATTGTTGTGAATACATAATTATGGGTTGTACTGATGCTAACGCTTTTAATTATAATCCTGAAGCTACCGAAGACGATGGTTCTTGTACTGATGAAGCAATTGGTTGTACTGACCCGAGTTATGTAGAGTACAATCCTGAAGCTAATACCGACACAGACCCTACTTCATGTATTACAGTTGCAATTTACGGTTGTACTTTAGTAAGTGCTACCAATTATAACTCAGAAGCCAATGTAAACGACGGCTCTTGTATTATTACTATCGAAGGTTGTATGAATGATGCGTATATAGAATACAATCCTGAGGCTACAGTAGAGGATGATTCTTGTGAAATAGTTGTTATTGAAGGTTGCACCAATCCAGATTACAATGAATACTTCCCTCCAGCAAATACAGACAATGGTACTTGCGAAACACTTGTAAATGGAGGTTGTACAGATTCAGCTTATATGGAATTTAATCCTGAGGCTACCAACGACGATGGAACTTGTACAACTTTAATTATTGAAGGTTGTACAGATGAGAATTACTTGGAATACAATCCAAATGCCAACACCAATGATGGTTCTTGTACTTCAGTATCTTTTAGTGGCTGTACCGATCCTTTAGCAGATAATTACAATTTTCTCGCTAATTTAGACAATGGAACTTGTGAATACTTAGGTTGTACTGATCAAACAGCGTATAACTACAATGAAATTGCTACTATAGACGATGGTTCATGTGAGGCTATACTGCAAGGTTGTACCAATCCAAATTACTTAGAATTTAATCCTCAGGCGAACACAAACGATGGTTCTTGTTTAAGCATCATTGTGTATGGTTGTACAGAGCCTATGGCATTTAATTATAATGTACTAGCTAATATAGATGATGGTTCTTGTATTGCGAATATAGGCGGCTGTACGAACGAATTGTATCTTAATTACAATCCACAAGCTACGTACGACGATGGCTCGTGTAGCACTTTATTAATGGCGGGTTGTACCGACGAAACAGCTGTAAATTATAATGACCTTGCAACCTCAGATGATGGTTCTTGTGAATATGCTCTTATAGTAGTTACTCACTCTAACATAGGCGGTTCAACTTACGAATTTAATGTAGACGTACTTGTTTGGCAAGACTATACCATTCTTTGGAATATTGGAGGACTTAGCTATTCTAACGATGAATTTGTGCTATTTACTTTTCCACTAAACGGAGAATACCAAGTTACAGTTACTGTAAATAATGGACTAGCATCAATTGTAGAAGAATTAACAATTGTAATAAATATTCCAGGTTTAAGTATTGATGAACTTACAGATGAGCTAATAAATACTACTTATATAGATGCCTTAGGAAGATATTGTCTCCTGCCTAGAGTAGGGGAGTTCTATATTAGATCTAGTTATTATAAAAGCGGAAAAACAAGTAGAAATAAAATCTACTATTCTAAATAATTTTAAAAGCGCCTAAGGGCGCTTTTTTTATGCCTTTTATTTTGCTGCTTATAATTTTGGTTCTTAACAGATGGCACAAAAAAAAGCTCCACTTCTATGAAGTGGAGCTTTAGAGCTGACGATCGGACTCGAACCGACGACCTCATCCCTACCAAGGATGTGCTCTACCAGCTGAGCTACGTTAGCAATCGTTCGACAAAAGTAATGTTTTCAAGTGAATTCAAAACTTTTGTCGAAATTATTTTAAGCAATTATTTTAAGCAATTTATTCTTCACTTTATCCGCTAGTAAATACATTACTGGAACTAGAATTAAAGTTAAGAATGTAGCAAAGGTAAGTCCGAATATTACCGTCCATGCCATAGGTCCCCAGAAGGTTGCATTGTCTCCTCCAAAGAAAATCTGTGCATCTAACTCGGTAAGTAAGGTGTAAAAGTTAATATTCATTCCTGTAGCCATTGGCAACAGACCTAATACCGTTGTAATAGCTGTAAGCAATACAGGTCTTAAACGTTTTTGTCCACCTTCTTCAATACACTTCATTGCAAGTTCGTTATTTAAAGTAGCATCTTCTTCAAGACCTAATTCTCTGCGTTTACGAGCTTTTATCAAATCTATATAATCGATAAGTACAATGGCGTTGTTTACTACAATTCCGGCTAAGGAAACAATTCCTATCCCCGTCATAATAATAACGAAGTCCATATTAAATAGTGCCAAACCAAAGAACACTCCAATAGTACTAAACACCACCGTAAGAATAATGATGAATGGTTTTATAGCAGAGTTAAACTGGCTCACTAAAATAAGTGCAATTAAGGCAATCGCAATCATTAAGGCTTTCGATAAAAAGGCTTGAGTTTCTTCTTGCTCTTGTTGTTTACCTGTAAACTGCAACTCGTAACCAGGAGGTAAAACCTCATCAGCTAAAAGTTGTTTAAGCTGTTCGTTTATCAAGTTCTCGTTATAACCTTCAACCACATTAGAATAAATGGTAACCTGACGTTTCATGTCCTTTCTGTTTACCGATCCAAATGTGTTATTATACGAATAGTCGGCAATGGTAGAAATTGGAATCTGCTTTATCTGTCCATCAGCTTGAGATCTAAATGTAATTCGTTGATTCATTAAAGCAGGAACACTATATCGGTATTTATCGTCTAAACGCAACACAATAGGATGCTCGTCTTCACCATCTTTAAACTTCGAAATCTCTTTTCCGAACAAGGCAGTACGAATGGTACTAGCTACTTGAGCTGTAGAAACACCAAGTCTTCGTGCTTGATCTCGGTCTATATTTACTAATAACTCAGGCTTACTCAATTCTAAATCTACCTTAAGTTTTTCAATTCCTTCAATATTAGCGTCTTCAATAAGCGCCTTAACCTTGTCGGAAA
>Ga0308002_1000830_pt1 | contig 10771 bp, 9 predicted proteins | sample Neamet34_FD_203148 | JGI IMG/M metagenome (GOLD analysis project Ga0308002, IMG submission 203148) | Marine microbial communities from water near the shore, Antarctic Ocean - #34 | ecosystem: Environmental > Aquatic > Marine > Unclassified | place: Southern Ocean | collected 2014-06-06
AGTAGTCTGCCCCTTTACGAATGTATCAGCGGCGTCGATTCTTTCAGTAACAAGACCAGTCGAGTAATTTATAGATATTAAACTCTGACTACCCGACATCTCTTTACTTAACGAATCAAACAAGACTGTTTCTACGGCTGTATTACTTACATTTCCAGAACCTAAAACCCACACTGCTCCTTTTGCGTATCCCGACCAATTCGTATGTGTTTCGCGTGGAGCTATATAAATCTTGTCTTCTTCGTATCGGTAAACACTCGCGTTGACAGATACACTCGCAAGTGCGGCGAGCTGTTGATATCTGAATAATGCACCACTCGAATTATATTTTTGAAAAGAACCTACTGTTATTGCCGAACCATCATACGCAGCTTTTTGATATCTTAATTCATAAAGTGAATTAGTTGAATGCCAAAGATATTTACCAGTCTGTTCAGACTCTGAAAGAGAAGACCAGAGTGCGCGTTGCTGAGTAGTTCCCGTGCCCTGAGAAAAAGCCGCAGGCGTAATATCTGTGATTGTGTGTGAACCATTGGCCGCAACTAAAACCTTTTTGACTACATATCCTGTCGCCGTATTGCCTGTGACATTTTGATAAGCTAACAAGAAATTAGCACTTGAATCATCATATTTTATTAATTGAATATTGTACGCACTGTAAACACTAGCAATCGTAGTTGTGCCTACATTTGCTTGGGCGTAAGCACTGTTGACTGTGCCTGATGTCAACTCTAAAGTCATATTTGAAGAAGAAGCTGCTGTGGAGATCGCGACCGAACAATAAACTGACTTGTCTCGCGCAAAAGTTAATTCCCCACCATAGTGCCTTGAGGCTTCGGTCTTAATTGAAGATGGTAAAATATAGGCTAAATCGCTATTAGCAGTTACTGTTATCGCATTATCAGATTTTCTTACAGTTACAGTGTATCCTCTAAGTGTCGAGTAGCTGCTATTCGAATTAGAGCCATGTGTGTATGTTGTAAATATGTAATAAGTACTATCTTCACCTTGATAACTGACTTTGTATTTAGGATTATTATAAGTTGTATCCTGCGGATATGAGTCTACAAAAGATAATTGCGTTCCTTTGCTGTCAAGAACAACATAAGCAACTGAAAGATAACTACCGCTCCCGTTGAGCCGTCCGAATGGGTATAGAATATTTCCATTTGGCATTGTACCTTCAAATTTTCCACCGTATGCAAATGGGATCGCATCTTTACTCGACCACCCTGCTGTGCCTCCATTCGTTTGACTTAAAACGCTTTGGTCTATCGACGCAGTTTCCGCTAGTACCGACGTAGCAGCAACTAATTTACCGGCTTGATTCAGCTTGTAATATTGACCTTCGGTCACGGGTCCGTAAGCAGCCACTGCTGTTGATGCTTTTAATTGTATGTTTGCGCCACCGCCTGACGAAATTAAATCTGTTAGATTCGACATTTATATAAATACCCACGCTGAAGTTGATATACCAATAAGACCAATACTCATATTAGCCACGTTAATTGTTAAGTCTGAAGATTGTCCTGCAATGGTGCTGCTGTTGCGACCAACCACGGTGTTTACAAAGTTTCCAACGGTTATGAAGACTTTCATGCCTACAGTAGGCGTTGGAAGCGTTAGCGTTACGCCAGCAGTACCAACGTAATGATGCGTGTTAGCCGTAGCGTTACCGTTGCTGCCAACAGTAGCGGTGGGAATACCCGAATTTAGCTTGGTGTGATCGGCATCGGTAAAAACATTAGAATCTGTAGCAGCTTCTACAGCCGCTCGAATCTCTGCGTTGGTTTGATCTGCGGTTGCAGAGGCTTCAATGCCATCGACCTTAGAGCCCTGCGCCGCAGTAGCATACGCACTTGCCGCTGTCGTAGCCGCAGTGCCAAGGCCAAGATTCGTTCTGGCTGTGCCTGCGTTATTGAGGTCAGATAAATTACCCGTAGCTAATAACGCACCTGACAAAGAGGCGTATGCACTCAACCACTGACTGCCATCATAGACTTTCATTGCGTCAGTAGCTGTGTCGAAATACAGCATTCCAGAGGCCAGTGCATCACCATCGTTATCAACAGTTGGCGCACTAGACTTAGTGCCTAAGTATCTGTCATCGAAACTATCCAAAGCCGCAAGAGCAGCATCTTTGGCGGCTACCGAAGCATTTTTGCTAGACTCACTGGCGGTAGCAGAAGTAGCAGCTTGCGAAGCTTTGGTGGTCGCGGTCCCTGCGGAGGTACTTGCTTCAGATGCTTTCGTTGTTGCGGTTTGTGCGCTTGCTGACGAATTATTCTGAGCAGTTACGGCGGCATTCTTTGCTACAACCGAAGCATCTTTAGCGGCAACAGACAAAACTTTAGCTGCAACACTTTCATTTTTCGCAACTACCGATGCATCTTTAGCAACCACGGAAGCGGCCCTAGCTGTCTCTGAGTCACCCGACTTTGTAGCGGCTGTTGAAGCGGAGGTACTCGCCTCAGATGCCTTTGTCGTGGATGTGGCTTTTGAGGCTTCGGACGCTGTCGCAGAGTTGGCACTTGCTGTCGCAGAGTTGGCAGAAGCTGTGGCAGAGTTGGAAGACGCTGTGGCAGAGTTGGCACTTGCAGACTGTGCGGTTTCCGCATTGGTCTCAGCAGTTTCTGCGGCAGACTTAGCAACCACCGCTGCATTCTTTGCAGAAAGAGAAGCCTGTCGTGAAACTTCGGAAGCTGCCGCCGAAGCCGCATTATTAGTTACATTTGCAGACGCAGATGCGGCACTCGAAGCCGCTGAAGTGGCACTGGCTGCTGCTGCCGTTTCACTGGCTGCTGCTGCGGCTGTAGAACTTTCAAGCGCAGTTGAGTTAGTAGCACTGATACCAGTGCCACCAAAGAACGAAGATTTAGCCATGGTTGGGGACTCTTTTGATTAAGTGTACGCTGGACGTATTTGTTGCAGAGTGCCTGACTGCTCTTGCTCATAGGCTTGTGTCTGAATCTCAGAACCAAAGGCTTTGTACTTTGTCTCGAATATGTCTGCACGTTCATCAAGATAGTAATCTGAAGCATAAGTTAAGGCAGCATACGACAGCAGGTCAGGCGCAATCTGAGTCAGAATGTTTTCATCACTGTCAGCAACTAACTCAGTAAACACAGAATAATAGTTGAGTATCAAACTTCCCGATGTGGGCTTTGGGTGGAGTAGCAGGTCGCTACCTTCTCGCGCAAAGTAAACAGGACTACCTGTCATACCTGATTCTATATATGACTGCATCTCGCGCATCGGTAAACGAGTTAAAGATACATTTGAAAAGTAGATGTCTATTGCTTCTAAGAAGTTAGTCGGTAGGGTTACTTTGGAAGCTACGGAACTAAAGTTGTATGTGTGCTGGGTTTCCATTGCTGGAATCCGTAGACCCCGCTGTATCCTGGCGATACCTTGGTCAATGAAAGTGTTCGCTAGTTCATCAGTGATGTCTGAGCGATTGAGTAACGCTTTGAAGTGTGTACGGACTTGACCGTAGTTCATTTTTTACACCTGCTTTTTAGTCGTTATGAAAGAATCTAAATCCTGTTGCTTCAGTCGCTTCAAGATCGCCTTTGGGTCTTCTTTCATCATGTCGAAGCCTTCGCGCAACCACTGTTCATAGACAGCGACTGGGACACTTGCAACACGCATGAATTCACCTTCAGTTTGATTCTTTGAGTTATCGCGTTCTCGCTTTAAGCCATCCATAAATTCAGTTGGCAGATGTTGACTTGACTTTATTATCATCGACTCATCGTGTACATCATCGGGGAGGATGGCATTTTCAAGATCATAATAATTGGGTATAAATGTTCTAGACATTGTGGTCTCCTTATAAATAAAAAAAGAGGGAACGGAGAATCAGGCAGAGAAAGGAGAGCAAAACCACTGCCCTCATCCCCGCTCCCAACTATTTAACTAGGACTTAGAATCAAGAAAGTCCTGTGATCATACCGCTATCAGCGAAGCTGCTGTGCTTAACTGATACTTCACCAACAACCATGTGCTTATCGCTATCACCAGTCTTCGCAAGTAGAGTGCGAGTAAACGGACGTAGGACACATTGCTTAAACATTGAGGGATCAATGAGGTAAGCGTTGGTTGCGAGATTTTCACGGTTTAGTACTACTTTGAATGTTCCAACATTATGTTCGCTCAAGTTCGTTAGGCTTGAACCGCCCTTTGTGTTCTAGGGCTGCTGCATGTTTCGCCATGCAGATCAGACTATATCATCTCTACTAATTGTAGAGCCATGCGCTTCCACTCACTTGAGTGTACTCCCAAAAGGGATAGTCGTTGAACCTTCCTCTTACGAGGCTTGGCTGCTGATTACCATATCTATTAGACTTAGGCTTCCCAGACAATTCACACGGTTTATACTACGCAAGGATGTTTACGCAGTTACCAAAACGTCAATAGTATTGACCAGAGTTTTACTACCGCCTAAGTCACGTTCACGCCCAGAAGCTGATGCAAAACCTGCAATGATCAGACTATCTGCTGGCTTGATCATTAGTACTGAAGGATCAGAACCATTCGTGTAGCAAGTTTGCGCTAGAGAGAGCAGCTTGGCTTCTGTAAGCGGATCGGTGCTGTTAGCGCCTGCTGTTAAGGTAGTAGAAATCTGCTGGTCGATAGATGCCATTTTACGGGCAGTACTGGCGTTGGTGTTCACCGCTGCCTGAGACACACCGACCATAGACTTTTCGACATCGAGTTTAACTTGGCGTAATACTTTTGCCAAATTTCTCGCAGTTTCCTTGGCTCGACCATGGGTAGTAATAGCATCAGAAGTAGCACTTACTTGAAATGCTTCACCGATGATCTGTGTCACATTGGATCGTGACGTAGGCTGTCCCACTGCTGTCATAGAAGAATCTGCACCTTCTACTAAACCCGCAGCAGAACTTGCCCTCAGAGAGTCTTCGAGCCAAGAGAAGTCACGCGCTGTTACTTTTTCGCTTTTTACTAGAGTTTGGAAAGGGGTGGCAGAAGGCGAAATCAGTGCAATTGATTCTGAAACCGACTCGGCTTTTCCAACTATTGCGTATGTTGTTAATGTAGTCATGTATTTATTCCTGTTTAAAGATGGGTATATAGATTAAATGGGTTAGGTTATCCAGCTTCCCAGTTAGCCATTAGCATCTCTGCAATATCATCTAAATCATTACCACCACTTGGGCTACTACGGAGTTTTTCTTGCGCCACCTTTTGCTTGCTGACGCGTTGATCAGTTTTATTGGGCGGTGCTTTCTTACTGCGTAAAACCTTCGCGGGTGCTTTAGCTTTCTTAGACTTGGCTACCAACTTCGACTTATCAAACATCATTGCTTTATGTAGCAACATGATCACGTTAGGATCGGTATATTGATTGACAGACTCTTCTGGTAAACCACTGTTAATAGCGTGATGCCGAATGTCGTTGTATAACTCTGTAGACCATTCTGGCAACTCTTTTTGGAGAACCTCAATGCAGGACTTGGCACTCTCGCGCTGTTGTGCTGCTTGTTTATTTTGGAGGTCACCATAAAAGCTATTAGCCTCTTCTGTGAGGAATTTAAGATCGCTTTCTGCTGCTTTAGCTTCAGAGCGTAGCGCCGCAAAGTCATCGGGGTTCATCTGCCGCGAGGCAACTAACATATCGACTTCTTCGTAGGGCTTAAACTTCTCTCTAGCGTTAGTAAGCAGGGCTTGTAATGACGCATCTGCACGTTGCATTGCTTCATTGGCTTCTTTTTTCTGGTTTGCTGTTTCTTGAGACTTTCGTGTGAGTGACGCTTCTTGACCGTACAATCGCTTTAAGTCTTTCAAAGATGCCTGTTTGGTCTCACCATCGACTTGAAGTTCTACCATTGTGTCATCGGAAATGTTGACTTCCTCTGGCTCTTCTTCAGTCTCTTCGGATTCCGCATCAGGGTCTTCTTCTGACTCAGCTTCTTGTTCGGTTTCTTCATCTAACTCAGTTTCATCAGATTCATCTACGTCTTCAGTCTCTTGTTCATCTGTAGATTCCTCTGTTGCCTCTAGTTCACCTTTCTCAGATAGCTGATCTTCATCAGCGTCCATCCAGTTTGCTAATATGGCATCTGCGACATCGTCCGAAGACATTTCATCGCCAAGATCAAAGCTTTGCTGCACGTTATCATCTGACATAGTGCTACTCCTCTTCTTGTTTTTTGGTTACTTTTGCGCTTATTTGATCACGCACTTCAACTTGCTGGCGAAGGGTATTTACCACATCGCTGACTGCACGATAATGGTTGTATGCCTCTTCACGCTTTATAGATTCATCAGGCGCAGAAGATAAGAATGCTTGTACAGTTGAATCTACCAGCGAATTAATAGTGCGGGTGAATGCTTCTGTACCCAGTAGCGTTTCTGCTTCTGAACCTTGGTTTACTAATGTTGCTTCGTTTTCCATGCTGCTCTCCTTTTAAGAACATAGTGGTTAAAGAATGGTTACCCATTCGGTGAGGCGATAGCCGTGATCTCATCTGCTTCTTGTGCCAGAATAAGTTCTGCGGTATCGATTACTTTCTTGTGATTCAACTGTGCTTCACTCAGATCAACCTTATCGCTTTGTATAGCGAACTGGTTCTCAGCTTTCAGACGTTCAAGTTCCAGCTTCATTTGCATGTTCTGCATTTCCATCTTGGCCTTCATCTCTCCAAGGGCAGTCTGGCGCTCTTGTACTTCAAGCTGTTTCTTCATTAGTTCTAACTGAAGTTCTTGTGCTGGATCAGGTTGCTCCTCTGGCAACTTGTCAGGGCTAGTTAGGTATTCAGCTACATTCTTGATACCCGATAATTCCATAACCTTAGACATTAATTGGAATTGGTTTTGAGGGCTGTACATCTTTGAAAGACTAGGGTCAGCTTGGAAGACTTGGTGCATAGCCATGTACTTTTTACTTTCCTTTTCTTGCTCACCATAGCCAAGGGAAAGTTCTACAGTTACATCACGTTTGTCTGCCCAGTCGCTAGGGTTGATCTCAATGTACTTACCACTAATCTCAACGACCTTTTCTGTATCCTCATTTTCAATTACTAACTGGTATATAAACTGATAAAGAGGTTTTACAAACTGCGTAGCAAAGTTACGGGCTATTATCTTTTGACGCTGTTGTGACATCGTAGCCAACTGTTCAACCATAGCGGCTGAATTTTGTTTGGAAAGGGCATTCTTATCTAAGCCTTGGCTTAAACTACTGACACCCGTTGTCTCTTCCATGTTACTAGCAAGCATGTCTATTGTTGTGAAGACAAACGGATTAAGTGGCGATTGAAGCATAGGTGTAATCGCATCAGGTCTGGTCACGTTGACCAATCCTCCAACACGGTTATCGATTAGTTCTTTCGGGTTCGTGAGACCACCCTTCAGAACTTGATAGCGTGGGTTATTGGTAATCATTGCGTGGTCTAATATAGACCTAGTTAAGACAGTTCTGGCATTCTGTGTAGCCACCAGTTTGTCTGCAAAGTTATTACCGTAAAAAGCGTGAGGGATCGGGAGCGGAACAAATGCAATGAATGGTTTTCTATTAACCTTCTCTTTTTCAAGAAGCACATTACCGGCTTTCATTATCTTATAGAGTTCAGCAACTCCCGACCCCTCAACGTCCAACTCCATATAAACTTCGTGAACCATTACCGTCCTAACTTGATCTTGGTAACCTTGGCTGTTGAAGCCCCTGTCAGCATTGATAGAGTCGTGACGCGCCAAGACTTCCAAGTCGGTGTCTAGGTCAACGTCAGTGTGATCGCCTATCTTGTCTAACAGTTTTTCTGAGTAGCCCATTGATCTTAAATCAGAGATAGTCTTTTTAGTTCGATGGGCGCAAAACAACACGCTATCTAGAGACTTCGCTTGTGATTCAATGAGGAACTCTTCTGGAGGTATATTCTCTATTACTACTTGGCTAGTATCGCGGGTGATCCGTATCTCACCGGAAGTAAGACCAAGTTCATCTTCTTCTGTCTCACCTAACTCCACATTGTCTTGTGCCAGTAACATATCTAGTTCGTCTTCACTCAAGTTCTCAAAGAACTCAGAGGTAGTTTCTGATTGCTGCTGCCAGAACACTTTGGCTATACCTACACGCGCAGTGAGACCATCGTGAATCACTGATGACATTACTGAGTACAAATCGTTCTGCCTGTGTGCAACGTAGTCGGTATACTCAGAGCAGACATTCGCCATGTCTACGTCATCTTCGTTCTCTGGAGAAAAGTGTACGATCTTGTTACCAGCGGCGAAAGTTTCAAGTAAAGCCGCTCGCATTGACTCTACGGCATTCCAAACATCTAAAGATACATACTTGCTGTTCCCGTCATGGGTAGGCTTGGGCATATTGCCGCTGTAGTACTCCATCACATTTGCACGTTCACGGCTCAAGGCGCTGTCGTGGTAGCCCACTGAGCGACCTACACTTTCATCGCACAATGCAACTATCTCTGCGTCAGAGAGTTTCTTGTAGTCCTTTTTCTTAGCCATAATTAAACCATTTCAATATAAAAATTATCGGTGGATTCGACAGGAGTCCACGCACCAGTGTGAACGTGATTAGCTAGAGCCAGTGCCATGACACAATCGTCATAGCAACCAGCTTCAGCTTGCATAGCACCACTTTCAGTGACTATGTAAGAGAGCATTTCGCGCAGTGTGACTTTGCAGTTTATTTCCAACTCTTCCTCACGCATTGATGCGCGTAGCTGGTCGATGATAAGAGGCTTTGTCTTCTGAGTTGTCGTAAAACCTAGCTTGGTGGTTTCACGGTCAGTCAGCTTATCCAACTGCTGCTCTGTGTGGAAATTGGGGTATGCCATATCCTTACCTAGCCGCGTACAAGTCAGGATGCCGTGTGAGTTATTTTCTACACAAATATAGGCTTCGTTGTAGTACTCACCTAGCGCATACAGGACGTTTGCAAAGTAGTCAGGGTGTACATGCCCACGCCACGTTGCGACTTGTCGCTTTTTGGAGTCCAGCACTTGGCAGACAGAGTAATCTCCTCCCCGCACACCCATAGCGACATCAGCACCGATGACGTACCTCTCACCCTCTACATGCTTTCTGTAGGTACTGAGTTCACCACGGGCATTGTTGACAAACTCATCGCCTTCTAAGGCAAGACGCTCTTTAAGTTCTTGGGTGTCTTTTAGATTCTTGGATATCTGCTCTGGATTAAACACTGGCCTACCCGTTGTCAAGAATGCTTCATCGGGTTCACTAGGGTATTCCTGGCGAAATAGGTCGATGCCGTTTTGGGCTATCTTCCTACGCCTAAACATTAGCTGCTCATTGTCTAGGGTGTAGAGATCAACTAAGTCTTCTTCGTCTGGAGTTCTTTCAAAGTCATCTCGCACTGGCTCACGGTAATCGAGATCAGTAAACCAAGGAATAAAAACAGGCACAAACCCATTTGAGCCATCCACAGCGCCACGCCACAGATCAGCAAATATGCCTGTTGCTCCATTGGCCGTAGACTCGACAAAAATAGCCGTGCCTTTGGCGTTAGGTACTGCCTGAGTAAGTCCGTTCCAGTTGTCCAGCGCGGTACTCTTTTGCCAGAATGCGAGTTCTGATGCGTGTACATGCGTAAGCGTTTCCCCGCGTCCAATAGATTCACCACCCGCTGTCGCAACCACAAAGCTACTGTCAAGTACGTCAAAGTTCATCTCCCGTCTTGAGGAATACTTAGTATGTGGCTTCAGTATCTCAGGGCAATGCTCATGGAATCTCTTAGTCATATCAAAGAGTGCGCGTGTAGAGTCTGAGTGGTGTGTGATCACCATCGCTTTACTTGCAGCCTTCTGGCTCACAGAGAAATACAAGTAGCCACCCGTGTAGGTGGACAACCCCTGCTGCCTAGCCTTTAGGATAATCACACGGATTTTTCCTTCAGATGCTATCTGGGATTCGACTGCTTTGTTGAGTATTTGCTGCGCTGAATTTAACTTGAGAGGGGATATGTTGCCTAGCTTTGTTCTGATCTTGAGTGCTGCATTTGAATAGTAACTGAAATCAGTCAGTAGTCTCTTCCGTACTTTGGCTATTTTCTGGTGCATCGGGCTGCTCATCCTCTTGCAATAGGGAAGCTAGGAAATCTTCGGCTCTAGAGATAGAGACATCAGATTTACTCGCTGGCTTACTTTTAGTGAAGTCGAGAACCAGTCGTGCAGCCGCTAGGCGCTCTCTGGTCTCACCGACTAGGCGCATTACCTCTACTGCCGTGGTCAGTGCCTCTTTTTGATACTCGTCTTCTATATTGAATTTATCGCTCATAATCTCTACTACCTTCTTTGCATCAAGTTTGGCTTGTTCACGAAGTGGGGCGATGGTGTCCTTACGGTGTCCATCAGGCACTCCCTTTGGCCGACCTGCGTTTTTTTTGGGCTTGTTTGACCACTCCTTTCTCAATGCCCGACCCTCTGGTGTGGACATCAGCGTCTTGAAGTAGCTGTTCTTCTGCGCCCTTTGAGGGTGGGTTAGTGGTTTTGGGGGTGATACTGCGCGTTGCTTTCTTGGTGGCTTCTTTTCCATTAGGTATTTTATCCTCAAGTATTTTCTCAATGATCTGTCTAGTGTTTATAGACGATACACACATCATTTCAGGTGGTAACTCACGGCGCAGTTCTTTGAGTATATGTATGCGCTGCTCTTTATCGAGATAGGGACTTTCGGTGACTTCTTGGATTGTTTTTAGGTAACGGACTAAGTCCACTGCTTTAGTACTCACATAACTCTCCTTATGTTTTTCTATTGTGGTATT
>Ga0308002_1000832_pt1 | contig 10761 bp, 6 predicted proteins | sample Neamet34_FD_203148 | JGI IMG/M metagenome (GOLD analysis project Ga0308002, IMG submission 203148) | Marine microbial communities from water near the shore, Antarctic Ocean - #34 | ecosystem: Environmental > Aquatic > Marine > Unclassified | place: Southern Ocean | collected 2014-06-06
AACAATCTTGCATTAATGCTAAGCGACGTGCTACAAGCTATGCAAGAAGATATGGCAAAGAAGACACCCGGACAACAGCAGTGTAATAAACCAGGCTCTGGAAACCCTAAACCTAGCGATTTAAAGAAGATGCAAAAGCAGCTTAAAGAGCAGTTAGAAAAAATGAAAAAGGGTAAGGATGGGAAAGATGGTAAAAAGCCTAAACCCAAACCAGGAAAAGGGCAAGGAAAAGAACTAGCTAAAATGATGGGTAGGCAAGAAATGATTCGTCAGCAATTGGAGCAAATGGCTAAAAAAATTGAAGAATCTGAAAATGGAAATGCTGAAGGATTACGTGATGCAATAGACAAGATGGAGCAGACAGAAGAGGATATTGCCAACGATAATATTACGCAAGAGACTTTGAACCGTCAGAATCAAATTATAGAGCACCTTTTGGAAGCTGAAAATGCAGAACAAGAAAGAGACAAGGAAGAAAAAAGAGAAGCAAAGGAGGCACAACAACTACCGCATCAGGTTAAGGATTTACTAGAGGAATACAAGCGAAATAAAATTAAGCAAGCAGAATTACTAAAAACGATTCCTCCAAAACTCAGACCTTATTATAAGGGAAAAGTAAAAGAATATTTTCAAAATATTGAACAAAACTGATGGAAGAATCACAAATAGAATTTCATGCTGAAGGAGAATTTATTCTTGAAACCCAAGAAGAAGTTAAACGTTGGTTTGAAGCTACCGCAAAAGAAGAAGGCAAGCATATTGGAGCTTTAAACTATATATTTTGCGACGATGAATACCTCATTAAAATCAATGTGGAATTCCTTAATCACGATACCTATACAGACATAATTACCTTCGATTATTGTGTAGGCGACGAATTGATTAGCGATATATATATTAGCTCAGAACGCGTAGCAGAAAATGCTAAAGAATTTGGCGAAACTTTTGAAGCTGAGCTAAACCGAGTGCTTATTCACGGCTTACTTCACCTTTGCGGTTATAAAGACAAAACAGAAGAAGATGCCACTTTGATGCGTAGTAAAGAAAACTATTACTTATCTTTGCGAAATTAAACTACTGACAATCATATAGTTAAAGCCAGGGCTTTGATTAATTTGATTTAACAAATAAAATGTTCCACGTGGAACCCCGATTATGTTTCAAGGAGAATACGATGTAATTGTAGTAGGTGCAGGTCATGCCGGATGTGAGGCAGCAGCAGCAGCAGCAAACTTAGGAGCCAAAACACTTTTGGTAACTATGAGCATGGACACAATAGCTCAGATGTCTTGCAATCCAGCCATGGGTGGAGTTGCTAAAGGACAAATAGTACGAGAGATTGATGCCTTAGGAGGTTATTCAGCTAAGGTAACAGATGAAACGATGATTCAGTTTAAGATGCTGAACAGCTCTAAAGGACCCGCAATGTGGAGCCCAAGAGCACAGTCTGACAGAATGTTGTTTGCTAGGAAATGGAGAATGGTGCTGGAAGGAATAAAAAACCTAGACTTTTGGCAAGAAATGGTGAGCGGCTTACTAATTAAAGATGGCAAGATTAAAGGCGTAAGAACAAGCTTAGGAATAGAAATAAAAGCTAAGAATGTAATACTTACCAACGGTACTTTCCTAAATGGACTGATCCACATTGGAGATAAAAGTTTTGGTGGTGGTAGAGCAGCAGAAAGACCTTCTACTGGAATAACAGCAGAGCTTGAAGCAGCAGGCTTTGAGTCTGGAAGAATGAAGACCGGAACACCTCCTAGAGTAGATGGAAGAAGTTTGGACTACTCAAAAATGGAAGAACAACCAGGAGACGAAAAGATAGTAGGATTCTCATACATGCCTACCAATAAACCAACAAAACAACGTTCCTGCTATATAACCTATACCTCACAAGAAGTTCACGAAATACTAAAAACAGGATTCGAGAAATCTCCAATGTTTCAAGGAAGAATACAAGGGATAGGACCAAGATACTGCCCTTCTATAGAAGATAAAATAACTCGTTTTGCAGATAAAGATAGACATCAAATATTTGTAGAGCCTGAAGGATGGGATACCTGTGAAATCTATGTAAACGGATTTTCAACATCGCTACCAGAAGATGTACAAATAGCAGCTTTACAAAAAGTTCCAGGATTTGAAAATGCTAAAATGTTTAGACCAGGATACGCCATAGAATATGACTACTTCCCTCCTACCCAACTACAACATACACTAGAAACAAAACTAGTGGAAGGTTTGTATTTTGCAGGACAAATAAATGGGACTACAGGCTATGAAGAAGCAGGTTGTCAGGGAATGATGGCTGGAATAAACGCTTGCTTAAGAACTCAAGGTAAAGACCCGTTTATATTGAGCAGATCGGAAGCATATATTGGTGTATTAATTGACGATCTGATAACCAAAGGAACAGACGAACCTTACAGAATGTTCACTTCCAGAGCAGAATACAGAATACTATTAAGGCAAGACAATGCAGACATTAGACTAACTCAAAAGGGTTACGATCTAGGATTAGCAAGTCAAGAACGACTTGATAGACTTACAACCAAACTGGAGTATATAGAGCGTTTAAAAAACTTCTTTGCAATAACATCCGCGATTCCAGAAGAAATAAACCCAATATTGGAAGGACTAAACTCTAGCCCAATTCCGCAAAAAACAAAGCTCACTAAAATCATGTCTCGTCCACAGGTAAGCTTTGAAAGTTTAGAGAAAATAGAATCTATTCAGAACTTTTTAGCAGAATTCGGAAGAGATGAAGAAGCCATTGAACAAGCCTATATACAGATTAAATACAGTGGTTATATAGAGCGTGAAAAGGACAATGCAGCAAAAATTACGCGATTAGAAAACATTAAAATACCAGCTGATTTTGAATACGAAAAGCTAGCCTCTCTATCGAACGAGGCGAAACAAAAACTTAGAGCTATTTTACCAAAAACCATTGCACACGCAGGTAGGATTTCTGGAGTTTCACCATCAGACATATCGGTTCTATTAGTTTATATGGGAAGGTAGGGAAAAGAAGAAGATAGAGGAGGTAGAAGTTAGACGTTAAGATGTTAGAACGTTAGAAACGGTAACCAAGTTTAGGGAAGGTCATTTTTACTTAACACCTATTTCCCTAATCCCAATTTCCCAATTTTTTTTGTTCCCGTCCTCCATTCTTTTAGTGGAAGATGCGTATAAAATGAGCATAGCAAAATGCTGTTTGAGATTACCTGAGGGCAGGAAGGCTAGTGTTTAAAATAGTTTTGAGTGATGAGTTATAAGTTTTGAGTTTGAACAAAAAGTCAAAATAGTCATTATGTCAAAAGGTCTATTAAAAAACGAATATTTGTTTCCTTTTTTATTCCCGACCTATTTTCTTTTAGAGAAAGAAACGTATAAAATGAGCGTAGCAAAATGCTGTTTGAGATTGCCTGACGGCAGGAAGGCTAGTGTTTAAAATAGTTTTGAGTGATGAGTTATAAGTTTTGAGTTTGAACAAAAAGTCAAAATAGTCATTATGTCAAAAGGTCTATTAAAAAACGAATATTTGTTTCCATTTTATTCCCGACCTATTTTCTTTTAGAGAAAGAAACGAAGTCATGATTTTTGGTTCTTTTCATCAAGGAAAAGAACTACCACGACAAGTTTTAAAATTGTCTAAATAGTCCTTATGTCAACAAGTCGTTAAAGACTAGGTTTGAAAAAAGTTAAAAAATCGATTATAGAATGAATTTCCCATTCCCAACTACCTACTCCCCATTCACCTATTTTTTTAATCCCCGACCTCTTTTCTTTTAGTGAAAGAAACTTATAAAATGAGCGTAAGCAAAATGCTGTTTGAGATTGCCTGACGGCAGGAAGGCAATAGAGTTCATTTTGGTAGCCATTTTAAAGTTTCTTGAACGTTAAAAAGAAACGAAGTCATGATTTTTGGTTCTTTTCATCAAGGAAAAGAACTACAACGATAAGATTTAAAATAGTCAAAATAGTCCTTATGTCAACAAGTCGTTAAAGACTAGTTTGAAAAAAGTTAAAAGATCGATTATCTAATGAATTTTACAATGTTCGATTAAAAAAGAAGAATCGTTCCACGTGGAACGTTTAAAATAGATTTAAAAATACTAAAATCAATTTAAAGGACATTTAAGAGCGTTTCTATACAAAAAGGACGTAGATGATGTGTGATCAACAAAACAAAACCTAAGGCTACTCTAAGCGGGTCGAAAAACAAGAATAAACAAAAGACAATACCTTACTGAATAACAGCAGATTAAAAATGAAAACAATAAAAGCGAGTAGAAAACCTACTCGCTTTTTGCATTGTGACCCCGAAGGGATTCGAACCCCCAACCGTCAGAGCCGAAATCTGATATTCTATCCAGTTGAACTACGGAGCCATTTCGGCAAATATATTATATTTAGACTCTTTCCGTTGTATAATAGTTTTATTTTTGACCTATGAAAAAAATACTGATTACAAGCCTGTTTCTATTAGCGACCATTCTACAAGCACAATCAATAAAGGTTGGAGAATGGAGAGACCACCTCTCCTACTTCGAGACTTTTGATGCTTGCGCCCAAGGAACAAAAATTTACACAAGTACAGACAAAGCGCTTTTTGTGTACGACAAAAACGATAGGAGCATTGAGAGACTAAACACGCTAAACGGTCTGTCTGATGTAAACGTAAGTGCAATTGCAAGTACAGAATCTACATTGATTATAGGGTACGAAAATGGAAATATAGATCTTATAGAGGGGTCTAAAACTGTAAATCTAGCAGACATCAAACGTGCATCAATAATAGCAAACAAGAAGATAAACTCAATAAACATTGAAGGAAATACGGTTTATTTAGCATGTGGTTTTGGGATAGTAGTGATGGATATTCTAAGAGAAGAAATAAAAGATACCTATTATATTGGAGCTGGAGGAACCTATATGAACATTTTAGCTACTAGTATTTCCGATAATAAATTATATGCTGCCACAGAGAATGGGATTTATGCGGGAGAAATAAGTCAAACGAATTTAGCGGATTTCCAAGCATGGGAAAAGATAAACTTCAAACAGAATTCAAAATTCAACTTATTAGAAACTTTTGAAGGCAAATTATTTGCAAATATTCAGGGCAGCACATTCAACTCAGACAGTCTGTACACTTTTAATGGTGTAAATTGGGAATTGTTCTCTCATCCCTACACAAATGTTTCGCTTAAAGTAGCTGATAAAAACTTGTCTGTTACTTCGAAGAGTGCACTAAATGTTTACAATGAAAATCTTGAACAAATTCAACACATTTCCAACGGTGCTTTTGACTTTCCTAAGAGCGAATTTAGAGCTGGACTATACATTAACGAAGAGTTTTGGCTAGCAGATAAATACAGTGGTTTGATTAATTATGCGAACTACAACACGACACAAATAATTCCAACTGGACCTTATAATTCTGATGTGGCTCAGATACAAAATTTTGAAGATGAGATATGGATTGCACATGGTTCAAAAGATGAAAATTGGGATCCTACTTGGTCGAAAAATGAAATTTCAATACTTAAAGGGGATAACTGGACGCATACAACAAGCCTAGTAGAAAATGGAATTAACGACCCAGTAGCTATAGCACAAAAGGATAACATAACTTATGTGGCTAGCTGGCAAGATGGTTTAGTAGAACTAGAAAATAAGGAATTTAGCATTCTATACAACGACGAGAATAGTAGCTTACAAAATAGGTTTCCTCACGACGACTGGACAAATGTAGGAGCGATTGAATTTGACTCTGAAGGAAATTTGTGGTGTACCAATGCGCAAACATTAGAACCCCTTTCTGTACAATACACTAATGGGGAATGGGAGTCATTTTCATTGGGAAATACAGTTACAGAAAGTCAAAATTTAGCGAAATTACTAATTGATGAAAATGACCAAAAGTGGGTGCAGCTAAAAAACAACGGACTCATTGTGTTTGATGAAAATCGATCAGGAACGAAGGCAAAAAAGATTAGTAATGGCGAAAATAATGGAAATTTAAGCTCCGACAGAGTCTTCGCTATGGCAGAAGATTTAGATGGTGAAATATGGATTGGCACAGATAATGGCGTGTGCGTATTTTACGATCCATCGGCGATATTTGAAGGCGAACAAGCTTCTACCATAATTGTAACACAAGATGGACACAATACGCATTTGTTAAACGGCCTCTTAATAAACGATATAGAAATAGATGGAGCCAACAGAAAATGGTTTGCTACAAATAACGCTGGAGTAGTTCTTACTTCGGAAAATGGAACTGAAGAAATCTATCATTTTACTACAGAAAATAGTCCTCTTTTTTCTAATAAAGTAATTGATATAGAAATTAATCAAGAAAATGGGGAAGTGTTTTTTGCAACCGATAAAGGCCTAATTTCTTACCGAAGTGGAGCCACAAAAGGAAGTTCTGATTTTTCTGATGTACTTGTGTTTCCAAATCCAGTTACCCCAGACTACCAAGGAACTATTAGTATTAAAGGACTACTTACCGATGCCGTAGTAAAGATAACAGATATTAGTGGAAACTTAGTATACAAAACCAAAGCCCTAGGTGGACAAGCCAATTGGAATGGTAAAAAAACAAACGGAGAGCAAGTGAATTCTGGTGTGTATTTAATTTTTTGTTCTGATGAAGATGGAATTGAAAATCACGTTAGTAAACTACTTATCGTAAGAGACTAATGGAGCAATCTAGAGCCATAGTATTAAACAAGATTAATTACTCAGAATCTAGTTTAATCTTGAAAATTTATACCGAACAAGAAGGATTGCTTTCATATATTGTAAAAGGCATCAGAGGAAAAAAGGGGAAACTTAGACTGGCACAATTTCAGTCCTTAAACCTCCTTGAGATAGATTATAAAAGGTCTGGAAAATCAGAATTAAGGTATATCACAGACTTAAAAATTACAGAACCTTTTAGTGATCTTTTATTTGACCCAATAAAAAGAGCCGTGGCTTTATTTTTAGCAGAATTAATTCAGAACTGTATAAAGGAAGAAGAACAAAATACCGAACTCTTCCTTTTTCTACATCAGTCTATACATTGGTTAGATTTAAGCAAGGATTCTTGTACACATTTCCATCTTTCGTTTATGATGAAACTGACCAAATATTTAGGTTTTTCTCCTATGGAAAATAGTGAAAATGCCCTTTGTTTTGATCTCCAAACTGGAGAATTCTTAACACATAACCCAATGCATAATTATATTGTATTAGGAGAGGATTTAAAAGGTTGGATAGCACTATTAAACTGTAAATACGAAAACTTAAAAGACCTCCATTTTTCAAACAACCTAAAAAGAAATTTGGTACAGGCTTTGATGGATTACTATAAATTGCATTTGATTCATTTTAAAGAATTAAATTCGCAGCATATACTACAATTAATATTCGATGATGAATAAGCTTCTTTTATTTTTATGTGTACTTAGCTTTAGTTCGCTTTTCGCCCAAGAAATTACGGTGAAAGATGAACTAGGAAGTCCTATTCGCGAAGCACATATTATTTCTCTAAAGCAAAACATTCATGCTTTTACAAACAAAGATGGGATAGCCAATTTAGAAGAGTTCGGTACAAATGAACCCCTACAAATTAGTCATTCAAGCTTTATTTCAGTCTTTACGAATAAACAAAAACTACAAGCACAAAACAATCAAATTACACTCGTCTTTGATTCTAAAACGCTAGGCGAAATAGTTTTACTAACTCGTATAGACGATGAGAATTTAAAAACAACTGCCGACAGAAGAGTAATTTTACATCAGAAAGAAATTGAACGATTAAACACCCAAACAACAGCCGACTTACTAGAAAAACGAGCTGGAGTAAACGTACAGAAAAGTCAAATGGGCGGTGGGAGTCCAGTAATTAGAGGTTTTGAAGCCAATAGAGTTTTATTAGTGGTTGATGGAGTTCGACTTAACAATGCAATTTACAGAGGAGGGCATTTACAAAGCATCATCTCGGTAGATAATGCAACCTTAGAACAAGTAGAAATTATTTTTGGTCCTAGTAGTTCGGAATACAGTAGCGATGGCTTGGGTGGTGTAATTCACCTGCATACTAAAAGACCAAAATTTACAGATTCTCCTACTTTTAAACAAAACTATAGCACTCGATTTGCGACAGCCAATAAAGGATTGAGTAAACATTACGATTTAAGCTATACTTCGAAAGACTTTGCAGTGTTTAGTTCTTTTTCTAATAGTGATTTTGACGACCTAAAAATGGGGAAAGTTAGAAAACATGGTTACGAAAATTGGGGAAAGGTTTACCATTATATGGATAATGGAAAACAGAAAGAAAACCCAAATCCAAACATCCAAAAAAATACAGCATACAGTCAAAAGGATTTTATGCAAAAAGCAATTTTTAGACTAAGCGACAAATTACTATTTACAGGGAATTTCCAATTCTCAAACTCCTCAGATGTACCACGTTTTGATAAACTCAATGACTATAAAAATAGTAGTTATGATGCAGAAACCAATACTACAACTTACGAAACTTTAAAATATTCTACCTGGAGTTACGGCCCACAAAAAAGAAGCTTTTACGCTATGCAATTTGATTATTCTGCAAACAACTTCTTTATGGATTCTGCTCAATTAATCTTAGCTTATCAAGATGTTTTTGAAAGTAGATTTGTTAAAAAATCAGATTCTAATGAAAGAATTGACCAACATGAAAACGTTGACATTTACAGTATAAACGCCAATTTTAGAAAAAAGAATTTACACTATGGCCTAGAGTATTATAGTAATGATGTACTCTCGAAAGCTTTTAAAACGACCAACAATACTTCTACACCATACGACCAAACTAGGTACCCAAATGGAGGTTCTAGCATGGAATCGTGGGCAGGATATATTACCTATCACCAAAAAATATCTGAGCAAATTAAACTGAATGCAGGAATTCGTTTTACCGAAAACAAATTAAATGGAAAATACATACATGTACGTTTCCCTACCATTGCCCTACCCTACGACAGCATAGACAATAAATACAATGCTTTTACTGGGAACTTTAGTGCCGCCTACTTCCCTAACGAATCTTGGAAAATTGCCGCAATCGTATCTTCAGGATTCCATGCTCCTAATTTAGACGATGTGAGTAAGGTGTTTTACAAAGGGAGCAATGTTACTATTCCCAACTTTAATTTACGTCCAGAATATGCAAATACAGCTGAGCTAAATATTACCAAAAACATTAATAATAGAATTTTGCTAAACGCTAATGCATACTATACTGCAATTAGCGATGCCATTATGCGTGTAGAAGCAGATTCGTCTATTACAAACGGTGTAATTATAGATCCAGAAGAAGGATTTACAAGTATTAAAACCAATAAAAATACTGGGAAAGCTGAGATTTACGGAGCTACAGCAAGTGCATCTATGCGAATAGCGAGCAACTATACCTTAGAAACTGATTATACTTATATTAAAGGGCGAAACAAAGACACGGACTTGCCTTTTACACATATCCCACCTAGCTTTGGTAAAACGGCTTTTTATGCAGATTTCGACCAATGGCGAGCTTCTTTTTACGCACTCTATAATGGTAGAAAATCAATTGATGAGTACGACTTGGTTTCTGGAACCGACAACGAAGAAGAATCTCCTGTAGAGTGGGTTTATTATGAAGAATCGAGTTCGTGGCATGAAGAATTTCAAGGAACTCCAGCTTGGTACACCTTAAACATGAGTTTTATGTATCGATTTACTGATAACTTTACACTTCAGTTGGCAGCAGAAAACATACTCGACCACCATTACAAAACCTTTGCTTCGGGACTTTCGGCACCTGGAAGGAATTTTATTTTAACACTTAGAGCAAACTTATAATGACTTCATACAAACAACTTCAAGAATTAGTAGCTATAGATTCTCCTTCGGGATACACAAAAAAAGCGGAAGACTATTGTTTTGACTTATTACAAAACCTTGGTTGGAAACCATCTAAGACAAATAAGAATGCAGTAAAATGTAGTTTCGGTGAGAATCCTACTCTTGCTATTGCAGCACATATAGATACACTAGGAGCAATTGTAACGGGTTATAACGCTAATGGAACACTATCGACCTCGCTTATTGGTTCGGTGTCTTTAAATCAGGCTGAAGGCGAGTATGTTACTATTTATACTTTAGAAGGTAAGTCGTTTACAGGAACTTATTTATTAAACAATCCTGCAAAACACGCCAATAAGAATTTAGGCACTACAGTGCGAAGCATAGAAAATATGCACATTCGTTTAGACGAAGAAGTGAGTTCTGTAGCAGATTTAAAAAAACTTGGAATCCGTATTGGAGATATTATCTGCTTAGATACACGTTATCAAGAATTGGAAAGTGGTTTTATAAAGTCACGATTTATGGACAATAAAGCGGGTTGTTTTGTATTGTTCGAACTCGCCAGAAAGCTACAAGGTAAAAACGTTCCCGTTGAAATATTCTTTTCAAACTACGAAGAAGTTGGACATGGAGGAACCTGTGGATATGCAGATACAATAGAAGAATTACTCGTAATAGATATGGGTGTAATAGGAGATGATTGCGAAGGAACAGAAAGCAAATGTTCTATTTGTGCAAAAGATTCTACAGGACCTTACGATTACGAAATGCGTAAAAAACTGAATCTATTAGCTGAGCAACAAAACATCCCACATCAAGTAGATGTTTTTCCTTATTATGGATCGGATGGATCTGCTGCACTAAGAGCAG
>Ga0308002_1000840_pt1 | contig 10687 bp, 10 predicted proteins | sample Neamet34_FD_203148 | JGI IMG/M metagenome (GOLD analysis project Ga0308002, IMG submission 203148) | Marine microbial communities from water near the shore, Antarctic Ocean - #34 | ecosystem: Environmental > Aquatic > Marine > Unclassified | place: Southern Ocean | collected 2014-06-06
AACTAAATTTTGTGCAAAATTACTCTTTATTGTTAAATGGTAAATACAAACGATTTGTTAATGTGGGTTAATAATCGTTAAGACTTAGACAAAGGACTCTTTTCCTTTATTTCAGAAATATAAATTATGCTTATCCTTTGAATCGTACAATTAATAAATATTGGGTTTTGGTAAATGGTTTAGCTTAAATTAAATCGGATTTCCAATAGACTTTTTTGTCATTATTTACTACATTAGTTGCCTAAACTACCCAAGAAAACTTATACAATATCATTATAGGTAGTATTAATACAATTAGTAAATCGAACACCAGTATATCATGAAAAAACTACTACTTTTTTGCTTCGTAATGGTCTTATCTACAAAAAGCTCTCAGGCTCAAACAGAAATAACTTTTTATACAAGTATGGGGAACTTTTTAGTGGAAACTTATGATACGCTGCAACCAATTACGGCTGGGAATTTTATTGATTTAGTAAACTCTGAATATTATGATGGCATCTTATTCCATAGAGTAATTAGTGGCTTTATGATTCAGGGAGGTGATCCAACAGGCACAGGTAACGGCGGTCCTGGCTATTCTATTCCAGATGAATTTAATCCAGGAACTAGTAATATAAAAAAGACTATCTCAATGGCGAACTCAGGTCCAAATACTGGAGGTAGTCAGTTTTTCATCAACTTAGTTAACAATACTTATCTAAACCCAAACCATCCCGTTTTCGGAATTGTAACGGCTGATTTTTCAGTTGTACAAAGTATTGGTGTTGTCTCAACCGATGCAAATGACAAACCATTAACGGATGTAATTATGGACAGTGTTCGCGTTACCTTAGTTAATCCTTATATAGGAATAGGTGAATTTGAAAAGCCTATATTGAGTATTAGTGTTTCTCCAAATCCTGCGGACGATTATATATCAATTAGCTTAAATAATAATTTAGCTAATAATAACTATTTACTTAGCATAAGCAACTTATTAGGACAGACTGTACACAGTGAGTATTTAACTCAGCAGCAAACAACAGTTGATGTCTCTTATTTATTTCAAAAAGGAATGTACTTTGTAAATGTTTTGGATGAAAAAACAAATACTAAAATTGTAAAAAAGATAGTCTTACGTTGATTAATAGCTTTTATAGATTAGCCTACGAAATTACCTTAAGAAAAAGAAAAGTTCAATAGAATTACTAAATTGGGCTAAATACAAGACGGATATGAAGACTCTTTACAGATTCATTTTTTTAGTATCTATAAGCCTCGCATCAACGAACACATCGATTGCGCAAAGCTTAAGCGGGAAATTTAATGTTAATATTTCTATAGGCTTGCATTTAATCTTTAACGCGAATATTAATTGCGAGTATCTATTAACAAATAATTCATACATTGCTTTAGGTTATGGGGAAATAGCTGGAATATTTGGAGATCAAATTCCCCATTTCGATATTACCCATGTTTTCTTAAAAGGAAGAAATAATCATTATTTTGAATTCGGTTATGGACTAACAGCTATGGGAACTATTGATCAATCTGAATTACTACCGAACTTTAGACTTGGCTACAGGAAGATTAATGAATTAAATTCGAGGTTTTTCAGAACAGGAATTTCAATGGCAGAAGGTTTGTATGTTGGATTTGGTTTAGCCATTTAATTATACTTTTTGTTTCTAGAGAAAAAAAACAGTTACCTTTTATGGAAAAGTGAATTGAATATTGTTCAGTTAAAATTCTTAACCAGTTTACAGTATTTGTGTTTGAAATTTTACGAGAAACTAAATGCGATTAAACTTTTTACTTTAAAACACAAAACCAAGTACTAGAATCCAATAGGTATATTAAAACATAAGGACAAATAGTTCTTAAGGAAACTGTATATTTGCTGGTATGATTAATCAAGTAAAAGAGTTGGTTTTAAAAGACATTCGTCTTAATTGGCGAGAGCGCTATGCCTTATACAGCATGCTCTTGTATGTTGTTAGTACAAGCTATGTTGCCTACCTCAGTTTTGAAGGTATAATAAGCGACAACTCTTGGATTGCACTATTTTGGATTATTGTACTTTTTGCAGCTATGAATGCTAGCTTACAGAGTTTTAAAAGAGAACTCAACGAGCAAGCTTTGTTTTTTTATACGCTGGCAAAACCACGAGCAATTATACTGTCAAAAACCATTTATAATAGTGGGTTACTTATTTTATTAACCCTTTTAAGTTACGGTATTTACAGCCTCTTTTTAAGCAACCCTATTACGGCTCATTTATCTTTTATATTGTGTATTATACTTGGCAGTTCTGCAATAGCATCTACGCTAACTTTAGTCGCAGCTATAGCATCTAAAACCAATAATAGTTCAGGATTAATGGCTGTTCTAAGTATGCCCTTACTCTTCCCGCTTTTACTCAATTTAATTAAAACCTCTAAACTTTGCCTTAATCAAGATGTCTATTTTTTGGCAGGCAATCAACTCTTGTTTTTGGCTCTGTTAAATATTGTTAGTGTAACTCTCTCTTACCTATTATTTCCCTACCTTTGGCGGGATTAAAAACAGCTATTTCTATGAAGCTTAAATGGTGGAAAATTCTCGGTATCTTGCTCGTTTTATACAGCATAATTGCAGGTTTATTAATGCCTGTACCCAAACTAAATATCCTTAACGAAACGATTAGAAATTTATACTTCCACGTAACTATGTGGTTTAGTATGATTATTTTAATGTTGATGTCTTTAATTCAAAGCATTCGCTATTTAAGTAGTTTCGATAAACTAAGAGATCTAAGAGCAGAAACACTCGCTTCTACGGGAATGTTTATTGCAAGTCTAGGTTTAACTACTGGAATGGTTTGGGCACAATTTACCTGGGGTACCTTTTGGGTAAACGATCCAAAATTAAATGGTGCAGCAGTAACCATGCTTATTTATCTAGCTTATTTTATTTTACGAAATAGTATAGAAAACGAAGATAGCAGAGCACGTGTGAGTGCCATATACAATATACTCGCTTTTGTAATGATGATTGTATTTATCGGTGTACTTCCACGTATGACCGATAGTTTACATCCTGGAAATGGAGGGAATCCTGGTTTTGGGAATTACGATTTAGACAGTAATATGCGTATGGTTTTTTACCCAGCTGTAATAGGATGGATACTTATTGGATCGTGGATAGCACAATTGCGTTACAGAATTAAAGTTTTAGAAATTAACAAGGAAAACAAGTAGTATGAAATTTATAATCACACTCTTATTCAGTTTATTTTGCAGTACTATTACAATGGCTCAAGATGTAGAAATGGCTGATGTAATGCGTTCTAACGGAAAAATATATGTGGTGGTAGCGGTAATTGCCATTATATTTACGGGTTTAATGATTTACCTTATTCGCATTGATAAAAAAGTGCAAAAACTAGAAGAATAGATGAAAAAAACTGAAATTGTTTTAATCCTCTTAGTAGCCGTAATTATTGGTGTAATTATGTCGCTTACTTTTAATGCCAGTACTTATATTACTTTTGCCGAAGCCGAAAAACAAATGGGTAAAGAGTTTACTGTTATTGGGGAACTTAACAAGGAGAAAGAAATTCTCTTTGAACCTAGACTAAACCTATTAACTTTTTTCGCAGTTGATTCTTTAGACAACGAACGCAAAGTATATTACCACGATTCTAAACCTCAAGATTTTGAGCGTTCAGAAAAAATTACCATGACCGGTTTCGCTACAGATTCTGGTTTTGTAGCCCGTACCATTTTGATGAAATGTCCTTCAAAATACAACGAGCAACAACATATTCAATACGATACATTAACAAGCCCTACATATTAATATGGAATTTATAGGTGAACATACACTCATAGGAAATCTAGGTCAAGCTTTTATAAGTATTGCCTTTGCAGCCTCTTTATTGGCTGCTTTTTCTTTTTATATGAGTACAAAAACTGAGCAACTAAAAGCGGTTTGGCTTCCTGTAGCACGTGCTACTTTTTATAGCCATGGGCTCGCAGTAGTAGGAATCATTTCTTGCATGTTCATAATGATTTACAATCATTATTTTGAATATCAATATGTGTGGCAACATTCCTCTTTAGAACTCCCTACACATTATATGATTTCCTGTTTCTGGGAAGGTCAAGAAGGGAGTTTCCTTCTTTGGACTTTTTGGAATATTATTTTAGGAGCTCTTTTAATGAAGAGATCTAATTATTGGGAACCTACTGTAATGACTATTGTATCTGTGATACAGGTATTTTTAGTTTCCATGATTTTAGGAGTCTATGCATTTGGAATTAAATTAGGAAGTAGTCCTTTTGTACTCATTAGAAACTTAGAGGAAAACCTAGGTTTACCCTGGACAGAGATGGCAAATTACCTACAAGCTGTACCTCAATTTCTCGACGGTAGAGGATTAAACCCTTTATTACAAAACTATTGGATGGTTATACACCCTCCTATTCTATTTTTAGGATTTGCTCTAACTATGGTTCCTTTTTCATTCGCTATTGCTGGCTTGTGGAAAAAACAATATTCCGAATGGATAGATCAAGCTTTACCTTGGGCTTATGCCGGAATAATGGTTTTAGGAACTGGAATATTAATGGGTGGAGCTTGGGCGTACGAGGCACTTTCTTTTGGTGGTTTCTGGGCTTGGGATCCTGTAGAAAACTCTTCTTTAGTTCCTTGGATTATACTTATTGCTGCAGCACATTTAATGCTTATTTATAGAGCGCGTAAAACGGCTTTACCTACTGCTATAGCTCTTACAATACTAGCCTTTATTTTAATTATTTACTCTACTTACCTAACGCGAAGTGGTATTTTAGGCGATACTTCGGTGCACGCTTTTGCAGGAGGACTTTCCAGTCAGTTATTGGTTTATTTATTAACCTTTACAACTGCATCTATGTTTCTATTTTTCATCAGATTGAAGCACATCCCAACCAATAAAAAGGACGACAATACGAGTTCGAGAGAGTTTTGGATGTTTATCGCATCTATGGTGCTTTTTATCTCGGCTTTCCAAATTACTTGGTTTACCTCTTTACCCGTAATCAATAAAGTGTTTGGTACTAATATGGCACCGCCTTTAGATGCTATTGCCCTATACAATTCTTGGCAAACACCTTTTGCATTACTTATTGTTTTCTTAGTAGGAATAACACAATACCTCAACTACAAAAAAACAGACCTCAAAAAACTAATTAAGCAAATAGCTTTTAGTTTAGTACTAGCAGGAGTTTTAGCCTTGTACATTGCCTATACAGTTCAAATGTGGCATGCTTTATACCTTTCTTTATTATGGGCAACCTTATTTGCTGCGATTGCTAATTTCGAATACTGGCGCAAAATCCTAAAAGGGAATTGGAGTCATTCTGGAGCCTCAGTAGCACATATAGGTTTTGCCTTAGTAATAATGGGGGCTTTACTTAGTAATGCTAATAAGAGAACCATTTCTAGTAACGAAGGTTTTATAGCAAAGGATTTCCCTAGCAACGAAAATATACTCTTACAAAAAGGCGATACCACTCATATGGGTAATTACCATGTTCTGTATAAATCGGATACCTTATTGGGAATTAATAAAACCTACGAAGTTGAGTATTTCAATTTACTAGACGATAGTACTTATGACTATCAATTTACATTGCATCCATTTATTCAACTGAATGAAATAATGGGGAATGTAGCCGAACCTGCAACACAGCATTTTGCCTTATACGATGTATATACACACCTAACTTATGCGGATACAGACGAACATGACACGAGTAACCCTTACCATCACGAGAGCTTAATAAATATAAAACAAGGCGATTCGGTAATTTACAATCAGCACTTTTTATTCCTAGACAGCTTAATGGTTAATGCAAATACCAATATTGAGAGCGCTAGAGCACTAGACGTGATGCTTATTGCCAAGTTAAGAATGCAGAATATGCAAGGTGAATACAGTACAACACAATCTATTTACGCTGTAAAAAACAATATGGCTCAGTCTTTCCCTGGATTTATAGAAGATGGAGATTTAAAGTATAAATTTTTATTTGATGAGGTGAACCCTGAAGCGGGTAGCATACAAATTAAAGCCTATGAGCATATAGATAACGAGAAGCCATTTATTGTAATGAAGGCAATAATATTCCCTTATATTAATGTTTTATGGATTGGGATGATTCTTATGGCTATAGGAACTGGTATTGCTATGATACAGTTATTTAGAAACAAGAAATAAGTATAATTTGAGTAAGTTAAAGCTAAAAATAGTAATTGTAGGAGCTGGTAATGTTGCTTGGCATCTAGGTAAGGAACTACAAAAAAACGATCAGGAAATACTACAAGTATATAACAGATCTGTAGGTTCAGCAATTTCCTTAGCTCGTAGATTAAAATGCGATTTCACAACCCGTATAGACGATATAAATACAGAGGCAGACCTATACATTATAGCCGTAAAAGATTCTGTTATAGCTCAGGTTTCTGATAGCCTACTACTAACCGATAAATTAGTTGTTCACACCTCAGGAGCAATTGAGATAGAGAAGATAAAACACGAACGCAATGGTGTAATTTACCCATTACAGACTTTCACAAAAGAGAAAAAACTAAATTTCAAGAACATACCTTTTTGTATAGAAGCCTCTAAAAGTGAAGACTATAATACACTAATGCGCTTGGCTACACTATTGAGTCCTATCGTCTATAATATAAATTCACACCAACGTAAAGTACTCCACGTAGCAGCCGTTTTTGCATGTAACTTTAGTAATTTTATGTATATGATAGCAGACGATATACTTCAAAAGGAACAAATACCTTTGGATATATTGCAGCCATTAATAAAGGAAACGGCATCTAAAATTAAAACATTAAAACCTAAAGAAGTCCAAACAGGCCCTGCTGTTAGAAAAGATAAATCTAGTATTAGTGCTCATTTAAATTACTTAGAAAAAGGAGCCCATTTTGATATTTACAAAATTCTTACTGAAACAATTTTAGACAAAAATAAAGATGAATTATAAAACTAAATTAAAAAAAATTAAAGCATTCATCTTCGACTGCGATGGTGTTTTAACCGATGGTTGTGTTACATTAATGCCAAACGGAGAACAAGTAAGAACCATGAATACTCGCGATGGATACGCATTACAATTAGCCGTTAAAAAAGGCTATGTAGTTGCTGTTATTTCTGGTGGGAGCTCTGCAGCTGTAAAAACTAGAATGACAAAATTAGGCGTACACGATGTGTACTTAGCTTGCCACGATAAAGTAAGTGCCTTAAAAGAGTTAATTCACATATACTCTTTAGATTCTAAACAAATTTTATACATGGGCGACGACCTACCCGATTTCGAGGTTATGCAAGAAGTAGGTTTACCTACCTGCCCCGATAATGCAGTACAAGAAATAAAAAATCTATCAGATTATATCTCCCATAAAAAAGGGGGCGAAGGTTGTGTTAGAGATGTTATAGAGCAAGCTATGAAAGTGCAAGGAAAATGGTTAGTTGATACCAGTACAACTTCTGCTTAGTTAAAATTGATGTAGATTTTCTATATTGCTGATTATAAATTAATCTAATCCTATATATGAACACGCTACAAAAAAAACCTACTTGGTTTACAGTAACCATTGCAGTATTATTACTTTGGAATCTTATGGGAGTCCTAAATTTTGTGATGCAGTGGACAATAACAGAAGCAGATGTATTACTGCTACCAGAAAATCAGCAAATCTTCTACATAGAATTTTCATTACTATCTAAAATTGCCTTTGCCATGGGGGTATTTGGAGGGACTTTTGGTTGCATAGCACTTTTGGCAAAAAAGAGCATCGCATCAAAATTATTCTGGATTTCCTTTATAGGAATTATCCTTCAAGCCAATCATAACTTAGAAATAGCTAATGGCGGAGAAATGCAAACTACAATTATTGGTATGTCGAGTCTGCTAATCGCACTTACCCTTTTTCCTTTATACCTTACTAAAAAAGGATTGAAAAATAATTGGCTGAACTAAACCTAATTTACATAGCACAAAAAAGCCTCTTCATTCCTGAAGAGGCTTTTTTGTAGAATAATAAAAACTACTGTATAGCAGCTAACTGCTCTTCTATCGTTTTTATTTTCGCTTCGGCATCGGCTTGTTTTTTACGCTCTATTGCAATTACTTGGTCTGGAGCATTATTTACAAAGCGTTCGTTACTTAGCTTTTTCATAACAGAGTTTAAGAATCCTTGTGCATATTTTAATTCTTGTTTTAGCGTAGCAATCTCTTCTTCAATATTAACAGCTCCGGCCAAAGGAATATAATATTCGTTCGATTTTACTCTAAACGATAAAGCACCTTCTACCTTAGCATCTACATACTGTAGTGTACTTAGATTTCCAAGCTTAGAAATTACGGTATCAAAAGATTTATCTGTGTCTTCGTTTAGTTTAACAAACAATTCTATTTGATCTTTATTGGCAATATTCTTTTCATTTCTGATGGTACGAATACCCGAAATTACCTCTGCAGCAATTTTCTCGTTATTTAAAATAGTAGCGTCAATTGCATTTACTGTAGGCCAAGGCGTAACAATTAAACGATCTTCTTTTGTTTCTCTTTCAGAAATTAATGACCAAATCTCTTCTGAGATAAATGGCATAAATGGGTGTAACAACTTCAGTATTTCCTCAAAATACGCCAAAGTAGTTTCTAAAGTACCCTTATCTATTGGTTTCTGATAAGCAGGCTTAATCATCTCTAGGTAAGAAGAACAGAAATCGTCCCATACCAATTTATAAACACTCATTAAGACTTCCGAAATACGGAACTTGTCGTAATTGTCGTTTATAACTAAAATGGTTTCACTCAATTTAGAATCAAACCAATCAATCGCAATTTTACTCGATGCTGGTTGTTCTATTTCTGCTACTTCCCAACCTTTAACCAAACGGAAAGCATTCCATATTTTATTCGAGAAGTTACGTCCTTGTTCACAAAGACCTTCATCAAATGGTAAATCGTTTCCTGCAGGAGAGCAAAATAACATACCTACACGAACACCATCGGCACCATAAATTTTCATTAACTCAATGGGGTCAGGAGAATTCCCTAAAGACTTAGACATCTTACGACCTTGTTTATCTCTAACAATTCCCGTTAGGTAAACATTATCGAATGGCTTAGCACCTCGGTATTCATAGCCCATTAAAATCATACGTGCTACCCAGAAAAATAAAATCTCTGGAGCCGTAACTATATCGTTGGTAGGATAGTAATAATTAATCTCTTCGTTGTCTGGCTCCATAATTCCGTTAAACACAGAAATAGGCCATAGTGAAGAAGAAAACCAAGTATCGAGTACATCTGCATCTTGTCTAAGATCAGCAGCTGTTAAATTCTTATTTCCAGTGGTTTCTTTCGCCAAAACAACCGCTTCTTCTATCGTTTTAGCAACAACAAAATCATTTAATCCGTCGCCATAAAAATAGGCTGGTATTTGGTGTCCCCACCACAACTGACGAGAAATACACCAATCGTGTACGTTCTCCATCCAATGACGGTAAGTATTTTTAAACTTCGCTGGAACCAATTGTACATCATCGCTCATTACAGCTTCTAATGCAGGATCCGCTAAGTTTTCCATTTTCACAAACCACTGTACCGAAACCTTAGGTTCTATTACAGCATTTGTACGTTCCGAACAACCTACTTTAGTAAGGTAATCCTCAACTTTTACAAGAATACCCAAAGAGTCTAATTCTTTAGCAATCTCTTTACGAACCACAAAACGGTCTTTCCCTTGGTAGTGTAAACCATGCTCATTTAAGGTCGCATCGTCGTTTAAAACATCTACAATCGGTAAGCCGTGTTTTTCTCCTATTACTCTATCATTTTGATCATGTGCAGGCGTAATTTTCAAACAACCTGTACCAAACTCAATATCTACATATTCATCTTCTATAATCGGAATTACTCTACCCGAAATAGGCACAATAACTTTTTGTCCTTTTAGATGCGTAAAACGCTCATCTGTAGGATTTATACAAATAGCAGTATCACCCAATATTGTTTCTGGACGTGTAGTAGCAATAGTTACAAATTCTTTTGAATTTTCAACCTGATACTTAACGTAGTATAATTTAGAGTTTACCTCTTTATGAATTACTTCTTCATCCGAAACTGTCGTCTTAGCCTCTGGATCCCAGTTTACCATACGGAAACCACGATAGATTAAGCCTTTTTTATACAAGTCAACAAATACCTCTAAAACGGATGCAGAGAGTTTGTCGTCCATAGTGAAGGAAGTACGATCCCAATCGCATGAAGCACCCAATTTTTTTAATTGACTTAGGATAACTCCACCGTATTTTTCTTTCCATTCCCAAGCATGTTCTAAGAACTCTTCTCTAGACAAATCGTCTTTAGAAATTCCTTCTTCCTTAAGTTTGGCTACTACTTTTGCTTCGGTAGCAATAGAAGCATGATCGGTACCAGGTACCCAACAAGCATTTTTCCCAAGCATACGAGCACGTCTAACCAATACATCTTGTAGTGTATTGTTTAGCATATGCCCCATGTGTAATACCCCAGTAACGTTAGGTGGTGGAATTACAATTGTATAAGATTCTCTTTCGTCAGGAGTCGATTTAAAATAATCGTTCTCCATCCAGTACTTATACCATTTATCTTCTACTTGTAATGGGTTG
>Ga0308002_1000841_pt1 | contig 10682 bp, 8 predicted proteins | sample Neamet34_FD_203148 | JGI IMG/M metagenome (GOLD analysis project Ga0308002, IMG submission 203148) | Marine microbial communities from water near the shore, Antarctic Ocean - #34 | ecosystem: Environmental > Aquatic > Marine > Unclassified | place: Southern Ocean | collected 2014-06-06
GGTACCGCTCTTCTCGTTGGGGTCAATGGGGTCAATCTTTCATACAAATCCATGATGATGATTCAAGGAGTCCTGGCTCTCATCGTTCTCGTCCTCGCATCCGTAGCTATCGGATCTTTGCTTCCATCGGACGATATCAAGGATGAGAAAGACAAGAAAGCCGCTGGCGACGCCAAAGCAGGTCTTGTAACAATCCTCTTACTATCTATTACCGCTACATGTGTCGGGGCTCAACAAGGAATCATGGATGCTAAGAAGCTTGCGTACGGGTTCGATTTCGCTTTCTAAGTACCACATCTTAGTGTTAAAATTATATACTAAAAAATAATTTTACAACAACAACAAATGAGTGATAAAAAACACACAACGATTGCAATAGATATATCAGGAAGTAGTGATAAAATAATGGAGCGTGTAAAAGAGTTCATTGTTAGCGAAATACACGAACCGATTTCTCTGTGGGTCTTTAATAATAAATTAACCCAGGTATCGGATCGAATTTCAGGAGTTGAGGCGTTGAAATTATTGGACGATCAAGCATACACCCCAAATAGGTCCACCGCGTTATATGATACGGTTGGATATATTGTGTCAAACGCTCAACCATGGGATCGAATCGTAATAGCCACCGATGGTATCGATACTAAATCCAAAACGTGGACACATGAAGGTATTTTGGAGCTGATCAACGCATCGGAACTCGAGATAACGTGTATTGGATGCTTATTAGACGATTATAAGACATGTAGGGCGGTGTTTGTATCTAGACTGAGATCGACCGTTATCAATACCCGTATTTCCGCGATGCGAATCACATTACCATTATTAAATACTAATGACGAGTCACCTGTTATGTTGGAGAGTCCGAATCATGAGTATAATTAGTCTTCCGAAAAAAGGTATATGGTTATTTCTAAACTGATTGATAAGTGGTCGTTCCGACGCTATCAACAGAAACCGTGGATGTCTTGAACCAGCAATCACGCTTGTCAGCGCTCATGTTAAACCCGAGACATGTATCATCTGACTCGCAGTATGTCATGCAATTATGTACCCGGTCATCTATAAGCTGATCGGATGTCGATCCTGATGACCGAAGTGATGCAATATTATAACACATATCACCGTTATGATAAATATCCGATGTATTATCGGAAGTACCTGAAATCGCAACATTACCAGCATTGACGCACTGATCGTCGCATATGTAACCGCTCCCATCGGCGCATAATTCGGAACCCGTTTTGAATGAGATCGGTTCGACTCCCTGACTTCGTAGTCCAATGTTGTTAGAATCGGTGAACCTTCTTGAATCGGTGATTGTATACCTATCCGCGATAACGGTATTCTCGTCCTCTACGGGTATGATAAGGGATGCACCAGCGTAATACCGATGGTAATTGACCTCGTCGACTGGCTCCTCTGGCTCCTCTTCATCTACCGGCTCCTCTTCCTTCTTCTTCAGTAGAAGCAATATACCAATACATATTAACACGGTGAGTATAACAACACCAGTTAGTATAGGTAGTCTGTTATAGTATTTCATTATTTTATGTTAAGACTTATAAAAAAATGAAATATAAATCCGTTTTCAAGCCTGAAAATTAATGATGAACTTCACTAAAGAAATTGACAGTATAACTTTCGGGATTTATTCCCCGAAAGAAGTCAAGAATATGAGCGTCTGTTGCATTGATACCACCAAGAAAACGGGACCCGGTAGCGTTTATGATAACGCGATGGGTCCTGGTGTTACAAGCCAGACATGTGGGACGTGTAAAGACGACCCTTCCGGGTGTGTTGGTCATTTCGGGCATATCGAGTTCGCTGAGATGATTATGCATCCTTGTTATTACAGGCATATAATGTCGGTTCTCGGATGTATATGTTTCAAATGCTTTCGTCTCGCCCTGAAAGACGAACAACTCGCGATGGATGGGTTTAGTAAAATACCGGGGGTCAAGCGATTCAAACCATTGTGCGAGCGAATGAAAAAACTTTCTGAGTGTTGTCATGACGACTGCGGAGCCGATAAACCATTGCTGAAGTTATCAACTAATGATTTCACGATTCACATGGTTCACGAGGATAAGAAGAAAAGTGTAAATATGGTTATGACGACAAATGAAATTTTCAAGATTCTCGATTCCATTTCGGATACCGATGTCAGGAGCATGGGATTCGACCCCGAACTATCGCACCCAAGGAACTTCATAATAAGTAATTTACCGGTTCTCCCACCCGTAGACCGTCCATATGTACAGGTTAACGGGAATGTATGGGACGATGATTTGACAATCCAATATATAGAGATCGTTAAGGCTAACGATCAGCTTATCGCCGCACGCAAAGAAGATCCATCCGAAATAACCGAAAACAAGAGACAAAAAGCTCTTTCGTCTTTGATATTCCGAGTATCGACTACGTTTAACAATGGTCAGAATAAAGCGAAGCATACACCCAACGCGAGACCTATAAAAGGGATAAAAGAGCGTTTGAGTGGAAAAGAGGGACAGCTTCGTTCCAATTCCCTCGGAAAAAGATGCAATCACACTGCGAGAACAGTAATCGGTCCCGATCCGACACTGAAAGCGGGAGAATTGGCAATGCCTGAAAAAATGGCCGGGATTCTCACCACCCCTGTCATGACAACCCAATACAACATCAATGAGTTACAGGGGATGGTGAACAGAGGCGAAGTCGACACGTTAACCATCGAGAACAACGCTGTTATAAACATCAAACGGTATAGACTCGGGACACGACTCATCGCGGGAGATGTGGTTCACCGCGCTGATGGAACAATATTAAAGGTATCTGATTTAACTCATCGAGTTGTGGCGGGAGATCGGGTTGAACGAGCTGGGAAATTCATCGATAACATCAAGATTTCTAACAGGGATTACGATATTAGCGTTGGGATGGTCGTGAACAGGCATCTACGGGATGGTGATGTCGTTCTCCTCAACCGCCAGCCGACCCTTCATAAGGGTAGTATGATGGCGATGTCGATCGTTGTGAGACCACACAAGACGATTAGGATGAATCTGGCTATTTGTAAGTCGTTTAACGCCGATTTCGACGGAGATGAGATGAATATTCATGTTCCTCAAAGCCTGGAGACGATCGCGGAGCTAACCGAGCTATCGAGCGCAAAACATTGTCTGATCTCAGCTCAATCTTCGAAACCTAATATGGCAATCGTCCAAGATTCGTTGTTGGGGGCATATAAAATGACTACGGGGATAAATTCGATATCAAAAGGCAAATTCTTCAACATTTTGATGGATCTGGACCTGAAAGATGATATTTTTTTAAGAATGAAACATATTCGGCGTGTTTTAAAACAAAACGGGCTCCCGTGCACGGCTGAGAATGTTTATTCCGGGAAAGGAATCATATCAATGTTCCTTCCGATCGATTTCAGTTATCAGCATGAAAACAAAGCATCACCGACCGAACCAGTGGTTATCATTCGAGAAGGCGTTTTATGCGAAGGTGTATTAGACAAAAGCCTACTTGGATCTTCTCATTCATCGCTGTTAGCGATCATAAATAAAGAATACGGATCCGATGTCGCGATGCATTTTATCGATTGTATCCATTTCACGACAAGTAAATGGTTATTGACCTACGGGTTCTCGATCGGTCTGGGTGATTGTTTGGTAACCGACAGTTCGAAAGAGAGAGAAGTTTCCGATGTCATTCACAAGTGTTTCCTTGAAGCCGACGGCATTAAAAAGGCATCTCACCATCCCGGGGTCCGAGAAATAAGGGTTAACGGGGCGTTGGGTAAAGCCCGAGACGTTGGGTTGAAAATCGCGAAAGAAGCTCTTGATCCGTCAAACAATTTCTTAGCGACTGTAAATTCGGGTTCTAAAGGTGATTTCTTTAATATTACGCAGATTACAGGGTTGTTGGGTCAACAGAATTTAAGGGGTGCAAGGGTTAAGAACACCATGAACAATGGGAAACGATCGCTACCTCATTATCCGATGTCTGGACTTAATCCATCGGATGAATATGAAAGCAGGGGTTTCATATCGTCATCATTCATACAAGGTCTAAACCCGAGAGAGTTTTATTTCCATGCCATGTCTGGGCGAGAAGGTATCACAGACACCGCGATGTCCACTGCGACCAGTGGTTACATGCAGCGACGAATCGTGAAACTAACCGAAGATATAAAGATCCAATACGATGGAACTGTCAGAGATTCAAGCGGGAAAATATACCAATCCGTTTATGGGGTGGATGGAGCTGACCCATCAATGACCACCCTGGTTAAGGGGAGACAGAGGATGTGTGATGTGGGTAGATTGATAGATAATCTCAATACGAAGGCGGTGGTCGAGGTGAATTAAACAAATAAGTAAAATTTTAAGCAGTATCAGGTTTCCATCTTAAAAAGGGTCTTATTAATAGAATTAGTAGAATACCAACTATAATATCAACTCTCAGAATGCTGGCTTTGTGCCGGGGGCATAAATTTTTATATAGAATATTTTGCTTTGAGCTACGGGGTTTGAAAACCGAGTAGAAATGTTTTAGGTATGTCGGTCCGAATGACCCCTTGGCGTCATAAATCCAATCGTACCAGGCGATAAAGAGGTATGTTAAATATATAATAGCTAATAAAATAAATTTATTGTGTTTTGGTAGAAACCAGTATGCCATGGCCGCGAAAACGGTTATAACGATGCATTTTGCATTGGCGGTTAAATTCCCATCATAACATTTTTCACCGCTCTCGATATCCGAGAGTTCCAGATCTGTCAGATCGGATGCATTGGTAACGATGCTCATCTTTAATATTTAAACAAACAAAATGAGATTTTTTTTTGTTTGTTTAATTTTTTACCCAGATCGACGAATGTAAACAAAAAATCGTTTACAAGAAAAGGCAATGGGTGTTTTTTGACATCCCACTCGCGAGGCGCGAGGCGCAAGCGAAAGCAGCGAACGAGATAAAAGAGGACCCGAAAATGGATCGCATTAAACAGTATCCAGCTTAAACAAAGCACTGATTTGGATGCCTGGATCGGGCGATCTGGGGCCAATATTATCGACCTTTTCCGTTTTGAACAACGACCCATCCGGGAGGTACACAGCGAACTCGATATCATCGTGATAGTCAAACAACTGTGTATGTGTCATTTCGTGGTTTTGGAGAGTCACGAACGCGTGGCTGGAATCAGTCTCTATATTACCTACCACCATGCGAAAAGTGCGTTCAAACGCCGTCGAGTTGTTTGAAATGAAATGTTCATTCTTTTTTATACTAGTTGAATTCGTGAACACAACATATACATACGGGTAATCCGTGATGTAACCACCTTTCCCGGTTATCAGGCGTTTGTTGGGTAAGGTCATGTTTACAATTGTAATTGTCTGTCGCGATGGAATGACATTCCGGTCTCGTTCGGTATTCATAAATACATGGTTATCATTGCTGAACTTCAAAACCGAGTACGCCTCGAATCCAGCAGCCAACTTCGAATATGGATTACGTGAAAATGCTTTATCGACATGACCTCCGCAAATGAGAATATCGGTGGTTCCTGGAGTCACGATTGCCCCAAAATCAGAGTTCACCTCGATATAGTTATATCCGATATTTTTACCGACATAGGTAACTACATGCTTCACGATGTATCCGTAATTCCACGTACTACCGCCGTCGTTGCTCGCGGACACGTACATGTCGGTGTAGTAACCATTGATCCTAGAAAGATTAATGTCTAGAGTGTTGTATGTTGGGTTTCCGAACGAATCGGTTGGAATGGAACCCGTGTTGCTTGCCGCGGGGGAATAATCGATCAAGTTGATCGTTGTCAGTCTATCGACGACCGACACGACCCAATTTGGGTATGTTTTTAACGTTTCGTTAACGAACCTCGAAATCCTCCTTGATTCATAAGACGCAAAGATGATGTATGTGAATGTATCATAATCACTGAGGGCGTTATCGAATGGTGAATCAACGGTTACTGTTCTACTACTTACCGTTGATGTGGCGGCGCCGTTGATACCGCCACCGCCTGTGAAAGATATGGTAGGAGCAGACGTGTATCCGATACCCGCCGTTACGATCGCGACACTCTGAATAACCCCCGCGCTCACAACCGCAGTTCCCGTTGCGCCCGAACCCCCTCCTCCGGATATGACTACTGTGGGAGCCGTTGTATAACCAGTGCCACCGACGACAATAACAACCGAAAACATACCGGTTCCATATGTTGAAACGATCCGATCGTTGCATGTCCAGATGTCGGGGGCAACCGATTTGCTCATCGTAACTCGGATGGTGCATCCATCGTAAACATACGGTTCCGTAGACTCGCCGGCTGCCAGAAAGATTTGATTGTTGCTTGATCCACCCGGGGTGAAATTACCTCTTTTGGTGTCGTGCCCGATTTCGAAGAAATCACCGGTTGTAATAGTTGACGCCGTTGTAGCGGAAAGGTTCGAATCGATCACGAATGATTTTTTGTAGTCAACGACGACATCAGACATTGGGAAACTGTTAAGTATATGTAAATCCTCTTCCTTTACGACAGGTTTAAATCTCCTGATCTCCAGATAATCAACAGCCCCGATTGGGTTTTCGAACGCCCCCTTGACCTTTATCATGTTTCGATGGAATAAATAATCCAATATCGTATACGTAGATCCCGTAGTTGAGTCGATAAGGACACTGTCTTTAAAGCTTGAGTCCGAGCCTCCATATGGAACAAAGATCAATAACTCATCCTTCGCGCCGGTCTCGGTACCTACATAATCCAGACTGGGATCTACTATCTGGAGGATAGATGTTTCTGTTACTACGATGTTAGTCTCAGTTCTGATTATACATTTATTACTATTTACGTATCTATATTCGATGATCCGTGTCGAAGCAGCTGGTGAATCACAGTTAATTGTCGCCCCAACATAATAATCATCCAACGGCTGAAGACCTGCGACCCCGATTGTACTTGCGGGATCGATGATAGACGTCAATGTCAAGTGGTCGTTTTCAGATGATGAATACGGTTGGTTATCCGGTAAATCACGGGTATATGGTTTGAGGCGGATTCCGTTGTACGCCACCCCTGGCGACGTCGAAATCATAAATTCCGAATTTCTCCATTTAGCAACGATGCATTGATTCGATACAGGATCCTTCGCGTTATCGGCCGTGATGATGTTATTAGGAGGGGTAACATCGGCCGTGAAACTACCAGGGTCTGGGTATAGCTTTCTATCGCGAAAGCTACTATCAAGTTCTATAAATTTCGAAGGCATTTTCTTTTATTATTAGCGTGAACACTTTAAAACCTTTTTGATGTTTTAAAGCTTGAATAGACACCTCTTAATATTTTCAGTCATTATCGAAAGATCGTCCCCGAATCGCGATTGCACTCCATCGAAATATATATATCTCAGCCTCGTATTGTATATGGTCGATGCCATAACCGGCGACCTAAACAATTTCCTCATGTCGGTGATTGTAGTAGTCACCTGCCATCCAACCGGGTCCGTGTAGGGGTGCATATCATCCCCTACACGGATTACACAAGACCGACACGTGTTATATACGAACTGTTTTTGTTTAGATGTTTGAGGAGACCCTATATGCCGCCATTTCGGTCTCATAACACGTCTATCACCGTGATATATATTAGTCAGTTCGAGTGCTCTCTTGGGAGAGACACTGTTTATTTTTGCTATTAAACACGCAACCACCAACCCAGACCTTCCGTGCCCACCTTTACAATGAACGTAAATTTTATCATCTCCTACCAACCCGTCGAATATATCACACATCCCGTATATGAATCGTGCGAAGACGTTGTCGTCTAACGGGATACCACCGTCGTCAATCGGGAAGTTAATTATCGTTGATGTATCACCGACGACGTAAACATTGATTTTACTCTCACCCGAATGGGTAAGATTAACAAAATATCTGACCCCTATGCTTTCAAGCTCGGTAACTTGGTCGGGCGACGGATAACTACCGAATAAACATTTATTTCTTATAAAAAAACTACAATAATCCATATCTTATGATTTTATATATTGAATAATATATATAAATAATGATTTTTATTTTTTAGTATCGAGATGTGAAAATTATGCATTCGTCGGGTGTTATTTTGTCAAACAGACGGCGAGTTATAGACGAAATGAACGAATCGTCACGGATCGGGAACCTCTTGTATTGGAATTGGTCATCTGATCGCATGTTGATCTCATCGGTCGACCCCATCACATAACGCGCGCTTGTTTCAACCACGCCTCTGACAATCTGATTGAACCGATATTCGTCGGTGCATACGAAGAGATTACTGAGCAATTGTTCACAATCGCATTCAGTGAGTTGACATACCCCCCGGTAGTCATCTCTGTAATCATTGTCTCCGAATATGTCCATGTAAAGGCGCCTGAACATGGACACCAAATACTCGATGAGATTCGAAGCGATTGCTGTTGTAAGCTCTTCAAGGCGACAGTCCATAACCCACGCACCATCCCTCCCCCGACGATAAAATTCATGAGATCCGCTTTCGTCGTCTCGAGGAGCATATACAACAACCGAATGGGCTCCCTGGACATCGCATGTAAACACCCGTGTCATGTTGTCGCGTATATTAGTTATAACAGACCCGTAGTTCAGAAGTTCCTGACATATTTCGGAATATGTTGCATACGTGGGTTGCCATTCTTTCAGCGCGAGCTGTAATTGAGCCGTCTCGTCTCCTGTAATTGTAGTCTCCCAATACCGACCACATTGCATCAATCGTAGTTCCAACGGGGTGAAACTACGAGATACAACGGCATTAATTTTGTTGGGGGTTAGATTTTTAGAGGTTAGCTCGGTTGTTATTATTCCTCGGTTGGCTTGACATAACTCGACATATCCATCTACGTCTTTGAAGCGACCCATTGATTTCGTTCTCAGTGATTTGGCCTTATTTATAACCCGTATATATGTTCTACCTGACGTGGACAAACCGTTCAATATCGTCGATGTTTGATCACGGGTTGATATTCCAGTATCGACAATCTTGACCTCTTTGACATCGATTGGGCGCTGTTTGACTTCAACCGATCGTGGTTTGACCTCTTTGACCTCGATTGGGCGCTGTTTGACTTCAACCGATCGTGGTTTGACCTCTTTGACCTCGATTGGGCGCTGTTTGACTTCAACCGATCGTATAACAACGTTAGTATCAAATAAATTTTTATATATATCGGCTTTGGTCGTCTCGCGAATCAAGTCCTCTTCTGCCTTATTCAAGCGGGTTTCTAGTCTGATAATCCTAGTTGTTAAATCGTTCATTGGTTTTTGATGATGGACCTATTATTTTAAGCATCGTATATTCATTTTTAAAACATAATTGAGTATTTAAAATAATAGGTGTATTTATGAAAGAATGACCTCCCAAACCACTACACTCGCATTTAACGCGATTTTCGATTTTATCAAAGCATGCTCCGATTTTTTCAGGGACGCTGGAACAGTCGATATGAAACATATCGAGCTTTATGCTCATCTATGCAGCAAAACCACATTTGAACACAAGGAGTCGATGAACAAACATATCGAGTTGTTTTCAACCTGGTGTGTTGCAAATCAAGATGCGATCATCGATCGAGACGTAAATACTTTAACAACTGACGATATCCGATATTCCAAAAACGTATTCGTCAATGTGCGAGATATTTTCGAGGCGATCAAGGATGACATAGACGCAACCCATATTATCTGGACACACGTCACTACGATCGCGGCGATCGTCGACCAAACAGGGGCCGTGAAGCTGGCACTCAGAGAAATGAAAGCAACCCCAAATGGATCGGGGAGAGAAGGTGATTTCCTGGGATCTATCATCTCAAAGATCGAAGGAGAAGTCGGAGCCGAGTCCAATCCACTCGTCGCCGTTCAGTCATTAATGACTAGCGGCGTTATGACGGAGATAATGGCTGATATGGGCAAAGGTATGGAGGATGGTTCGTTCGACGTTGGCAAACTACTAGGATCCGTACAGGGTATGATGGCGGGGGCCGGTAATGAAACCACGGGAACACCCGATATGATGGGTTTACTCGCGGGTCTCGGCGGAGGAGGAGATATCATGGGTCTTCTTGGAGGGGGCGGAGGCGCCAATCCAGGCATTATGAGTATTCTTGGAAAAATCGGAAACGATACCGAATCACCACTTGAATCGCTCGATTAAAGAGGTGTTGAGATCTCGAACTTATATATTTTATACCGAATGAGTCTTTACAAAAAAAACTATTTTTTGTAAAATGAACGCGATACTCGAGTTTCTTTAAGGAAAAGGAAATGGGTGTTTTCCGACATCCTACTCACGAGGCGTAAGGGAAAGCCGCGAACGAGGGTTTCAAGGATCCAAATTAGGCCCTATCGAAGGGTTATGACCCATGCAAAATTGACAACTCCCGCGTTCCGTAACCCCTTTCGAGTCGTTAACATCCCCCAAAAGGGGTTACGGAACTACCCAGTGGTAGATATCCTTTTTCAAAAATCTCATTTTATTTTTTGCTTTAGTCGTTTATCGACGTTTGGAGCAACTCAAAAGGGGTTACGGAACTCCCAAAACGTCGATAAACGATGTTCCGTGACAGAAGCTTTTCCAATATCCAAGAAAATTTTATATGAAATAAATTAT
>Ga0308002_1000851_pt1 | contig 10638 bp, 9 predicted proteins | sample Neamet34_FD_203148 | JGI IMG/M metagenome (GOLD analysis project Ga0308002, IMG submission 203148) | Marine microbial communities from water near the shore, Antarctic Ocean - #34 | ecosystem: Environmental > Aquatic > Marine > Unclassified | place: Southern Ocean | collected 2014-06-06
GTAATTGTACCATCAATATCAATCAAGTAATTTTTTACATCATCACCTAATTGTGGACTGATAGTATTTCCATTCTCATCGAACAGTTCTTTCAGCTTTTGAGTCATTTTTAGGCTAATTTCTGCATAGCATCAACTAAAATCTGAACACTTTCCAAAGGAAGAGCGTTGTAAATAGAAGCTCTATAACCACCTACTGAACGATGACCTTTTAAGCCATTTATTCCTGCATCGTTCCACAACTTATCGAATGCTTCTTGTTTACTCTCATCTGTTAAGGTAAAAGTAACATTCATTTTAGAACGATCTTCTTTTGCCGCAACTCCATTAAATTTAGGATTTGTATCGATTTCGTTGTACAATAATGCTGCCTTGGCAGTATTTACGCCTTCTATCCATTCTACACCGCCGTTCTTCTTTAACCATTCTAGGGTTAACATAGAAACATAAATAGGGAAAACGGGAGGTGTATTAAACATCGACTCCTTACTAATATGAGTAGAATAATCTAACATTGTAGGAATAGAACGACCTGTTTTATTTAGGATTTCATCTTTTACAATTACCAAAGTAGCTCCTGCAGGACCCATATTTTTTTGAGCTCCAGCATAGATTAAATCAAATTTAGAAGCATCGAATTTACGAGAGAATATATCCGAAGACATATCGCATACTAATAAAGTATCGCCAGAAACCTTTGGGAATTCTTGAAACTGAGTTCCAAAAATAGTATTGTTAGAAGTAAAATGTAAGTAGTCTAAATCGCTATCCACAGAAAATCCTTTAGGAATATAAGAATAGTTCTTGTCTTTTGAAGAGGCTAGAACTTCTATATCGCCAAGTTTTTTAGCTTCTTTAATCGCTTTATCAGCCCAAGTACCAGTATTAATATAACCAGCTTTACCATCCACTTTCAACAAATTCATAACAGTCATTAAAAACTGTGTACTAGCACCACCTTGAAGGAAAAGAACAGAATACCCAGTTGGGAGATCTAATAACTCTTTTACTAAAGCTACTGCATTGTCCATAACCGCTACGAAATCTTTGCTTCTATGCGAAACTTCGATTAAGGAAAGGTTGGAATTATTGAAGTTTATAACGGCTTGAGAAGCTTGTTGAAGTACTTCTTGAGGTAAAATGCAAGGACCTGCACTAAAGTTGTGTTTTTTCATCTTGATGAGTCAGTTTAGCTAAAGTGAATAATTGATGCAAAAATCGTGTTTTTATACTGACTTTACTAAGTTTTAAGCCCTTATTATCAATAAGTTTTCAGAAACGTTACCGGATCAATAACCGAAAATTACGTTCAAATAAATTGATAAAATGTATATTTCATTTTTCAACTTACTCGTAAATACTTGTATCTTTGCCTAAATTTAAATGGTTTAAAGGTATACCAAAGATGAAAGCAGAAAAGAGCGGAAATTTCGAAATGATTGCCAAGACGTATCACGGATTGGAAGATGTACTAGCAAAAGAACTACTTCAGCTAGGAGCACAAGATATTAAAACACTTCGTAGAGCAGTAAAGTTTAAAGGTGATATCGGCTTTATGTATAAGGCTAACTTGTCTTTACGTACAGCTGTAAGGATTATAAAGCCTATTAAAACCTTCAAGGTTACTAATGAAGATGAGTTTTACAATGGAATACAAGCTATAGATTGGGAGAAATACATGACCATAGACGATACTTTTGCTGTTGATGCTTTTGTAAATTCTACTTATTTTAACCACTCTTTGTACATTGCTCTTAAAACCAAAGATGCTATTGTAGATCAATTTAGAGATAAGTGCGGAATGCGCCCTGATGTAGATCTTGACAATCCAAACTTGAGAATTAACATCCATATTAGCGAAGACGCTTGTACTGTTTCTTTAGACAGTTCTGGAAAATCTCTTCACAAAAGGGGCTACCGTTTAGAAACCAACGAAGCACCAATTTCTGAAGCCCTTGCTGCAGGATTAATTATGTTAAGTGGCTGGGATAAAAAATCAAATTTTATTGATGGTATGTGTGGATCGGGAACGTTCTTGATTGAAGCTGCTATGATTGCTGCTAATATTCCACCAAACATTCACAGACCTCATTTTGCTTTTGAAGATTGGCCTAATTTTGATGCTGAACTTTGGGCATTGATACAGGAAAGTCAATTGAAAAAATCTTCCGATTGTTACGGTAGAATTATTGGCTACGATATTGATCCTGCTGTAATTGCATCGGCAAAATTAAACATTGCTAGTGCTGGACTAGAAGAGTATATTGAGTTAGAGTGCGAAAATTTCTTTGACACTGTAAAACCAGAAGGTCCTGCACATTTGGTGTTTAACCCTCCTTATGGAGTTCGTCTTCAGGGAGATATACCTACACTATACCAAAGTATTGGAGATACACTCAAGAAAAATTATTCAGGTGCAGAAGCATGGTTTTTAACTTCTCATATGGAAGGATTAAAACATGTTGGATTAAGAGCTTCACGTAAAATTGAAATCTTTCAGGCGAAGTTAGAATGTAGATTTGTGAAATACGAAATGTACAGAGGAACGAAGAAAGTGAAGCAACAAGAAGATTGATTTTTGGGGAAGCTACATATATAGATATAATTCTTCCTTTACCCATAAAGCAAAAATTTACGTATCAATTAGGCGATGAGCATCTATCTAAAGCTGAAGTAGGCTGTAGGGTAGCTGTGCTTTTTGGTCGCTCTAAAATTTATGCTGGACTCATCGACGCCATACATACTACTAAGCCAGAATATGAGGTAAAGTATATAATTGATGTATTAGATGAATTACCCTTAATTTCTGCAAAACATATAGAGCTTTGGCAGTGGATAGCCGATTATTATATGTGTTCTTTAGGAGAAGTGATGAATGCTGCTTTGCCTTCATCCTTTAAACTAGCCAACGAAACTTCTATTGTAATTCATCCAAACTGGGATGAAGATACAAGTAAACTTACCGATGCTGAGTATTTAATTATTGATGCACTCTTATTGCAAAAAAAGTTAAAAATTCAAGAAATTGCTCAAATTCTACAACGGAAAACTATTCTGCCTTTTATAAAAAAAATGCAAGAATTAAAAGTTATAGAAATAGAAGAAGAAATACAAGAACGGTTTAAACCGAAAATTAGAAAAATGATGCGTTTGTGTGAAGGCATTAATCCTGCACAAGCAAAATCTATATTAGAAAACCATAGAAGCTCTCCAAAACAAGAAGAATTTTTAAGTCAGTTTTTAAATGAAAACAAAGACGAAGTTTCATTTCACAGCTTTTGTAAATCTTACGGTTTTAAAACTGCAAATGTAAAAGGGCTGGTTTCTAAAGGGATTATTGAGCTTTACGATTTAGAGGTGAATCGCTTAGAGCAAATAGAAATGGATGGTGCTCCTTTAGCTAAATTAAATGAGGAACAAGAAAACGTTTTACTAGAATTAAGAAATAACAATAAAAATGTAAACCTCTTACATGGAGTAACTTCAAGTGGTAAAACGGAAGTTTACATTCACCTAATAAAAGAGATGATAGATGCAGGCAAACAGGTTCTTTTTTTAGTCCCTGAAATTGCATTAACCACACAATTAGTCTCAAGGTTAAAACATGCTTTTGGTGATTTAGTAGGCGTTTATCATTCTCGTTTTGGAATGAACGAAAGAGCTGAACTTTGGCGAGATGTAAAGAATAATTTGCGTTTCCCTATTATTATCGGTGCTCGTTCATCCGTTTTTTTACCCTTCGAAGACTTAGGCTTAATTATAGTTGACGAGGAGCATGAGAGTTCGTTTAAACAACAAGATCCTTCTCCTAGATACCATGCACGAGATGTAGCTGTTTATATGGGTCATCACTATAATGCAAAAGTAGTACTGGGAACAGCTACACCTTCTCTAGAAACTGCCTATAATGTACATAAGGGTAAGTATGGAATTCACTCTCTAAGAAAGCGATACGGAGGATTTAGTTTTCCTAAAATTCATAGAGTAGATATAGCACATGCTTATAAGAGAAAGAGAATGAATGGTCATTTTTCTGAAGCTCTTCTAATGGCAATTCAAGAAACCTTAGATAAAGGTGAGCAAGTTTTGCTCTTTCAAAATCGTAGGGGATTTGCTCCTCAGCAAGAATGCCAATCTTGTGGACATGTACCGCAATGTAAACACTGCGATGTAAGTCTTACGTACCACAAAAGCTCCAGAAGTATAAGGTGTCATTATTGTGGTTATTCCGAAAAAAATACCACTGCTTGTAAGGCTTGTAATAAGCAAGATGTAAAGCTGAAAGGTTTTGGTACAGAAAAAATTGAGGATGAACTAATTAAGTTGTTTCCTGACCGTATAATTAAGCGAATGGATTTAGATACCACTCGAAAGAAAAATTCGTACGAAAACATATTAAATGCTTTTGAGGAACAAGAAATAGATATTCTTGTAGGAACACAAATGATTTCTAAAGGATTAGATTTTAATCATGTTGGATTAGTAGGTGTTTTAAGTGCCGATCAGATGTTGAACTTCCCAGACTTTAGAGCTTTCGAAAGAGCCTTTCAAATGCTTTGTCAAGTGTCGGGTAGAGCAGGGCGTAAGCAGTCAGATAGTGTAGTGATTATACAAACTTTTCAGCCTGAGCACGAGGTTCTTAAATTAGTAGAAGACCATAATTATAAAGACTTACTAAAAGGGCAGTTGCAAGAAAGACAAGCCTTTAGATATCCTCCTTATCACAGACTCATTCACATAACTGTAAGGAATAGAAATAGGCGAGTAGTAGAAGAAGCTTCATCTTTATTAGCTAAGTCTATGCGTACCGTATTCGAGCACAGAGTTCTTGGACCAGAATACTCTGCATTTGAAAGACTAAAAGGGTATTATCAAAAACAAATTCTTCTGAAGATAGAGCGGAATTTATCGTATCCCGATTCTAAGGATAAATTAAACCGTTTTGTAAATGCTGTTTTATCGCAGCCCAATTTTAGAGGTTCTAAAATTAGAGTGGATGTAGATCCGTTTTAAAGAAACTTAATTTGAAGTTTAAAAATTAAAGGTTAAAAATTGAGGGTTTTGCTTTGTTTATTGTCAGTCTCAGTTAATCGAAGACCAATATTCAAAACTACTTCAATTCCAGTCTTTAAACGACTCTATTGACATTAAGACTTTTTTGACTTTCCTTTACACCTTTTCACAAACGATAAGTTTTGGCTTTCCGTCCATTAAAGTAGTTGCAAAAACATAATCCTCACCACCATCTTTAAGTTTTAATTTCTTCTTTAGGAGTTCTATCTTTTGTGGGAAATTTCTGCAAGCCAAATTAGCTTTTCCTTTATTGAGTTTTGCTAATGACTTTTTATCAGCATTTATTACAGCATTAATTTTAAATGTACGACCAGGAAAGTTTTTTACTAATTCGCTAGATGTATAAAGGTGCGAATGTTGATGTAGCTTTGAAAGTATTAATTTCTTAGCTACCGATTTAAAAGCTCCAGCTTTTAATACGCTAGCATTGGGTTCGTATAAATAGGCTAGAGGTTCTGAATAAGAATTAATAACACTTCGCTCCTCCTCAAAATTAAAAGTAAACTCCTCTGTAAGTATTTTTTTTATGTTTACACATTTAATTTGTGTACTCCCTATAAATCCTTTTTCTAGTAAGTATAAAACCTCTTTACAATCGTTGTTTACAGAAAGTACATGAACTTCTTTTACAAACTCTAAATCGCGAATAGTTTGTTGTATATCTAGTAAAGGTGCTGTTTTAATTAAAACCTGATTGGCTTTTTCAAAAAATAAATCTTTCAGTTCAATTACATTAGGTTCACAATCTTGAAGTCTAAAAACGCGTTCGCCTTCCTTTCTACGGGCTGGATCTATAAATATCCAATCGAGCTGTTTTTGAGATGAAAGACATTCAATTCCATCTCCAACATAAACTTCCACGTTAGACTGCTTAAAAGCATTGAAGTTGTTTTCTACAATGGAGGCTAAGTCAGTATTTCTTTCGCAATAAATAACGGACTCAGAGTCTTTGGCAAGTATAGTCGTATCAATTCCAAAGCCTCCAGTTATATCAATTCCACTTCCATAATTTAAAATGGATCTTTTATAATTTGCGGTCTCTTCTGAGGAACACTGTTCCATAGACAATCGCACAGGATAAAGAACCAGCTCATTAGCATACCAAGTGGGTAGTTTCTTTTTAGCTAATTGTTTGCCAGTTAACTGCTGTGCTACAGCTTTCATATCCCATAGCGGATACTTGGAAGCTTGTAACATTAAATCGGCAGCTGTGGAATGCAGCTGCCGATTTATAAATTCTTGTATTTTAGGGTCTGATAAATTCATTTAAATTCATCACCAAAAGGTAGATACAACTATGTAAATTAAAGTACCTAATATACTAGCTGAAGTTAGTGAACCTTGAAGAATACGTTTACGTTTCTTCTTTGTTGCTCCATATTTATAGCCGTTATAATAATCTATGTCATTTAGAATATAGTCAACATTAGGATTATTTGCATTCATAAATCGTCTATCTTTAGGTTTAAACATCATACAAATTGTACTTGGAATATAATAAGCTGAAATACTCCCTAATCCTAAAAAATAATCGCCAGTACCTATAAAATATTCTTGAGAATCTAAAAACCCTTGGTTAAAGTTTTTGTATTCTAAGGTGTCCGAAAATATTCTTTTATGATCTCTTATTTGAGCCGAAGCTAAAAGAGGAATCAAAAACAGAAAAAAGATTAAGTTCTTCATAATTAATTTCTAAAGTTAAATCCTATTGTCACAGTAAATCTATGTCCAGTCATATCTGCTACGTCATTATAATCACCTTGATAATAAATACCATTTTCATCGTAACCACTATTAGAATAGGATCCATTAGCAAGTCTGTTTTTTGTTGAAGGTACAAATGCTACATTAATAGGAATATTAATGCTTCCCATATTAATCGTTTTACCAATACCAATTACTATACCTGCACCAGAAAGGGATAAGTTTGGTCCTACTGCAAATTCAAAACCAGAAGCAGTTCTAGCACCAAATAAGCCACTTATACTAGGTAGAAATAAACCTTTCTCTAAACCTCCAATAAACACAATACCTTCAATTAAACCTGCAATTTGTTCATTACCCGCAATTTGTTTTTCAAATTGGTACCCAAACTGAGTTAGAAAGTTACTTTCTATCTGTTCGCTGATACTACCACTAGAAATAACAGTGAAACCAACCCTTGGTCCAGATAATTTATCTATTGCTACACTTGGTTGAGTTGAATTTGTACCCGTAGATGAATACTGAATCTGTGCACTTGCAATAGTAGCAGTAGAAATGCAAAGTAATAGTAGTAAGTTTTTTTTCATGATATTATTTTTTAGTTGGTTAAGGCGTATTGTAGAATATTTGCACCCATTTTGAGAGCCAATATACGAATGTTTTGGCTGTCGTTGTGTACTTCTATATCTTCCCATCCATCGCCTAAATCGCTTTCGTAAGTGTAATAGCAAATAAGCCTTCCTTCGTGTATTAATCCATAGCCACGGGCAGGTTGATTGTCGTGTTCGTGAATCTTAGGTAAGCCATTCTCGAACTTATAAGTCTGGTGGTATATAGGATGCGAATGAGGGAGTTCAATAAAATCTAATTCAGGAAAAACCTTTTTCATTTCAGGTCTTATATAAGCATCCATTCCATAATTATCGTCTATGTGTAAAAAACCACCACCTAAAAGATAGTTTCTTAAATTCTCTCTTTCATCAGATGAAAAAACTACATTTCCATGTCCAGTCATATGTACAAAAGGATATTGAAACAATTCTGTACTAGCAACATCTACCACATCGTAAACTGGATTAACACTCATATTTAAGTAAGCTGTACAAAATTGAATTAGATTCTGTACAGCAGTAGGATTGGCATACCAGTCGCCGCCACCATTGTATTTTAAAACAGCTACTTTAAAGCTATAGTTATTAAAAGCAAAGAGTAAGGGTAGTATAAGTACTACTAAAAATTTATATTTTCTCATGATGTAATGCTATTGTATGACAAGCAACTAAGCCAGCCGTTTCGGTTCTTAATCTAGAATTCCCTAATGCAATAGGAGTAAAGTTGTTTGCCAAAGCTAAGTCTATTTCTGTTGTGCTAAAATCACCTTCTGGACCAATTAATATAAGCGTGTTTTTTGTTACTACAGACTGTAAGTTTTTCTTTTCTTTCTCTTCGCAATGAGCTATAAAACAACCTGCTGTGTTCTTTACCGAAATAAATTCTTTAAGTGGTTTTGCAGGATGAAGAATTGGGATTTTAGACTTTAATGATTGTTTCGTAGCAGAAAGAATAATCTTTTTTAAGCGTTCTTCTTTTACAACTTTTCGCTCTGAGTGATGGCAAATAATTGGGGTAATCTCGTCGATTCCTATTTCTGTAGCTTTTTCTAAAAACCACTCTAAGCGATCGTTATTTTTTGTTGGAGCAATAGCAATATGTAATTTATAGTCACGTGCTTCTTCTTTCCAGCTTTTTACAATCTCAAAATGAACTTTCTTTTGTGAAGCGATCGTAATTCTAACTTCATAAAACGCACCAATACCGTCAATTAAATTGATTAAATCCCCTTCGTTTTTACGAAGGACTTTAATACAATGTTTACTTTCCTCACTATTTAAATAGTAAGAATCCTCTAAAATTTCTGGACAGTAGAATAGTTGCATAAAACGAAAATAAAAAAAGGCTCCCAAATGAGAGCCTTTTTTAGATTAAAATATCAAAATATTAAGCGTTAACAATCGCTTTTGGTGCTGCAGCTAAAATTTCCTCACTTGCATTTTTAGCAAATTGAACAAAATTAGCATTAAATGCATTCGCTAGCTCATTAGCTTTAGTATCGTAAGTTTCTTTATTAGCCCAAGTATTTTTAGGGAACAATAAGGCATCTGGCACATTAGGGCATGTTGCTGGCATACTTAATCCAAATACAGTATGCTCTTTAAAGTCTACATCAGCTAATTCACCATTTAAGGCAGCAGTAATCATAGAACGTGTGTATTTAAGTTTCATACGAGAACCGACACCGTAACCACCACCAGACCATCCAGTGTTTACTAACCAAACATTTACGTTGTTAGCAGCCATCTTTTTACCTAACATTTCTGCATAGAAAGTTGGGTGAAGTGGCATAAATGGAGCTCCAAAACAAGCAGAGAAAGTTGTTTGTGGTTCTGTAATTCCAGCTTCAGTTCCAGCAACTTTAGCAGTATATCCAGAAATAAAGTGGAACATTGCCTGACCAGGAGTAAGTTTAGAAATTGGAGGTAACACACCAAAAGCATCACATGTTAAGAAGAATATATTCTTTGGCATTGGTCCTGTAGAAGGAACTTGGATGTTGTTAATGTGGTGTATAGGATAACTTACGCGAGTATTTTCCGTTTTCGCTCCACTATCGTAATCAGGTTCGTTTGTACCTTCTTTAAAAGTAATGTTTTCTAAAAGAGCTCCACCTTTAATAGCTTTAAAGATATCTGGTTCTTTTTCTTCACTTAAGTCGATACATTTAGCATAACATCCACCTTCAAAGTTAAAAACTTCTTCGTTAGACCAACCGTGCTCATCGTCTCCAATAAGATTTCTGTTCGGATCGGCAGATAATGTAGTTTTACCAGTACCCGATAAACCAAAGAATAAAGCAGTGTCGCCTTCGTTACCAACATTCGCAGAACAGTGCATAGAAAGCACATCCTTTTGGTATGGAAGGATAAAGTTTAAAGCAGAAAAAATACCTTTTTTAATTTCTCCTGTATAACCAGTACCACCAATTAAAATTACTTTTTTAGTGAAATTTAAAATAGCAAAGTTATGTTGACGCGTACCATCCAATTCTGGATCGGCCATAAAACCAGGTGCGTTTATCACAGTCCACTCAGAATCGAAATTCTCGATCTCAGTTTCTGTAGGACGAATAAACATATTGTCTGCAAACATATTAGACCAAGGATATTCATTTACTACCGTTAATGGCAATCTATGAGCCTCTCCAGCACATGCTACAGCATTTCTAGCGTATATTTCTTTTGTAGACAAATAGTCGATTACTTTATTGTATAGCTTATCGAATCTAGCTGCATCAAAGGGGATATTAATACCTCCCCACCAAACAGAATCGTCTGTAATAGTATCTTTTACAATAAAACGGTCTTTAGGCGAACGACCAGTGAATTCACCAGTATCGATAGCTAAAGCACCTGTATTAGAATATATACCCATTTCATTTTCTACTGAAATAGCTGCTAAAGTCTCTGACTTTAAATTCCAGTGAACAGTTGCATCTTTAATACCGAAGTCGGCAATAGATTGATTAGATGCTCTTAGTCCTTTCTCAATATTCATCTTTAAATGTTTTTGTTTTTCAAAACTAATTAGGGTGCAAATCTATTTAATTCTTTTAATAAATAGTAAATCACGAATTACTTTTTAATATTTTTTTCCTCAAAAAAAAACTCCCAATTTTCATGTGGGAGTTTTTGTAATTATTTAGTGTCCCGTCCTAAAATAGCGATACACAAAAAAACAGTGTATTATGAAAACACGCGCTACGATTGGGCCGGTTAAACGTACCCAAAAAGATTATTCCCTTTCA
>Ga0308002_1000853_pt1 | contig 10634 bp, 16 predicted proteins | sample Neamet34_FD_203148 | JGI IMG/M metagenome (GOLD analysis project Ga0308002, IMG submission 203148) | Marine microbial communities from water near the shore, Antarctic Ocean - #34 | ecosystem: Environmental > Aquatic > Marine > Unclassified | place: Southern Ocean | collected 2014-06-06
AAAACCTTTGATATTCATGGAGGTGGAATGGACTTAGTATTCCCTCATCATGAAGCTGAAATAGCACAAAGCAATGCATGTAACGACTGTAGTCCTGTAAATTATTGGATGCATAATAACATGATTACAGTAGATGGGAAAAAGATGGGGAAATCTCTTGGGAACTTTATTAATTTAGAAGAGTTTTTCAATGGAAGTCATGAGAAATTAGAAAGAGCATACGCACCAATGACTATCCGATTTTTCATTTTGCAAGCCCACTACAGAAGTACCGTGGATTTTAGCAATGAAGCATTGCAAGCAGCAGAAAAAGGATTTACAAAGCTGATGAATGCAATGAAAACATTAGGTCAGATTTCAGCTTCAGACGCTTCTACTTATGATGTAAATGCTTTGCAGGAAAAGTGTTACACAGCAATGAATGATGATTTTAATACACCAATTTTAATTGCTCATTTGTTTGATGGCGTTAGAATAATTAACTCTGTAAAAGATGGAAAAGATGGAAAAGAAAGTTTAAATATTTCTGATTTAGAACAGTTAAAAACGATATTCAATACCTTTGTTACTGATATTTTAGGATTTATCTCCAATAATGAAAGTAGTGGAAACGACCTAACCAATGAGGTAATGGACTTGGTATTGCAACTAAGAGGAAATGCTAAAAAATGCAAAGATTTTAATACTGCAGACTTAATTAGAGATGAGTTAAATAAAGTTGGAATCCAAATAAAAGATGGAAGAGAAGGAAGTAGTTGGGAGGTGAAATAGTTAGAAAAAAGATGAATACACAGAAAATAAAATATATGTCATATCGAACCCTTTTAATCATATCTACTTTATTAATTATTGGATGTTCCTCAGAACCTCATCAGAAAACTAAACTTGTTTCAAAACCAAAAGTAAAAATTGAAGTCCCAACTTTTAATGCAGATTCTGCTTATGCCTTTGTAGCAAAACAAGTTAGTTTTGGTCCTAGAGTAATATCAAGCAAAGGATGGAAAAACTGTGCAATTTGGTTAGAAAAAAAATTCAAAACCTACACTCCAACTGTAATAGTTCAACAAGCACCAATCACTACTTATGATGGTAAAAATCATACTTTAAAAAATATAATTGCTTCATTTTCGCCTGAAAAAAATAATAGAGTAGCCCTTTATGCGCATTGGGATAGCAGGCACATTGCCGACCATGATAATGAAAACCAAAACAAGCCAATACTTGGAGCAAATGATGGAGGAAGTGGAGTTGGAGTCCTTATAGAATTAGCAAGACAATTCAGTATAAAAAACCCTAAGATAGGAATAGATATTATCCTTTTTGATGCAGAAGATTATGGGCAGCCTGAAAATTCTGGCTTTCCAATTATGCAGGATTCTTGGTGTTTAGGTTCACAATACTGGAGTAACAATCCGCACAAACAAAACTACTTTGCTCAATATGGGATTTTGTTAGATATGGTAGGAGCAAAAGATGCAACGTTTAGGCACGAATATTTTTCATTTTATTATGCATCAAACATCTTACAGAAAGTATGGCGTAAGGCAAATCGTTTAGGTTTTGGTAACCATTTTGTATTTGAAAATGCAAATCAGATATTGGATGATCATTATTATGTAAATACAATTACAGGTATACCAACAATTGATATTATTGAATACGATCCTGCAACAGAAAGCAACTTTAACAAGCATTGGCATACTCATAAAGATGATATGGATAATATTGATAAAAACACCTTAAATGCTGTGGGGCAAACTTTGCTGGAAGTTATCTATAATGAATAGAAAAATCTCATCCTAATTTCAAGCTTTTAAAGAAGTTTATTAATATTTTCAATTTGTAGTTTTGTAAGCTTTCCATTTAACCATTCTTTACTAATCTCAGCATCAAACTTCTTATAGAAATCTATTGCAGGACTATTCCAATCTAATACTTGCCATATCATTCCATTCAAATTTAACTGCTTACATACTTTAATTGTTTCTTCAAATAACTTAGATCCAATACCATGCCTTCTATATTCTTTTTTTATCACAAAATCTTCAAGAAATAAAAATTTACCTTTCCAAGTAGAATAGCGAATCCAATAAAAAGATAAGCCAATAATTTCATCATCTTTTTCGGCAACTAAAAACCAATACCAAGGGTGAGTGCCAAAACCATCCTGCTCTAAATCATCTAAAGTAATCGTTACTTGATCTGCTGCATTTTCATAATCAGCTAAATCTTTTATTAATTTTAAAACTGATTGTAAGTCCTTTTTTATTCCTTTTCGAATTATTGTTTTCATTATGCTAAAATAAGAAACCCCACTCAATAAGTGGGTATATTTTTGCTGCTTAAAGCAAAACCAAGTTGTCCTTAAGTTCGATTTTTGAGATGCTTTATTTTAGTAAAACATACAGTTTTGGATTTTTCATTTTAATTTATTTATTATTAATACTAAAAGATATTTTGTATAGTCTTTTTAATAAATATCTATACATTTGCATAATAATTAATTAAAAAAATGAAAATGAAAAATTCACAAAAACTAATTACTGGTATTATTTTAACTTGTCTATTTGCGTGCTCGGGGGAGAAAAAAAATACTGAGAAATCAGAAGAAAAAGAGATAGAAATTGTAGAGAAAGTTGTAGAGAAAAAATGGGAGACTTTTAATATAGGCGCTATAGGTAATACCATGTCAGAAATGAAATATGATATAGAAAGTATCACGGTTAAAGAAGGTAGCTGGGTTAGAATTAATTTAGAAAATAAAGGCATAGATAATGCAATGATGCATAATATTGTATTTATAAACTATGGAACTAGAAAACAAGTTGCTAGTGAAGCTATAAAAATTTGGCCATCTCAAAGTTTTGTTACTAATAAAAAAAATATTATCGCTTACTCGGGTGTTGCGAAACCTGGAGAGTCCGTGATATTAGAATTTAAGGCTCCAAAAAAAGGAAACTATGAATATTTATGTACTTACCCTGGACATGCGGAAATAATGAGAGGTTATTTCTTTGTTAAATAAAAACTATTTTTTTAAATGTAAAGTAAGCCTGCTTAGATGAGCAGGCTTTTTTATTTAATACCAGTAAAATTAGAAACTAAAATTTATAATACACATGATTTATAATCGAACACATTTTAATAAAGAAGATGAAAAAGAAATTAATAAAACTCTAGGAAATAGTTTTAGTTTTTTGCAAATTTTAAAGTTAAGAGGGGTAGGATCTAGCAGATTTATTGTTCATTCTGTTTCGGAAAATTTATCACATACTATTAACAAGGTTTCTGACATAAATTATTGCAGTATTGAATTAAGACCACACGGGATCTTAGTAAATATCACACAACAACTTAATTTATTTTCATTGCTCATACCCTACTATAAACTAGTAATATTTAATAGTGATACTTTTAGTATTCATGCAGATGGATCAAACATTAAAATAGTAAAAGATAGAAACTATTTAAACAATAAAAATTTCATTAATAAAATGATGAAATTAAAAACTAAAGTTAGAATTGTATATTAAATAATTTCTTTCTAATTTAGAAAATTATTACATAAATTTACGTTATGAAAAAATTATTTTTCTTATCTATTACTATATTGTTTTCATGTGTTAATAATAAAGATATTAATGATAAAAAATCTGATTTACAGAACAATCCCAATTTTACAGATGTTTCCATTTCAGAGTTAACACCAGAACAAGCGGCTTTTGATGCATTGAATGTAATACAAGTAAGTACTGATGAAACAAACCGTTTTTATTCTATTTTTTCAGACCCAGAGCCATCTTAGCCTGCTGGTTTATAAAGACAACTACATGTTCTCACAATGCATTCTGATACTTCCTTTTTAATAACTCAATCTGAATTACTAAACTTCATGAAACAATTCATCTTTAAGCATTGCAAAGGTCTAACAGTTGAAGTTAAAAATGAACTTGTACAAACTTCTGTTTTAGCACAAGAAGAATACCTAATTTTCCTTTTTGATAATCCATCCAATCAGAATTATGAAAACGAGATTCCAATAGTAGGTACTTGGGTGATACCGAATGTTCTTGGTCGTAGGGATATTATACTTGTATGGTAAGTATAAAAATAAATAAAAAGAAACCCACTCAGAAAGTAACTTGATTTATACTAACCTTACTTCTTAATCGTTTTCAAATAAAGTCTCTCTACTTTCTCTCTGGCCCATTGGGTTTTTCTTAAAAACTTAAGACTGGAATTAATAGAAGGGTTATTTGTAAAGCAATTAATGTTTATCTCATAACCTAGTTCTTCCCATCCATATTCTTCCACAAGGAACTCAAGGATGTCAATTAATCTTATTCCGTGTAATGGATTATTTTCTTGAGAATTATCAATGTTAATCTTATCAGTCATTGTTGGAGTATTTATACTTGTCCTTTAATTATCTATCTCCTATTGTTTCTAGGGTTTGATTTTCCAGCATTCCTATTTTTATTTCTGTTGGCAAAAAACTCTTGCTTCTTTCTATTTTTTTCTTTTTCAGATTCCTTTTTCTGCTGAGCATTCATAGGTTTTTCAGTTTGAGGAAAAGGATGGTTTTGAACAGCTTCAATTTTCTGCTTTATTAGCTTTTCAATATCCTTAGCATAAACATTTTCTTCTGGCTCACAAATTGAAATTGAAACTCCCTTTTCACCTGCCCTACCACATCTACCAATCCTATGTACATAGGTTTCTGGCTCATTAGGGATATCATAATTAAGCACATAACTTAGTTTATCAATATCAATTCCTCTTGCAGCAATATCAGTAGCTACCAATACTCTTACCTTATAATCTTTAAAGGATTGCAATGCTCTCTGTCTTTGATTTTGTGATTTATCGCCATGGATTGCAGCTGCCTCAATATTATTTTTTTGTAAATTACGAACTATCCTATCAGCACCATGCTTGGTTCTTGAAAACACCAAAATCTGATTTATATCTTTATTTTTCAGAATGTGGAATAACAAATCTTTTTTATCACTTTTATTTGTGTAGTAAATTGATTGCTGAATAGTTTCGGCAGTTGTAGAAACTTGATGTACCGCAATCTTTTGTGGATTACGCAAAATAGTGTTAGAAAGTGTTAAAATACTATTGGGCATAGTAGCCGAGAAAAATAAAGATTGACGATTTTTTGGTAATTTCTCTAAAAGCTTTTTAATATCATTGATAAAGCCCATATCCAACATTCTATCAGCTTCATCCAAAACAAAGTAACCAATGTCATCTAAGGAAATAAATCCTTGTCCCATTAAATCCAATAACCTACCTGGAGTTGCCACTAATACATCCACTCCATTAGCTAGTGCATTGGTTTGAGTACCTTGTTTTACTCCACCAAAAATTACAGTATTTTTAATATTATTGTACTTTGCATAATCTGTAAAATTCTCACCAATCTGGATAGCAAGTTCCCTAGTAGGAGTAACTACCAAAGCTCTAATTTTTGTTTTGTTATTATTGCTTTTTTCATTTATCAAATGATGCAAAATAGGCAAGGCAAAAGCAGCTGTTTTTCCTGTACCTGTTTGTGCAGTTCCAAGTACATCATTATCTTTAAGGATTAAAGGAATTGCTTGCTCTTGAATTGCAGTTGGGTTAACATAGTTTTGATCCTTTACCGCTTTTAGTAAAGTAGGGTGTAAGTTTAAATCTTCAAATTTCATAGGGGAATTCCTTTTGTGGAATTGTTTTTTGCAAAGTTAGGATAATAGATTGGATAATGCGGTAAAGAAGTGATTACTCCCCGCAACCTTGAATATACAAGATTTCAAACTCTTGAACTTGTAAAAATGGTACCCCATCTATATAGACCATATAACCGGTCATTTGGCACTCCATAGGGTAATATTCCATTTCACAAACTGATATATATAATTCAACTAGCTCCACCATATTTTCATTGGGGAAAATTAAATCATATTCTTCAAGTGTTAGTTCATCTTTAAAAATGTGTTGTCCTTCTCCATATACCCACCAACCTAAATAGGTTTTTACTGTATCTGAACGTATCGCTTTAGTCGATAAAGTAACGAGTTCTTCTGGTTGCTTTATATTTTTCGGAACAATACAAGAAGTTATTCCAATAAGAAAAAGGAAAATAATAGTCGTATATTTTAAACCTAATAGCTTCATTCTATTTTTTATAAAAATTCATTTCATCTGTATATTTCCATGCTTTCTCTGTCATTAGATAAGAAATATCTTCTCCTTTTTTTATTGAATTTCGGATAAAAGAAGCAGATATTTCCATTTGTGGAACACCCTCAATCAAGTGAATATTTTGGTGAGACCCCTCCACTTCATAGCCATGCCTTGGGTACACATATATAGAGTAATCTTCCAGAATTTGCTCAAAATTTTTCCACTTATGGAAATTCTGCAAATTATCAGCACCCATAATTAAAGCGTACTCATGCTTAGGATACTCCTCTTTCAAACGCACTAAAGTATCAATCGTGTAAGAAGGTTGTGGCATACTAAATTCTACATCAGACACATCTAATTTTGGATTCTCACCTATTTCAGCTTTAATAATCTGAAGTCTATGATTTTGGTCCAACAAAGTCCTTTTTTGTTTCAAAGGATTTTGAGGAGACACTACAAATAACACTTTTTCCAAATCAGAAAATTCTGCCAAATAAGATGCAATGATTTTATGTCCTACATGCATAGGGTTAAAACTTCCAAAAAACAGACCTATTTTCATGCTTATGTGTTTATAAAATTTGTAATTATTTCTTTTGTCTGTTCACAGGCAATTTCAAAATCATCATTCAATATTATGGTGTCAAACTGCCCATTTTTTGATATTTCTTCCTCCGCCTTATCTAATCTTTTTTTAACGCTTTCATCCGATTCTGATCCTCTGCCAATTAACCTTTCTGCTAAAACCTCAACTGAAGGGGTCATTATAAAAATAGACAAACAATCTTTAGGATATTGTTTTTTAATATTTAATCCTCCTACAACATCAACATCAAAAATTATAGTTTTTCCTTCACTCCAAATTCTTTCAATCTCTGATTTTAAGGTTCCGTAATACTGATTTTCATACACCTGCTCCCACTCTAGAAAAGCATCTTCCTTTATCTTTTGTTGAAATCCTTCTACTCCTAAAAAATAATAATCTTTACCATGTACTTCATTCTCCCTCCTTTCACGGCTAGATGCCGAAACGGAAAAAGACAGTTCAGGAATATCCTTCAATAACTGATGTACAATAGAAGTTTTTCCTGCCCCTGAAGGAGCTGATATAACAATAAGTTTTCCCACTTACAGAATATTTAATAATTGCTCCTTAATCTTTTCTAATTCATCTTTCATCTGTACCACAATTTTTTGCATCTCTGCATCTGATGATTTAGACCCAATAGTATTTATTTCTCTACCAATTTCTTGACCAATAAATCCTAGCTTTTTCCCATTAGGAGCATCTGCTTTCATAGTCTCAATAAAATACGAAAGATGAGCCTCTAAGCGCACTTGCTCTTCAGTAATATCTTGTTTTTCTAAATAGTAGATTAACTCTTGCTCAAATCTATTTTCATCAATATTCTTAGTATCAATCTCAGCTAATTTATCTGCTAAACTTTTCTTTACTTTTTCAATTCTTCCTTTTGCAAAAGGAGCAATATCAACCAATAAAGTAGATAGTTTATTAATTCTTGCAGTAATATCTGCCTCTAATTTTTCACCTTCATCTAATCGGAATTGCAATATATTTTCTATGGCAATATCAATTCCTTTTTCTATTTCTTCCCACTCATTTTTATCTGTTTTATCTTCTCCCTTTATCATTGCCTCAGGCATTTTCAATAAAGTTGGGATAATATCCGTCTCAAATGATTTCATGCTAAAGGCCGAATAATAAAATGACCACAAAGCATTATAATTTGCTCCTAATTCTTTTCTAACCTCTAGTATTTGTTGATGATACTCTTTTATCAAGTCTTTATTTACAGTATATTTAACATTGGAGTCAGAAGATTCTCTCCAAATAGACAATTCAATTTTACCTCTCTGTAATTTTTCAGAAAGTAGTTTTCTTAGTCCTATTTCTTTATCTCTATAAATAGAAGACATCTTAACATTAGCGTCAATTTGTTTTGAATTAAGCGACCTTACTTCAATAGTAAAGTTAGCATTTATTAGGTTTAGTTCGGCTTTTCCATAGCCAGTCATTGATTGAATCATTAGAAAATATTTTTTGCAAATTTAAGAAAGTTTATTCTTCCTGTCCTTTAAGGGGCTAACACTTACTAAGTACACTCCAATAAAAATAATACTTGCCGAAATAATTTTCATCTCATCCAAGGTGTCAGAATTCATAAATATCGCAAAAAAAGTAGCAAGTACAGGTTGGGTGTAGATATAAATACTTACGGTTGAAGGGTTAAGTTGTTTTAAAGCAGAAGAATTGAGCAAATAAGCAACAACAGTAGTACAGACAACTACAAAAGCAACTTCCCACATAATTTTTGGAGGAAAACTAGACCATTCAACAGCCAATAATTCGCTATATCCAAAAGGTAATACATACAAAAACCCAAAACTAAACACATAAAACATAACGGTAATAGGATGGTATTTTTGCATTAATGGCTTTACCAATACCAAGTACAAACCATAACTTATTGCATTAATAAATACAAAGCTATTGCCTAGCAAAAAGTCAGCATTCCCACTCAAACTCCCTCCGTTTAGTATTAATGCAGAAGCCCCTAACAATCCTAATGCTATCCCAATTCCTTTTCTGATATTTAGCTTTTCATGTAAAATAACGGCTGACATTATGATTACTAGCACAGGATTAGAAGTCATAATAATTGCAGCATTAATTGGGGTGGTGATATTTAACCCTTTAAAAAATAACAATTGATTAATAGCCACACCAAAAACTCCACATATTGCTAAACGAATAATGTCTTTCTTATCCACCTTTTCTTTTACAAACAGAAAGTACATAATTGAAAATAAAGTAACAGCTCCTGTTACTCTTAATAATATAAATCCTGATGGCTGAATAAAATCAGGCATTACATCTTTTGCAAAAGTGTAATTAATAGCATAAATCAAGTTCGCTAAAAACAAAGAAATATGGGCTAAGCTAGTCTTACTCAAAAGAGATTATTTTTAGCAAAAGTAAAATTAATTACTCCAACATTTAATACATTTGCTAAGATAAATAAATCCTAAATAAGAAATTTGAAATTAACAACCAATACTATAGATAAGTCTCAAGTTCAAAAGGCCGCACTCATAACAGGTACGGGTGGCGGTATTGGTAAAGCTACAGCTGAACTTTTATTAAAAGAAGGTTATCTCGTTTTTGGATATTCCAGAACAAATAAAATTAACCATCCTAATTTTACCTTTACACCTATTGACTTAAGCGACCTTGCACAAATTAATGATTTAGCCTTACCTATTATTAGTGCGGTTAATGTGCTACTAATAAATAATGCAGCAACTATAGGAAGTATTGTTCCTTTTGATAAAAAAGAAAATAGCGATATAATAAATGAGTATAACCTGAACTTAGTAAGCCCTACTATACTATGCAGAAAATTCATTACTACTTATACTGATCAAGAAAAACTACTTATTAATATAGGCTCTGGGGCAGCTAACAGCCCTATTCCTTCTTGGAGTACCTATTGTGCAACTAAAGCAGCACTAGACATGCTTACCCAGGTTATTGCTGAAGAAAATCATAAAAACTTAAGAGTTTTTTCCGTTCACCCCGGAATAGTAGATACTAATATGCAAAAAACTATACGGGGGACTGAGGAGCATTTATTCCCATTATTAAGCAAATTTACAGCCTACTATTCCAAAAATGAGCTAGAAACAACCACTATAGCTGCTCAAAAGCTCTATTATATCATACAAAATTCTAGCGAATTCACCAAGAATATACTCTCAATTCGTGATGTTAATTTAAAATAGCCCATTTCTCCTCTTTTTATTGTCATTTAATGCTTTACCTTATGATTTTCAATAAGTTATATAGCATTGTAATTCTTAACAATTTTATGTTTAAAACCATAGGTACTCCAATAGCTAATACTCATCCAAAAACTACATAAATCATTATATATCAGCAACTTGAAGCTAAAAATAAATATTAAAAATACAAATTATCTAAAAAGGCTATTCTAAAAGAAAAAAGCAGCAAAACATTCAAATCAAATCAATTATGTTCTAAGTTTGACCTCAGTATTAACTAAATTATTTTAAATTATGGAAAATGTATTTAAGTATTTCAATGGCTTTTTTAAAGGCTTAACAGGTTTAATCATGACAGTTTTGGGTCTTGGTATAGCAGTAGAAATCCTTTTCGGAGGAGGGTCAATGTTTGGTATGACAGTTATTGATAATGTGATGGCAGTAATTAACGGACTTGGCGGAGCAGGATTTGCTGGTTTAGTTGGATTATGTGTTTTATTTTCACTTTTAACAGCTAAGTAAGAAGAATTAGATGTATAATAAAATAGCCCTACTTAACCGTAGGGCTATTTTACTTTAAAAACTTATATTTGACCACATCAAAACAATAAGATGAAAAAATTATTTACTAAAATAAACCAAAGCATAGTCGA
>Ga0308002_1000856_pt1 | contig 10620 bp, 8 predicted proteins | sample Neamet34_FD_203148 | JGI IMG/M metagenome (GOLD analysis project Ga0308002, IMG submission 203148) | Marine microbial communities from water near the shore, Antarctic Ocean - #34 | ecosystem: Environmental > Aquatic > Marine > Unclassified | place: Southern Ocean | collected 2014-06-06
TAAAAAACAATAGAATTAAGCAACTGGTACTTGCTAAATTCCCAGCTTCAAAAGCTTCACTTTACTGGATTATTTTAAGCCGTGTGATTGCTTTTGTATGTATGGCGATTTTACCATTACGCTACATCAATATATTTGACACGTATTTTTGGGAAATCGATTTTATCTGGACACTAACAGATCTAAAATACACCTTAATTCTCGCGGCATTACTCATCCCTATGGGAGCTGTAAATGCAAAAGGAAAAGATCATTTGGCAATGTATCCACAAGTACGCATGGCTAAGTGGAATCCATTAGAATACATTGGAAATATACTTAGTTGGGGACTCTATCTTTTGGGCTATGAATTCCTTTTTAGAGGAATTCTCTTTCTAGGTTTACTCCCATTTGTAGGCTTGTACGCAGCTGTATTTATAAATACTGTTTTATATGCTCTTGCCCATCTTTACAAAGGAAAAAAAGAAACCTTAGGCGCTATTCCTTTAGGGTTTGTACTCTGCCTTATTACTGCACAAACCGAAACAATTTGGACTGCTTTTGCAGTGCATTGGATTATGGCAACAAACAATTTTGTGTGGTCGCAGTATTATACTTCCAAATTACAGTAAAAAAAGGCGAGCTATAAGGTTCGCCTTTTTACTTTTCTAGCGTATTATCTCAAATAACTTTAATTATATCTAGAATAAAGGAAAGAGTATTGGATAAAACTAAGGTCTATTGATGGTATAGCTAGATGAATCAACTCTTTATTTCACAACATATAATTGTGCATATCATCGTGAATAAAAGCTAGCCTACTAGTGCATTATAAAGACCATTTTAGCTATTTTTGAAACTATATATAGATTACCATGGCAAAACAGAAAAAAACCAAATATCCTCAGCTTAGTTTAAACTTTGAAAACAAGACCGTACATGTAGTGTTTGGTCTGATAATGATCTGTTTATCAATTGTATTATTCCTTTCATTTATATCCTTTATCTTTAATTGGAGACAAGATTTTGACCTCGTACAATTAGAGACTACTAGACTTTTAGGAGACAATAGTTTGATCGTGAAAAATTTACTTGGTAAAATTGGTGCTAGCCTAGGAGACTTTTTCATCTACCAACAGTTTGGAGTATCTACATTGCTTATCCCATTTTTCTTAGCGGTTGCAGGGATTCAAATATTTACCCAAGAGCACATTATCAAATTAAACAGCCTATTTAGAAATTCAATTTTCTTGTGTCTTTGGCTAAGCACCTTTTTAGCAATGAGTTTTAGTGATTCTTCTATCTTAGGTGGTTTTAATGGCTTAATGACTGCAACTTTTTTATCTGGTTCATTGGGAATTACAGGTACATTTATAATTCTCGGTTTTTCCATGCTTATATTCTTGGGCGTTTACTACCGTTGGACTCCAGAGAAAATACAGAATTTCTTTAAATCTATATTACTTCTGTTTAAAAGAAAGAAAGCGATTATAGAAAACGTATCAGAGGAATTTAATTTTGATGAAACCACAAAACCTACTAGTCCTGAAACAAACATCAATACAGAACTAGAAAACTCCTTAGATCCTATTATAGAGGAAGAGTTGACAGTAAATCCGATTAAACCTAAACAAAAAATTGAAACTTCAGCAGAAGATATGGAACTTGCTGTGGAAGTAAAACAGGAAGAGGTTTTAACAGATAAAGAAGTAAATAAAGCTTTAGAAGAATTTGGGGAGTACGATCCTAAATTGGACTTAGGACGCTATCAGCATCCGATTATTGATTTAATGATTGATTACCCAAACTCTCAAGTTACCATAAATAAAGAAGAGCTAGAAGCGAACAAAAACCAAATTGTAGAAACGCTTAATAATTACAAAATTGAGATTTCTAAAATTAAGGCTACAGTTGGACCTACAGTAACACTTTATGAAATTATCCCAGCTCCTGGAGTCCGTATTTCAAAAATTAAAGGTTTAGAAAACGATATAGCGCTTAGTTTAGCTGCTTTAGGAATACGTATTATCGCACCATTGCCAGGTAAAGGAACTATAGGAATAGAAGTACCCAATAGCAATCCGAGTATTGTTTCTATGAAGTCGGTTTTAGCTTCAGAAAAATTCCAACATGCCGACTACGAACTTCCTATAGGTTTAGGGAAAACGATCTCTAACGAAACCTATGTAGCCGATTTAACCAAGATGCCTCACTTGCTAATGGCTGGTGCTACAGGACAGGGTAAGTCGGTTGGATTGAATGCAATTTTGGCTTCTCTACTCTACAAGAAACACCCATCGCAGTTAAAGTTTGTTTTGGTAGATCCAAAAAAGGTAGAGCTTACGCTGTATAATAAAATTGAACGTCACTTTTTAGCCAAGCTTCCTGATGCTGAAGAGGCTATTATTACGGATACTACTAAGGTGGTAAACACAGTAAATTCACTTTGTATAGAAATGGATGCCCGTTACGACTTATTAAAAATCGCACAGGTAAGAAATATAAAAGAGTACAACCATAAGTTTGTAAATAGAAAGTTGAATCCTGAAAATGGACATAGATACCTACCTTATATAGTATTGGTTATTGATGAATTTGCCGATTTAATTATGACGGCAGGGAAAGAAATAGAAACACCTATTGCACGTTTAGCACAACTAGCAAGAGCAATTGGTATACATTTAATTGTAGCTACACAAAGACCAACAACCAATATTATTACAGGAACTATAAAAGCAAACTTCCCTGTGCGTATTGCCTTTAGAGTAAGTTCAGCAATAGATTCGAGAACAATTTTAGATGCTGGTGGAGCTAATCAATTAATTGGTCGTGGAGATATGCTTATATCTGATGGTAATGAGCTTACCCGATTACAATGCGCCTTTATAGATACTCCTGAAGTAGAAAAATTAACCGAATATATTGGAGCTCAACAAGGATACCCTATGGCTTTTGAACTTCCAGAATTTGTTGGAGAAGAAGCGAGTGTTGTAGGAAATATTGACAAGAATGATAGAGACATACTATTTAGAGAGGCTGCCTCTATGATTGTAATGCATCAGCAAGGTTCGGCTTCTTTACTACAGCGCAAACTAAAATTAGGGTATAACAGAGCTGGTAGAATTGTAGATCAGTTAGAGTCTGCAGGGATAATAGGACCTTTTGAAGGAAGTAAAGCCAGACAAGTACTTATTCCTGATGAGTATGCCTTAGAGCAGCACTTAAATACAGAGTCTGATTAATTTACATTTGTTTATACATTAGGTAATGAGTTCCAATAATAGGAATTTCGTAAGATGTACCTTTTGTAGAAAAGCCTAGTTTACTATAAAAGCCCGTGGCTATTAATCGAGCATCACACCAAAGTAAATCTTGGTCTTTTGTTTTTAACTTTTGAACCGCAAATTCTAATAAGGATTTAGCGGTTCCTTTTTTTTGAGCTATAGGTAAAGTTGCCATTGCTCGTAATCTATATTGATTCGCTTGATTAAATTGGGGATTCACTTGTTTGAAAAAAGAACCAATACAAACCAATTCATCATTTAGGAATGCCCCCAAATGAAAAGCACCTTCTTGAGAATCTATAGTTATTCCACATTCGGTTACAGACTTATGTTGCCATAAAACCTGCTGACGTATAGCGTAACACTCATTAGCTGTTATCTGTTTTACTTGAATCATTTTGAGCAATCAACTTCTTTATCGAAGAAAACTTCAATGTTTTTGAAATTTGAAGAAGAGTAAATCATTTCAAAGCATTCTCCAATCTCATAATTGTTTTGAACGTAATAAGTAGAATCCCTAACGCCTTGAATATAGTATTCGATTTTGGCAATAGTTATTGATTGCGTACCTCGGTGAGTATCTTTAATCTCATAAACTTTACAAATCGTATAGAGTTTGTTATTCTCTAGGGTAAGATGCCTAACATACCCAACAATTGAAATCACTAAGAATACAAAAGAAAAACCTATAACTACATGCTTATTCTCTAGTTTGAATTTACGTTTTGCCATTCTAATTATTATTCAATCATCCTTAATTAATAATTTTCCCAAAATCACCTCCAGAAGGATGTTGAAAAACTTCTAATCCAAACTCTGGTGCGGCTGCATATAAATGATCAAAAATATCAGATTGTACATTTTCATAATCTCCCCACTCAGTAGTTTTTGTAAAACAATAAACCTTAATAGGAACACCAAATTCAGTTCCTTCAGTTTGAAACACCATACAAGTAAGGTCAGGATGGATCGTATTTAAACTTTTAATATAAGCCTCAGCATAAGCTCTAAAGACACCAATATTCGTTAGGTGTCGTCCATTAATTAAGAAAGTCTTATCGTATTCCCCAGCTTCATTATACTTTTTAATTTCTTCTACTTTGTGGTCTAAATAGTCTTTTAGCAATTCGTATTTCTTAAATTTAGTCACCATTTCTGCATCACAGAATTGTATAGAACCCGATTTTAAAACAATAGATCGATTAATTCTACGTCCACCCGCTTCTGCCATACCTCTCCAATTTTTAAAAGAATCGGAAACAAAAGAATAGGTAGGAATGGTAGAAATTGTTTTATCCCAGTTTTGAACTTTCACTGTATTAAGCGTGATTTTAATCACATCTCCATCTGCTCCATATTTAGGCATAGAAACCCAGTCTCCTACTCTAATCATATCGTTTGCAGACAGCTGAATAGAGGCTACAAAGCCTAAAATAGTATCTTTAAACACCAACATAGAAACCGCAGTAAGGGCACCCATTGCAGTTAAAATACCTTGAGGATCCTTATCGAATACTCGAGCAATTATAAGAACTCCAAAAATAAAATAACTGATTAGTTTGGCTAACTGAAAATAAGAATCAATTGGCTTATCCTTTAAAGACTCCGTTTGTTTAAAGTAATGTTCTAGTGTGTTGAAAATAGAAATTGCGACCATTAACATCACCGCAATCATATACGCATCAGCCATTCTTTTCACAAATGGAATAAATTCCTGAAAGTCTTCAAACACAAAAGTTGCAGTAGCTTGAACAACAAGTGCAGGTGCTAAATGTGCCAATCTATCGAATACCTTATTTTCTAAAAGTACATCATCCCAAACAAATTTGGTACGTCTTACGATGGATGTAACGATACGAACAAAAATTTTCTTGGCTATTTTATCTGCTATAAAACAAAGTAAAATTAACACCAACAGTTCAAATATAAACTGTAGTCCATTGGCTATATTCTCTGCCAATCCTAAATCTAATAACCATTGATAAACTAAGTGATCGATTCTATTTTCCATAAGTCAATTCTTAATAAGTCTGCTAATATACAATTTTGTAAAACTGCATGCGAAATAGTATTTCAAAAAAGAGAATACGCTTCTTACAATTTTCTCAGTTTTGCAGAAATCAATGTATTTTTTAGTAAAGACGCAATAGTCATGGGACCTACTCCACCAGGAACAGGGGTAATAAATGAACATTTTGGAGCAACCTCATCAAAGGCAACATCACCTTTTAGTTTCCAACCTGATTTAGTGATTTCAGATTTCACACGTGTAATACCTACATCTACAATTACAGCTCCTTCTTTTACCATATCTGCCGTAACAAATTCAGGCTTCCCTAAGGCAACAATTAATATATCTGCAGTACGTGAAATCTCTTTTAAATTAGTGGTTCTACTGTGCGTTAAAGTAACCGTACAATTACCAATTTTAGTATTACGAGCCATAAGGATACTCATAGGAGAACCTACTATATGAGAACGCCCAATAACCACGCAGTGCTTACCAGAAGTTTCAATTTCGTAACGCTCTAAAAGCTCTAATATACCTGCTGGTGTAGCGGGTAAAAAAGAAGGTAAATTCAGCATCATACGACCTAAATTAACAGGATGAAAACCATCCACATCTTTTTCGGGAACAATTGTTTCGGTAACCTTACTTTCTGAGATATGTTTTGGAAGTGGCAACTGAACAATCAATCCATCTATAGAAGGATTCTCGTTTATTTTACGGACTTCGTTTAAAAGTATTTCTTCAGAAACATCTACATCTAAACGAACTAAGGTAGAATCAAATCCTACTTTTTCACAAGCTTTAACCTTAGCATTCACATAGGTTTCACTGGCTCCATCGCTACCAACTAATATGGCAGCTAAATGAGGTTTTTTTCCACCTTTAGCAATAATAGAATTCACTTCTATTGCAATCTCATCCTTTAAGGTGTTGGCTGTTAACTTACCGTCTAATAACTGCATATTCTTTTTTCTTATCTACCTAGAGGCATATTAGGCATTCCACCACCTTTACCCATCATTTTCATCATGTTCTTCATTCCACCACCTTGCATCATCTTCATAACTTTACCCATGTCGTTGAATTGCTTAATTAGTTGGTTTACATCTTTTACCGTACGTCCGCTACCAAGAGCTACACGACTACGGCGAGAACCATTTAATAGGGTTGGATTAGCACGTTCTGCTTTAGTCATAGAACCAATCATGGCTTCTACATGCTTAAAGGCATCGTCTTCAATCTCTACATCTTTCATGGCTTTTCCCATTCCTGGAATCATTCCCATCAAGTCTTTAACATTACCCATTTTTTTAATCTGACCTATTTGCTCAACAAAATCGTTGAAGTCAAATTCATTCTTGGCTATTTTCCTTTGAAGCTTCCGAGCTTTCTCAGAATCAAATTGTTCCTGTGCTTTTTCTACAAGCGACACCACATCACCCATACCCAAAATACGGTCTGCCATACGATTTGGATGGAATACATCTAATGCATCCATCTTCTCGCCCATACCCACAAATTTAATCGGTTTATTAACTACCGATTTAATTGTTAAGGCTGCACCACCACGAGTATCACCATCTAATTTGGTAAGTACTACTCCGTCGTAATTAAGCTTATCGTTAAAGGCTTTTGCAGTATTTACTGCATCTTGCCCAGTCATCGCATCCACTACAAATAATGTTTCTTGAGGATTTACAGCAGACTTAACTGCAGTAATTTCATTCATCATCTGCTCGTCTATGGCTAAACGACCTGCAGTATCAATAATAATAACGTTATTCCCATTTTGCTTGGCATGTGCAATAGCTGCCTTGGCAATAGCTACAGGATCTTTACTTTCTTTATCGGTAAACACCTCTACACCTACTTGCTCAGCTAAAATTTCAAGCTGCTTTATAGCTGCAGGACGATAAACATCGCAGGCAACCAATAAAGGATTTTTCGCTTTTTTGGTTTTTAAGAACAAGGCTAACTTTCCTGTAAAAGTAGTTTTACCCGATCCTTGAAGTCCAGCGATAAGAATTGTTGAAGGAGAAGCTTCAAGGTTAATTCCTGAAGCTTGAGAACCCATTAATTCTGTTAACTCGTCTTTTACGAGTTTAATCATCAACTGCCCTGGATGTAGTGCCGTTAATACATCTTGACCTAAAGCTTTATCCTTTACTTTTTTAGTAAAGTCTTTGGCTATTTTATAATTAACATCGGCGTCTAAAAGAGCTTTACGCACTTCTTTAAGCGTTTCTGCAACGTTAATTTCTGTAATTTTTCCGTGGCCTTTTAATACTGAAAAGGCTTTGTCTAATTTCTCTGATAAATTTTCAAACATTTCTTAAGATATTAAGCTTCAAAAATAAATTTACATTCTCTGTGGAACGGTAATTCCTAAAAGTTTCATTGCCGAAGCAATGGTGTTTCCTACCAAGCCCGAAAGACCTATACGAAAGGCTTTGTCTTGTTCGCTAGCTACACCAAAAATAGGCACTTGCTGATAGAATTGGTTGTATTCCTTAACCAAATCGTAGGTGTAGTTTGCCAATATTGCTGGACTATAATCTGTAGCAGCTTCCTGAATTGCCTCTGGATAACGCAACAATACTTTTAACAATTCTTTTTCTTTAGGATGAAGAGCTGAAGCAGGATTGGCTACTATTTTTAAATCTGCTGCTCTACGCTGTAAAGAACAAATTCGTGCATGTGTATATTGTATAAACGGACCTGTATGACCATTAAAATCAATAGATTCTCTAGGATCGAACAACATACGTTTTTTAGGATCTACTTTAAGTATGAAGTATTTTAAAGCACCCATACCAATCATCTCATAGATTGACGCTAATTCCTCTTCGGTAAAACCTTCTAATTTTCCTAAATCTTCAGAAATCGTTTTCGCTGTAGAAACCATTTCTTGCATCAATTCATCTGCATCTACAACAGTACCTTCACGAGACTTCATTTTTCCGCTAGGTAAATCTACCATTCCATAAGAAAGGTGGTGACAATCTTTAGCCCAAGAATAGCCTAAACGATTGAGTATTTTAAAGAGTACGTTAAAGTGGTAATCTTGTTCGTTTCCAACGGTATAAACCATTCTTTCGAAATCGAAATCTATAGCACGTTGTATAGCTGTACCAATATCCTGCGTCATATAAACAGCCGTACCATCGCCACGTAAAAGTAGTTTATGGTCTAACTTCTCATCGGTTAAATCAACCCAAACGGAATTGTCTTCTTTTTTATAAAAGATTCCTTTTTCTAAACCAGTATCAATATACTTTTTCCCCAATAAGTAGGTATTACTTTCGTAATAATGCTTATCGAAATCTACGCCCATACGTTTGTAGGTAGAATCGAATCCAGCGTAAACCCAAGAATTCATCATTTCCCAAAGAGCTACAACATCTTTGTCTTTAGCTTCCCATAATCGAAGCATATTTTGTGCTTTCACTAAAAGTGGTGCTTCTTTCTTAGCCTCGTCTTCAGATTTGCCAGCAGTTATTAAAGCTGCAATTTCTTTTTTGTATTCTTGATCGAAACGTACATAGTACTTCCCAACCAAGTGATCTCCTTTGGTCTTTGTAGATTCTGGAGTCTCACCATTTCCAAATAATTTCCAAGCCAACATCGACTTGCAAATATGAATACCACGGTCGTTTATAATTTGTACTTTCTTAACACGCTTACCACTAGCCTTAATAATCTCAGCTACCGAATAACCCAATAAATTATTACGAACGTGACCTAAGTGCAAAGGCTTGTTTGTGTTAGGAGAAGAATATTCTACTACTATTTGTGGATCTTTTTCTGTAGCTTCAATGCAACCAAAGTTAGTTGTTTGAAAAGCTTTCGCGTATGCTTCTAACCAATACGACTCAGCAATTACCATATTTAAGAAACCTTTAACCACATTGAATTTCTCAACAAAGTCTATATGTTCTACAAGGTAATTTCCAAGAACTTCGGCCGTTTGCTCTGGTCCTTTCTTAGCGAAACGAACCATAGGGAAAACGACCAAGGTAATATCACCTTCAAACTCTTTTCGGGTCGTTTGAAAGTTGACTTGATTTTCGGGTAAATCGGCACCAAAAAGCTCTTTTACAGCAGCAATAATGGGCTTTACTAAAAGGATTTCTAAGTCTTTCATTCTATATTATGCGTTTTTAGGCAAAAATAATTCTGCCATCATACATCGAGCACTACCACCACCACAAGCTTCAATAGTATCTAAAGAGCTGGATAGAATTTGACAATGCTTTTCTATTTGTTTTACTTGATCAGGATTTAAAGACTGATGTGCCGAAGCCGACATCACCAAATACTTCTCCCCTGTTTTATTTTCTACTTGCAGCATATTTCCTGCAAAACGATGTTTCTGTGCTTCGGTAATATAAATTACTTCTTTACCTGTTTTTTCTAAACAAGCAATCAAAGATTCACGCTCTGATCTATCGTCGATGGTATCGGCACATAAAACAGCAAAACCTTCACCTAAACACATCATTACGTTGGTATGGTAAATTGCTAAACGCTCCGTTCCTACTGTTTGATTAGAAGTGAAAGCTTCGGCAGTATAACCAAATTTAGCACAGAAATCTGAGAGTATCGTTGCATCTGTTCTCAAAGAAAGTGCAGCATATACAATCTTATTTACTCTATCGAGCAACATAGAACCTGTACCTTCTAAAAAGAGATTATTACTCTCGTAATGAGAAAAGTCAATAACCTCGTTTATAGTAAAATTGTGCTCGTTTTTTAAGATTGTTAAAACATCTTCTCGGCGTTCTAAACGTCTATTTTCTGCACACATAGGATATAAACCTATACGTCCATCTTCGTGAAAAGAAATCCAATTATTAGGGAAAATAGAATCTGGTGTACTTGGCGATAAAGTATCTTCTATTACAACAACCTCTACTCCTTTAGCTCTTAATTTTTCTACGAAAGTATCGAATTCATTTAGTGCTTGTGCGTGTACCTCATCGGCACTAATACCTTCTAAAACCTGTTGGTAATAATTGTTTACCGCAGTTTGCTCGTTAAAACGAAATGCTACTGGGCGAACCATCATTATACAAGATGTAATTTGCTTAGTCATTCTAATTTCTTCTAAGTGGTAATGTAGAACATCTTAATAAACCTTCCATTTTTGCTATTTCAGCGTAAGGAATTTCTTCAACTATAAATCCACGCCTACGCAACTCTTCGTTTAGTCGGGTAAAGCCTTTTTCTGAAACAATAACTTCAGGACTTATAGAGAATAAGTTAGAATTCATAGAATACATCTCATCTCTAGTGATTTCGATTATATTTCCCTCTCCAAAATAATTCTTTAAAAACTGTACATCA
>Ga0308002_1000857_pt1 | contig 10617 bp, 5 predicted proteins | sample Neamet34_FD_203148 | JGI IMG/M metagenome (GOLD analysis project Ga0308002, IMG submission 203148) | Marine microbial communities from water near the shore, Antarctic Ocean - #34 | ecosystem: Environmental > Aquatic > Marine > Unclassified | place: Southern Ocean | collected 2014-06-06
ATCGCCGCCTCACCATGCCGGGGCATGCCCCTCACGGCCCTCACGCACCAGATTTCACCACAGTAGATAGAGGGCATCTAGGATACTAAATTTAGTACACCTATCACCGGGCTATAAGAGCGAAGTCCGACTCGCAACGCAAGTGGGCTTTTCGGCGTTTTTGGTGCCGCGATGCGAAGCGTTGCGAACAATCAGATCGTACCGGAAATGCATACATCATGTTCGCAACGCGAGTCGATAGAAGTCGACACAAGAGGTAAATATGTAAGAGTACCGATACCGGTTAATGAGGTACCGACTTTCTGCCCAAAATCCAATAGAGTACGGTGGTGAACGGACCAAAACGGTGTCGGACGGTGGACCAGATGTGACAAAGATCAATTCAAAACTTCATTTCAAATTTTATGTTACTGCTGCCTTGGGAAACCTAAATGCAGGCGCGTTGCGAGTGATGTAGTTCCGACCATTTTGTATTCAAAAAGGTTACTTATCAACTTTTTACAATACGTTTTAAAATGTGTAAATTTTAAACATCTTAAACGTATTGTAAAAAGTTGATAAGTAATATTTTTCAGTACAAAATGGTCAAAACTCTATAACTCGCAACGCGCCTGCAGAATGCCATGTATGTGCGGGCACATCAAATAGATAACATTCCGCGTGCTAAACTTTAATACGGCAGAGAGCTGTACTGTCTATGGGAAACTTTGATGTACATGTACTTTATACAAGGTCACAGTATCCGCAGTTCGAACCTCATGTCACAAGAAGATCTACAGCTGTGGCTTCATCACACCTCCAGCGGTACACACACGCGCCAACAACAACAACAACAACGCGACAACAACAACAAAGTTTTCTGATCTGTGATCCTCGCGTTTTCGTTGTTTCCCCTCGGTCTCCTTCAGTTCGAACTCGGTTTCCGCCAGTTCTTGACCTCGGTGCACGTCTACATCTGCTGTGCCCTCGGTGTCTACACCTTGTTTGTACGTCTACATCTGCCGTGCACGTCTACATCTTCCTGTACGCCTACGTCTGCCGTGCACGTCTATTCACCGGTATCATCCTCAAATACTATACCCAGTCACACGGTCGAACCCGTGGGCCTTCGGTCTCATCGAGGACAACCGACTTCCAGTCACACGGTCGAACCCGTGGGCCTTCGGTCTCATCGAGGACAACCGACTTCCGTTGATCGAGAAGTTTCTCAACCTGACGCTGGTACATCTTCTTGTACATCTACACCTGCGATGGCTATCTCCGCTGCGCTTCGCAACACGTTAAACCAGGGCCGCCCACCTACGCGCCCATACTCGTGCCACTGGAGGTGGCACGAGTAAGGATGAAGCCACAGCTGTAGCACCGAATCTCATGTGACATGTGATTCAGCAGGAGGAGGAGGCCATCTCCCATTGCAATGTTGCCTACGGCGGCGGCGACTGAGACGGAGGAGACAACGGCGCCGGCAACTTTCATTACACCTTCGAGTGTGATACCACCTGCGGCTGCGGCGGACTTGCGTGGGCAAATGCCTGCTACTGTGGCAGGTGACACGATCAGGTTCGACTACGGCGACGGCGACACGATCCTCGCCGAAGTGTTGACGATTCAAGGCGAGCAAATGACAGTGACGTTCACTGCGAACAGTGGGCGGGACGTGACGATGAATCTCGGCTACCCGGCGCCAACGCCGCAGTTACATAACGACTGGTGGCCTGTGGCAGCGGGTGCTGCAGCTCCAGCGGGGGAGATGACCCCGGCAGTGCCACCGAATGCAGATGCAGATGCAACGCCTGCAGAAGCAACGAACGTGGCGCGACACGTGCTAGCGCAGCTCTTTGCGCAAGCGCAGGCCGACAAAAGCGAACGGTATGCGGAACCAAAAGACCAGCTGGACGAACTTGCAAAAATTAAGGCCTGCGAGCAAGAAGCCCGAACTGCTCCTCCGCGCCTTGCCCAACGCGATCTGGTCTCTCAACGCACCACAGGAGACGTACGTGAAGCAGCACAACTCAAATATGCCATGAAGATGACCCAATACGACGCCGACATCGCCGCTGCGGCCGCTGCGGACCAAGAAGACAATCTGGATGGTGGAATTGACTTCGCCGCTGCGGCCGCTGAGATCGAGGAGATAATGGACAAGGCTGCCGCCGCTGCTTCGTCGGCAGGCGGCGGCACGGCGGGCGGCGGGCAGCCTGGCTCGGCGGCGGGCGCGGCGGCGGGCGAGAGCGCTTCACCCCCGCAAGCCGCTGCGGCCGCTGCGCCCGCTGCTCCGGGCGCTGCTGCTGCTGCTCCGGCCGCTGGCGTGGCGCCGGGCGCGAAAGAGACGGATGAGATGGTGGGTGAAACGGAGGATGAGGCGGATGCGAGTGGCTGCACGGGGGGCGGCGGGCACCCTGGCTCGGCGGCGGACGCGGCGGCGGCCGAGCTGGTTGGAATGCGCACCTACCATACACATGAGATGATGGGCAACACGTGGGGCAAGATATTGAGCTACGACAGAAGCATTCCCGACCAGTGTTACACGGTCGAACTCCAGGAATGCCGCACGACATATACTGTCAATGCGCACAAGGCGCGAAGAATCACGGCCAACGCTCGCAAGAAAACCATGCAGGATGCGACCGACGCTGCTGCCGCTGCTGCCGCTGCCGCCGCTGCGCCCACTGCTCCGGGCGCAGCGGCCGCTGCTGCTGCTCCGGCCGCTGGCGCCCAGACTCGGACTCGGCCGAACCTAATCGAGTTGGGCAGTGGTGACGACGTCAGCAGTGATGACGACGACGGCAGTGATGACGACGACGGCAGTGATGACGACGACGACAGTGATGACGACGACGACAGTGATGACGACGACGACAGTGAGGCCGCCAAGTCTGCGGAGGCGGCCGCATCTCTTGCGGCAGTATGTCTTGCGGAAGCATCTGTTTGCGAGGACTGTGCGAATTCGGGTGCGCTGTACGGCCTGCGCGATGAATCGCGCAGCCGCTGGTGCGTCGGCTGCGTGGCGTACCATTCTGACAGCTATACGTGTATCGAAATGGCCACCGGCAGACTGTTTGCGAAGCCTGATTCAAGTGTGGAGCCCAAAGTCATGGCCCAAAGTCAAGCCGCGGAGACGGCCGCGCGGGAGGCGGCGGAGAAGGCCGCGCGGCAGGCGGCGGAGAAGGCCAAGCGGGACGCGGCGAGTATTGGCAAGTATGACGAGGCCGAGCTCCGCGCACGAATCGAGGCGATTGAGGCCAAGAAGGCGGCTGACAAGGCTGCAGCAGAGACGAAAAGGAAGGCGGCTGCTGCGGCTGCGGAAAAGACCCATCTCATCGCACAAATCGCGGCGATGGAGGCCACGAGGGAGGCCAAGAGGGAGGCCAAGAAGGCCGACAAACTTGCAGCCGCTCCGGCCGCTGCTACCGCTCGGTCCGCCGCGAGGGCAGATGAACAACCAACGCCCGTAGAATCGAACGGCGGCGCTGGCGCTTCGCCTGTTGTGCACGCCGCTGCCGCCGCTCCGGCCGCTGCCACCGCTCCGGCCGTTGATGCCGCCACGCCGGCCGCTGCGGCCAAGCAGCCCAACAGCGTGAAGAAAAAATCTCCAAAAGGCAAGGTGGCGAAGGCAAAGGTGGGCGGTGGCGAGACAAAGGTCGTCGAGAACCCGGTTCCGGTTCTCATTCAAGGCAAGGGTGCGCAATTACTTGAGGTTGAAAAACGCGAGAAAGTCTATGAAAAGCGTGTGGCGGCCGGTACCACCGCACCGCTGCAGCTTTGTGAGAGTTGCGAGGTTCAGTGTACCGCGGCCTGGAACTGTACGAGCTGCTATCGAAACTGCTGCGCTGAATGCACGCACGCGCAGCCCAGCATCAGACGTATAGATGGGCTGGACGCAGATGCTTCCTCCGACCACGCACGTTTGTTACAGCAGCTGCAGCGAGACAGCTGTTCTGCTCGAGAGATGGATCTGTTCGAAAGGTACAAGTACAGTGCGGACATGCAGTCTATCTGCGACTTGCAAGTGGGCGATGACGGCTTCGGCTGGAGGTGCCCCTTTGACTGCGAGGCGGACGGCTGCGCTGCGACCGGGGACGCAATACTCGACGGCATGGCAGCCGTTTTTGCGCTGAGTCAAAAGAAGAATTCCAAGAATCACAAAGATATGATCAAAGAATACGACAAGCGTGCCCTGGCTCTGCGGCGGAAACGAAGCAAAGAACAGAAGACGCAGCGAAAAGAAGCGGACGGCGATGGAGCCGACGCGCCGGCAGCGGGCAGCGGCAGCGCTCCATCTGCGAAAGCCCCCACTGGACGGGACTACGAGGACCAGCGGCTAGCAAATATTCAACGCAACGAGGAAAAACTTGCGAAACTTGATATGGAAAGGGAAAAACAGCAGCTGCGACAGTGCAAAGAAGGACAAACCGCTGGCTCAACCAAGGGCAAAACGAGGCACGTAGCCACTACTGCTGCTGGCGCGGCAATGACGACGCGGCTAACGGCGTCGGAGGCGGAGGCGGACGCTGTGGCCCAGGCGGCTGCCGCTTTTGACGCCACCATCTCCACAAGATTCAAAGTACACGCTCGTGATGTGGTGCGCAGCAATGTCAAGCTCCCTGGAATTGATGGGTTCGTCCACTACAAGAAGGTCGGGGTTCTCGTCCAAGGCGTCCAAATAGCCGACTCTTCGTTCATGCCGAAGGGGCAAGTGTGTGGCGTCCTCGTCAGCGACGACCTCGAGGAAGGTTTCATCATCGTGTGGCCCAGCACGGAAGGCGATATCTACCTCCAATCGGTGGACCTGCTGTTGGTCCAGAACGAAAAAGGACTGGTGGACGTGCATGGTGCCCCAGCCTTCCTGAACGACAAACTTATGAAGAGGCATATCGCTGTGGTCAAGAACGGGTGGAACAAATGGTGTATTTCTGGTGCCAAATTGCAGCGGGAGGCCTTCGACGCACGGTACAAAGATGGCGTCATGCTGCAGTCGATCCACAAGATTGAGTCTTGGTCCATCGTGGACGGCAAAATCCTCATCCACGTGAAGATCACCAACCCCAGGCTCGCTGCCCAAGCCCAGATCCAAGCTACTGCAGAAGTCATGCAGCTCCCCGTCGTTGAGAAATGGGTGAGGCAAGCGAAGAAGAGGAAGGCGGCAGGGCTTCAGGAGGCGGTACATGTAGCGGCACAGCAAGAGCGAGAATCGGCCGCAAACTCGGAGTCGGACGTCCTCGCGCAGACCGGCGCTGCGTACGGCGCTGCGGGCCATAGACGGGCTTTCGACGCGTGGATCGCTGACGAGGCAAGAAACAACAAAAACAGAACATCATTCGACGGCAGTCTATTGCTTGCCCTCAGGAGGGTTTGGCGGGTCGGCGACACGTTCCGAGGTGGGGTGGGAGCGTGGAACGATCTCGCAAAGGAGTGCCTTCGTAAGATCGTCCGTCGCGAGAAAGGCGAGTCCAAATCCTATATGGATTCCCAATTTTGGCAGCCGATCTGGGTGGAGATGTGGGGGGCCGGGCATCACTTCGTAACGCCTAATGCAGTCGGCAGTGCCTGGCGTCGATTGCTAGAGCGAGAGAAAGCCGGGATATTCAACGCGAAGGTGGCGGCGGCGGAGGCGGCGAAGAAGAAGAAGAAGAAGAAGGAGGACAAACCCGACGCGGCGGTGGCGAAGAAGCGCAAAGTGGCGGCGGCGGCGCCCAGCAGCACGAAGGGCAGTGGCAAAGCGGCGGCGGCGAAGAAGCGCAAAGTGGCGGTGGCAGCGGCGTCGGCGTCGGCGCGCATCAGAACGAAGGGCAGCGGCGCGGCGGTGGGGGTGGCGGTGGCGCCCAGCAGCACGAAGGCCAGCGACAAAACGAAGGTGGCCGCGGCAGCAACCGCGGGGTTGCGGCGGCAGAGGCGGATGCGACCGCCTCAGGTGCCGCCGAAGAGTGGTGGCGGCAGCAAGCGGGGGGTGGCGGTTGGGGTTCTGAAAACCTCTCAGGGGCCTGCAGCAGCGAAGAGCCGCAAAACCGTGACGTTCGTGACGGCACAAACGGCCGCCGGGCGGAGGACTGTTGTTGTGGCGGGGCCGGCGCCAGCCGCTGCGGCTCTGGCTGGGACTGCAGTGGGCCACAAGCGGTCGCACGACGACGCGGGTCCGAGCAAGGAAGACAAAAATAAAATACGGCGCGAACGCGATCGGACGAAAAAGAAGGCGGAGGAGGATGCGGCAACGGCGGAGAAGGCCGCGGCGGTGGCGGCTGCGGCGGCGGCGGCGGCCGACCAGAAGGCCAAGCGGGATGTGGCTGCGGCAAACAAAAGAACCACAAAGGCGATGGCGGCGTTGTTGGTGTCACAGAATCAAGCTAAAATTGCGGCGGTGGCGGTGGCGGCGGAGAGGAAGAAGGCGAAGGATGCTGAACGGCGAGTGGCGGCGGCCGTGAAAAAGGCCAAGCAGGATGTGGCGGCACGCAAGCGGCGGGAGAAGGCGGCAGCGGCGGCAAAAAGCGCGGTGGCGGCTGCGACCGCTGCGGATGCGGCCGCCGCACTCGCGGCCGCCGCACCCGCGGCCGCCGCACCCGCGGCCGCCACACCCGCGGCCGCCGCACCTCCGGCCGCCGCACCCGCGGCCGCCGCACCTCCGGCCGCCGCACCCGCGGCCGCCGCACCTCCGGCCGCCGCACCCGCGGCCGCCGCACCTCCCGCCGCGGCCGCCGCACCTCCGGCCGCAACTCTGGCCGCACCTCCGGCCGCGCCTGTGGCCGCACCTCCGGCCGCACCTGCAGCGGCTGCGGCGGCCGCGGGTGTGGTGGTCACTCCAGGCCGCATGCATGCTCCGGCCGCACCAGGCGCTGAGGCCGCTGCGGCGGCCCTGGCCGCAGCCGCCTCGGCCGCAGCGGGCGGCGATGGCGGTGGCGAGGCTTCGAGTGTGCACGGCAGCCACCGTCCTTTGGTCCGGACCATTTGGCCTGTGACTCCTGTCTCACGCGAGGATATGATGAGGATCATCCAGTTGGCGCCGAACTCAGTCTTGTCGAGCGAGAACAGACGGCGGAGAAGGACCTCCACCGAACGTCGGCATGGGCGCGAGTTCGACGGCAGCACTAGTGGCGGCACGGGTGGCGGCGGCTGGGGCGACACGGGTGGTGGCGGCTGGGGCGACACGAGTGGTGGCGCGGGCGGTGGCTGGGGCGGCGGCACGGGCGGGGGTGGCTGTGGCGGGGGCACGGGCGGCTGGGGCGGCGGCACGGGTGGTGGCGGCACGGGTGGTGGTTATGGGGGTGAAATGCCAGCCGCGGTCTTCCAAGCTATGATGCAGGCCTTCATGATGCAAGGTTTGCGAAGGTCGCCGCAAGGGTCTCCGCAACGAATGGGCGGTGCGGTCACGCTGCGATGCGCGTCGCACAATAGCCCCCCGGCCTCGCTTTGCGGTCCCATCCCCCACCCCACGCCTAGTTGATTGGAGCTGGTCTGTTCACAGGTGGGCGTCATGGTTTTTGTGCGCACTGCGGCGAGCAGAGGCACGGCGACCATCTTTACTGTACCAAGTGCGGAAAAAAATGAGAAGATTGGTCGAGGTAGATTGGTCGAGGAGGTCGCTTAGGAGGTCGCTTGTGAAAAATCTATTAGCTGTTTTCAGCTATTGATAATATACATCTATTGTTCTTAGACCTGAAATTTCTGTGATCTACAATTTCTATGATAGCCGCTTCGCGTGGAGGGAGCGAATGCGCGAGAGGATCCAGGCAGGCACAGCCGCGGACCTGGTGCTCATGGTGTGGCAGTCTCGATCGTGGTGTACATTCGAATACGTAGGTAAAAATGTTATGAACATTCAGTCAGCTTGTGAAAAATCTACTGCTGTATGACTCTCAATCCAAGTCGTCGTCCGAGCAGTCGCCCGAGCGGCGCCCGATTTACGCTCTTTTCTTTTTTTTTGATTCCTGGTCCACATCCATGGCTACCAAATGTACGGCTCCCAAAACGTGTGCAAGGCCTTTCTTCTCAACATGGAGCTTGAGCCAGCGAAAGAGATTGTCGTCCTCAATGACCGTGCGCATGGGGCGCAAGGTATCCTCCTGCTTCTGCTTCTCCTCCTCCGTTTTCTTCTTCTTCTGCTTCTTCTTCTTCTTCTCCAGCAGGACCCACTGGCCACAGGCGGACATTGCGTCGCCAGGGCCACGTTTCCCAGGCAGAAGGTCCATTGCTTCGGTGCGGTCCTCAAGGTCGTACTCGGACCAGCGCGCGTCCTCGGCAAAGACAATCCTCCACGTCATATGCCCGTTAGTCGTCTTCAACCGTGTCCTGCCAGGGAATAAGGCGCCTCCTTTCTCGCGCCTCGACACGTGCCCGAGGAACCATCCGCGCGGCTCATCCCACAGCATCACGATGTCGCGTCCGTGGAGTGGGTCGGGACCGTCGCTGTAGTAATCGAAGCCGGCGCCGTCAATCTTGCGCCCGGGCGCGAACTTCTCCATCGCAAGGGCCAGCTCCCGCGTCGGCTGATCCAGCGGCAGCTCCACCACGTCGTCCTTATCGGCAACGTCAACGTCAACGTTGTGGAACTTAATTCCAGGATCAGCCGCATCGAGGAACTCCGCCGCCTTCGCCCCAACACAAGTGTTGCCCGTCTTCTTTTTCTTCTTATTTCTCTTCACCTGCATCTTCGTGTCCTTCGAGCGGACACCAGTGAGAGTAAGTTTACCGTCATTTCTGCCCTTCGTGCTGCTGGGCGCCACCGCCGCCGCCGCCTCAACCGCCGCTTGGCGCCTCTTCGCCACCGCCGCGCCACCTTCAAGTAAAATCAATTTAGTTGCAGGTTTGTGCTTCTTCTTCTTGTTCTTGTCCTTCTTCTTCGCCACCGCCATGTCGAGCAGGGTCCAGTACTACTAATTGCGCGCTCAGCTTGGCCGATCTGTGGTGCGTGCATGCGAACTGCGAGTAAATTTAGTTCGGCACGGCGCGTGTACACTGTGACCTTGAAAAATGGAAATAAATGAACAAAACTAAAAATAGCTGTGAAGGCTGTGTGACCATTTTTGTCCGTCATAGTAGCGCCAGAAGGTAGCCCTGTTTTATCTGATCTGCCCGCACATATATGGCATTATGAAGGCGCGTTGCGAGTTATTCAGATCAAACGATTTTGTATTGTAAACGATTACTCATTACCGTTTGAAAATACGTTTTAAAAACCTAAAAACAAACAAAAAAAACCATAGCCTCACCTATTAGTAAAATCGAAGAACACATATTTTTCCAAACACACAGTATTCCGAACTCCAAATTATGAGTACGGACCTGACTCAATATGAAAACATACAGTAAACCGGTACTATGGCACGTGGGGAGATGATTTTTAAAGATTCGCAAACATAAACAGCACTCCTTCAAAATTTTCCACCGGTCAACCAGATGTATTTTAAAATATTATGTTTTAACCATCGAACTTGATTATTTCCCACGGGCTGCCCTCACCAGCAGCAGGGGCTTCCCGCGTTTCCCTCGACGTTTTCCTCAAAACGGGATTATAAAGATATGTAATTTCATTCGTATTATATATACAGGCTGTGTACACAGCCGAGCAGCAGCTAACCAGCAGTGGCGGCCGAGTCGGCCGAGGAGACGACCACGGTGGTGAACCCAACGCACTGCACGCCGCAGACCAACCCGGCGGGTTGGTCTGTTCGGGACCCTTGCAGTCGCTATGGACGCGCTGGCCGCCTCCCGCTGGAGCCTGCTCGACGCGCGGGGCAGCCTCCGCCTTGTCACCGACGTGGTGCACGAGGACGACGCGCTCTGCCTCGCGCTGACCTGCCGTGCGCTGCGCGACGCGCTCTGGGTGCGTTTTCCGCGCAGGCGACGGCCTTACAAGTACGGCGACGCACACGTCGGCACGCGGGTGCGCACGCGGGACGCGGCGGTCGTTGGAACGGTGGGGCGACTGGCGTGGGCGCGGGGCCTGGACCGGCCGTGGCCGGAGTCGACGCCAGATCGCATCTGCGAGACGGCCGCGCGGCACGGTGCGCTGGCCTCGCTGCAGTGGGCGCGGGCAAACGGCTGCGATTGGGATGCGGGCACGTGTGATCGGGCGGCGGAGGGTGGGCACCTCGCTGTACTCCAGTGGGCGCGGGCGAACGGCTGCGAGTGGGATGCGACCACGTGCAGTGCGGCGGCAGAGGGTGGGCACCTCGCTGTACTCCAGTGGGCGCGGGCGAACGGCTGCGACTGGGACGCGGACACGTGCAGAGCGGCGGCGGAGGGCGGGCACCTCGCTGTACTCCAGTGGGCGCGGGCCAACGGCTGCGGCTGGAACGTGGACACGTGCAGTGCGGCGGTGGAGGGTGGGCACTTCGCTGTGCTCCAGTGGCTGAGGGCGAACGGCTTTGGGAGATGGCTGGCGCTAACGCAGGCCGAGTGAGTGAACGACGACCGTGAGCGACGAAGCGAGTGAAGGAGACGCGCCCCGATATCGGCTACAAGGCGCTGTATGTGCAACGACGTGAGTTTATAACATTTTCCAATCTGTTTCCAAGCCCTGCGGTATGAATTATAAAGGCATCGTAAAGTATAACGTTTTGGCGTGCGCACAGTGGTCGCGGGCGAACTGTCGAAGTCCCCACCGTCCCTGGGCCCCCCCCCCCC
>Ga0308002_1000859_pt1 | contig 10612 bp, 6 predicted proteins | sample Neamet34_FD_203148 | JGI IMG/M metagenome (GOLD analysis project Ga0308002, IMG submission 203148) | Marine microbial communities from water near the shore, Antarctic Ocean - #34 | ecosystem: Environmental > Aquatic > Marine > Unclassified | place: Southern Ocean | collected 2014-06-06
ACCAACTCCAATTTGTTTCCATGTTAAACCAGCTTCCCAACAATGTAAATCTCTCCAAACACCAAGGTTTAATCTACTAATACCTTTCCACGGAGAGACTACGGTAAATGCTTCAATGTCATAGTCAATTAAAAAATCAAATTTCCATTTAGTGTTAATTTCAAGTTTACCATCTAATCTAATTGTTTGTGTCAATTTAAACGTGTCTGCTTGTATTGTTCCTGTTTGTAATCTAGTATAATTAATATTGTAAGCTACATTAGCTGTCCAGGGTAGAACTAGTTTTTTTGTAGTGGTATCTGTTTTTACTTTAGTCTTACTTTTAAATCTTCCAGAAATGGCCATGTTTGCAGATGTAATTCTTCCGATTCCTTTTCCTGAATTCCAAGCTAGTTCATTTTGTTTTTCACCTGTAATTTCATCCCAATCATAAGGGTTAACTCTCCAGCCAGCTTGTAAACCAATGTTTTTATGGGGTGTAGTTCTAAAGCTAAATGTTAAGTCAGACAATTGCAAACTATCTTTAAATATATCATAACTCCCGGCGATATTAAAGGCGTCAATTAATCTTTTACTTTTGTATTTTTTGTTTAAAGAGTCTCTTTTTGATCTAGACTTTAACTCTAAAGTATTACCTAAACTAAAATTGACACGACCAGATTTACCTTTCGCTACTTCTCTATATAAACTGACATCAAATGAAGAATAATATATTTCTTGATTCAAACTATCTAAATAGTATTGATGCGTTCCTAAGTCTGGTTGAAAACTAAAACTTACTTTGGGAGACATGACATGACGTAGTTTTAAGTTTTGATTTAATGATTTGTAATACCCATATAGATTAGCACTAAGTCCACCTGAAAAATTAACATTTCTAGACGTTTTAAATCCTTTAATAGTTGTGTCAATTTTTAATGTATTCGTATTCCAATCCTTTTCATAAGACTGGAAATTCCAAATTTCATCATAATTAGAAGTTAAGTTGAAATTAAACCAACCACTTTTTGGTTTTAAATTTGTTTGAATTGTGGCGTGTTGTTTTATACCATTTTTTGCATAAGTACTAATTTGGTTAAATTCAGTTTTAGTAAAAATACTGTCAGGTGTGTTAATTGTGTTCCCCGAATTAAGGTTGTATGTCACAGTAACGTTTTCATACCATTTTTTTCCAATTTTTTCTTTCCTCAACACACCTAAATCGAATCTACTAATGTTAAGATTGAATGTTGGTAAATCTATATTATATGTTTCAGTACTTTTATTTTGTCTCAATGATGTTTTTATAGTCCAACTTCCATTAAACTGATTTAATTTCCAGTTTTTTGTTAAATTCATTGATGAATTCAGTTGCGAATTAAAATAATCGTTAGAAATAACTTTTAAACTGTTTTGTGGACTACTTGAAATAAAATTAATGTCACTATTAAACTTTAAAGTAGGGTGTGCTTTAGAATCCTGGTTATGTTTCCATCTAATCGTGTAATTGTCACTAACATTTGAATCATAAAAATAACCTTTTAAACTTTCATAATTCAAAGTGAAATTCCCTCTGTATTTATATTTCTTATAGTAGTTTGTTTGATTTCTTAACCCCCATCTTAAAGTTGTAAAAAGGGTGCCGTAAAAATAAGTTTCCCAACTGTCACCTAAAGGGATGTAATACCCAAAATCTTCTAAACCTGTTCCATAAACTGAAGCTAAGGCTATTTTTGGAATAACGATACCATGTTTTTTTGAATCTGTATTTGGTAAAAAAGCAAACGGGAATGCAATTGGAGTAGGTACATTTAAAATTCTCATGTACATTGGACCTGTTACAATTCTTTTTTCAGGAACTATAATAGCTTTAGATAATTGAAAATGATAATGTGGTTTTTCGGCATCACAAGAAGTATATTTACCATTTTTTAAATGAATTTCTTGATTTGGGTGTATTTTAGATTCAGCCATATGTATATAACCTTCTCCTTGTTGTGCTCTAACCTCAGTTATATATCCTTTTTTTGTATCAAAGTTATATTTTATTCTGTCACACTTAATTAATTCACCAGCTTGTGTGAATTCAGGGTTTCCAAATTTATTTCCTAAACTGTCAATACCATAGTAGGCAGAGATTTCATTCTTATTTAAATCAATTTCAATAACCTCCGAATTTAAAATAACATCATCATAAGTTACATTTGCTTTACCGTATAGTCTAATAATCTGATTTGGGATGTCAGCAACAATTGAATCCGTAGCTGAATAATTAACAGGATTATCTAGCCCAATATTTTGATTTTTAGATTTTTGGGCATGACTATTTAACTGCATAAATACAGCCATTATCAACAAAGTGTAATGGATAAAATGAGTAGTATGTTTATTTTTTTTCAAACTTTGGTCTTAACTTTGTAAGCTACGAGTTTACAAATGTATAATTTTTATAAAATGAAAACCAATTTTAATAACTTTTCAATCACATTATTATTGTTAATAAGTGTTATTTTTTTTAATAGCAGGTCTTTTGCAAACGGATATAGAGGTATTAAAACGATAGTTATTGATGCTGGTCACGGTGGTAAAGACCCAGGATGTCATGGACATAAAAATACAAGAGAAAAAGATGTTACACTTGCCATATCATTGAAGTTAGGTCGTTATATTGAGGATAAGTTTCCGTTAATAAACGTGATTTACACTAGAAAAACAGATGTTTTTGTAGAGTTAAATGAAAGGGCACAAATAGCAAATAGAAACAATGCAGATTTATTTATTTGTATTCATGCAAATGCAGGAGGAGAATCAGCTTACGGCGCAGAAACTTATGTTTTAGGGTTACATAGAACAGATGCACAAAGAAAAATAGCCGAAAGAGAAAACTCAGCCATCCAATTGGAGGATGATGGTGGAGAAAAATATAAGGACTTTGATATGTCAGTTGACGCAATAATAGGAAGACAATTACAATTGAGTGTGTTTTTAGACCATAGTATCGTATTTGCGTCTAAAATTCAATCATCAATGAAAAAAATTGGTAGAAAAGATAGGGGAGTCAAACAGGCTGGTTTTTTAGTACTATATAAAACAACAATGCCAAGTGTGTTAATTGAAACAGGCTTTTTATCTAATCATAAAGAAGAGTTGTTTTTAAGAGATACAGCAAATCAGTCATTAATGGCGAATTCATTTTTTAAGGCATTTAAACAATATAAAAATTATTATGAAAATGGCGTAGTTTCATCAGAAGTTGACGAGTCAAACGAAAAAGTTGTTAACAGTACTGACTACGGTTTAAATACTGATGAATTAAATGATGATAAAGTTATTTTTAAAGTTCAAATTGAAACTAACTCAATTGAAATTTCACTTAAAGACACTAAGTTTAAAGGGATGCCGGTATGGATGTATAAGAATAATAGCTTATTTAAATATACAATAGGTGCTTATTACACTTTTAAATCTGCAAATGAATTAAAGAAAAAAATGAGAACAGAAGGTTTTGAACATGCATTTGTTGTTGCTTTTCATAAAAAAGAGAGGATAAGTCTAGAAAAAGCTATTAAATTAGCAGAAAAATAATTTGAATGAGAGTATCTAAAGAATTTAAAGTCGGGTTGCTAGTCTTATTGGCGGTGTTTTTCTTATACATGGGTGTTAACTTTTTAAAAGGAAATTCTATTTTTGGTCAAAACAGACAGTATTTTGCTGTGTTTAATAATACAAGTGGATTGGTATCTTCTAATCAAATTTTAGTTAACGGGGTACAACAAGGTACTGTTGCTGAAATTAAATTAAACCCTGAGAACCCAAAACAAGTCGTTGTTAAGTTTACAATATCAAATGACGATATTTTGATTCCTATTGGTTCTAAAGTTAAATTAATTAGTTCAGGTCTTCTTGGGACTAAAGCATTAGAGTTACAGTTAAATTTTGACCCAGTTGTTATTGCTGAGTATGTTGAAAATGGCGATACATTATCTGCGACAATCGAAAAAGGAATTTCTGATCAAATTAGTGAAGAATTATTACCTTTAAAGCACAAAACAGAAGAGTTAATGCAATCGGTTGATAATATTGTACTGTCAATTAATTCTTATTGGGATACATCTGCAATTTATGTTATTGATGAAAGTTTATATGAATTTAGAGATGGGATTTCAAAGTTCGGAGATTTAGCTAGAAGTTTAACTGTTTTAGTTGAAAACGAATCAAGAGTGATTGATAATGTATTAAATAATGCAAATGATATTACAAAAAACTTAGCCAATAAGTCAGAACAAATAGAAAACGTTATTGATAATTTCTCGGCCATATCTGATACTTTAGCAGCAAGTGAAATAAATTCTGTAATCATGGAAGCTAAAACAACTCTGTCTCAGTTAAATGAATTAATGATGAAAGTTAATAACGGAGAAGGAACTTTAGGGATGTTAATGCATTCAGATAGTTTACATAATGAATTAGTAGAAACTAATCAATCTATTCAAAATTTATTAGATGACATGGAAGCTAATCCAAAAAAATATGTTCATTTTTCTGTATTTGGACGAAAAGCTAAAACACCAAAATAATAAAATTATATAACCAATCCTCAAAATAATTAGAAATGGCAATAAGTAACATTATATTTATACTATTAGCATTAGGTGGAACTGCATTTTTTGCTTTTAATGTTAAAAAAATAATAGGGAACATTAGGCTTGGTAAAGCTATTGATAGAACCGATAACATACCACAAAGAATAAAGAATACAATTCGTGTAGCTTTAGGTCAATCTAAAATGACCAGAAGACCAATTGCAGGTGTTTTACACATTTTTATTTATGTTGCTTTTGTGATTACTCAAATTGAGTTAATTGAAATTTTTGTAGATGGTATTTCTGGTTCTCACAGAATATTTATGGAGGCCTTAGGTGGTTTTTATACATTTATTATTAGTATGATTGAAATCTTGTCTTTATTAGCATTGGTAGCTACTTTTGCCTTTTTATCAAGAAGAAATTTATTGAAACTACCAAGGTTTCACAAGTCTGAAATGACAGGTTGGCCAAAATTAGACGGTAACATCATCTTATATATGGAGTTCGTTTTAGTCATGTGTATCTTTACAATGAACGGAGCTGATGAAGCATTAAGATTAGTAGGACAATCTCATGCTGAAGGTGTCGGGAGTTTTGGATTTTCAATTTCATCATTTTTAGGTGAATATGTTTTCGGAGGAATGGATGTTCAAACATTACACATTTTAGAAAGAGTAGGTTGGTGGGGACATATTTTAATGGTGTTTTCTTTTTTAAATTATTTACCATACTCTAAGCATTTACATATTTTATGGGCTTTTCCAAATGTTTACTTTGCGGATTTAAATCCAATGGGTAAATTAACAAATATGCAGTCAGTTACGAATGAAGTTAAAATGATGATGGATCCAAATGCTGATCCTTATGCTGCACCTGAACCTTTAGCTGAAGACGCAGTACCTGAAAAGTTTGGTGCAAAAGATGTAACCGATTTACATTGGATGAATATAATGAATGCTTACACATGTACAGAATGTGGAAGGTGTACTGATTCTTGTCCAGCTAATGTGACCGGTAAATTATTATCACCACGTAAAATAATGATGGATGTGCGTGACCGTGCTGAAGAAGTTGGTGCGGGAATTAGAAAAGAAGGAAAAGATTTTAATGATGGTAAATCATTAATTGGAGATTATATAACTGAAGAAGAAATTTGGGCATGTACATCATGTAATGCTTGTGTTCAAGAATGTCCGGTATTGATTAGTCCATTAGAAATAATTATTGATTTAAGAAGATATTTAGTAATGGAAGAGTCTAAAATGCCTTCTGAAATTGCTGGAATGAGTACAAATATTGAAAATAATCAAGCACCTTGGCAATTTCCAGCAGCTGATAGATTAAAGTGGAAAGATGAATAATTCTCAATTCTAATATAAAGTAAAATGAGTTTAAAAGTTAAAATAGTTGATGGAGAAAAAGTCTCTCCAATTTTACCAGAAGAGGTAAAGAATTATTTAATTGATATTGATGGAACTATCTGTGATGATATCCCAAATGAAGAGCCTGAAAGAATGGCTACTGCTAATGTGTTTCCTGATACAGTAGAAACAATAAATAAATGGTATGCCCAAGGACATCAAGTTTGTTTTTTTACATCTAGAATAGAAGCACATAGAGTGGTAACTGAAGTTTGGTTAAAAAAACATGGCTATAACTATCATAGTTTACTAATGGGGAAACCAAGAGGAGGGAATTACCATTGGATTGATAATCACATTGTCCGTGCAACACGTTATGAAGGTGTGTTTTCGGAATTAATTGAGGAAGAAAACACGATTCAAGTGTTTAAAAAGAAATAAAATATTAAAAATGAGGGTAAACCTTATAAAATAATAAAGAAATGAGCGAATTGAAAGTACCAACAATGGCCGAAATGATAGCTGCAGGAGAACAACCAGACGTATTGTTTTGGGTAGGATGCGCAGGAAGTTTTGATGATAGAGCAAAAAAAATAACTAAAGCAGTTGTTAAAATCTTAAATCATTGTGATGTTAAATTTGCTGTTTTAGGAACTGAGGAGTCTTGTTCTGGAGATCCTGCAAAAAGAGCTGGGAATGAATTTTTATTCCAAATGCAAGCTATGATGAATATTGATGTGTTAAAAGCATATGAAGTAAAAAAAATAGTTACGGCTTGTCCACATTGCTTTAATACACTTAAAAATGAATATCCAGAATTAGGTGGTAAGTTTGAAGTAATTCACCATTCACAACTTTTACAAGAATTAATTGACTCAGGTAAATTAAAAATTGAAGGTGGTGGCGCATTTAAAGGTAAAAAAATAACTTTCCATGATCCTTGTTATTTAGGTAGAGCTAATGGTGAATATGAAGCACCACGTAAAGTAATTGAAAAGTTAGACGCCGAAATGGTTGAAATGAAAAGATGTAAATCTAAAGGTTTATGTTGTGGAGCTGGTGGTGCGCAAATGTTTAAAGATTCTGAAAAAGGAAACAAGGAGATTAACGTAGAGAGAACAGAGGACGCTTTAGAGCTTAAACCAGATATTATTGCAACAGGATGTCCTTTTTGTAATACAATGATGACAGATGGTATTAAAAACTTTAATAAAGAAAAAGAAGTTGAAGTTTTAGATATTGCTGAAATGATTGCTACTGCTGCAGATTTATAATAACTTGTACTATTTATTACTAAAAAGCCTCATAAATATAATTTATGAGGCTTTTTAGTTTTAATAAATTTAGGAAATGGTTTTATAGTTTAACAATTTTCATGCTTTGAATAATTGTTCCATTTTCACTAATTCTTGTAAAGTATAGACCAGACGAAAGTGTTTGGAATACAGTTGACTTGAATGAACTATTTGAATTGACCGTTACATTTTCAGAAATTGATTTTCCTTGAATATCAATATATTCTATAATGATATCTCCTTCATAATTTGTGTTAAACGAAAAGTTTAATTCATCACTTGCTGGATTAGGGTAACTAAATATAGTGTTCAATTCTCTTGTTACTTTAATTACACCAACGTCTTCTTTAGTGCCATCAAAATCAACTTGAGTTAATTTGTAATAAACTAATGTTGTATTTATTTCAAAATCATTGAAGCTATAATCTATCATTGATGTTGAATTACCATTTCCTTGTACGCTTCCTATTTTGTTATAGTGCATACCATCTAATGATTTTTCAATAGTAAAGTAATCATTATTGATTTCAGAAACTGTTGTCCAAGTTAACTCATTCTTTTTTTCATAAGTTTGTCCAGATAAACCAATTAGTTCAACAGGTAAAACACTATATGTAGTCCATGTAACATCATCTATACCAACTCTATCAGAACCACCATTGTTTGAACCTCCGGTGTCATTCCATAACTTAATAACTATATTACCACTTATATTAACGTTAGATATTGTTGTTGTTGTAACTGCAGTTTCTACTGGTACAGTCCCAACTTTTACATCATTAATAAAAACTGAAAGTACACTAGATCCTCCACTGAATTTTCTTTGTGTAGATATAGTTATATTTCCTATACCTTGACTGATTGTTCCTGATTGTACAAAAGTATTTGCTTTATCATCATTTAATGTGATAGCATCCCCATTAATATCTTCGCTAGTCCTTGCATTAGTAGCTGTCCAAGTAGATCCGTCATCTCCAGTCCAATTTCTAGATAAATAACTACCAGAATTTCCAGTAATAGCATTAAATGTTTCTATACCTTGTCCATACCCATTCCAAGAAAAGGCAAGTGTAACAAGTAATAATAATAAAGTAGTTTTTTTCATAGTTTTATTTGTTAATTAATAATTCAGCCATAAAATTACTAATATATCTCACATGAACAATGATTTTAGTTACTTTTTAAATTTAGTATTCCAAATTAATTAATATGTAAATCTTGACTTTCTATACTAGAAACGTGATAGTTACTGAATGTATTGGTCTGTATTCAGTATGTTTTATAATGAAAAATATAAAACAAAAAAAAGCCTCATAAATTTATTTATGAGGCTTTTCAATTTTAATAGATAGTGTACTATAGTTTAACAATTTTCATACTTTGAATAACCGTTCCATTTTCACTAATTCTTGTAAAGTATAGTCCAGATGAAAGTGTTTGGAATACAGTTGATTTAAATGAGCGATTTGCATTGATTGTTACATTTTCAGAAATTGATTTTCCTTGAATATCAATATATTCTATAATGATGTCTCCATCATAAGTCGCATTAAACGTAAAGTTTAATTCATCATTTGCTGGGTTAGGATAACTAAATGCATTATTCAATTCTCTAGTCATTTTAAGTGTACCAACTTCTTCTTTAGTTCCATCAAAATCAACTTGAGTTAATTTGTAATACACTAATATAGAATTTATTTCAAAATCATTGAAGCTATAAGCTTTTATTGATGATGAATTACCATTCCCTTCTACTTCTCCTATTTTGTCATAGTGAATACCATCTATTGATTTTTCAATAGTAAAGTAATCATTATTTGTTTCAGAAGCGGTTGTCCAAGTTAACTCATTATTTCTTTCATAAGTTTGTCCAGATAAGCCAATTAATTCAACAGGTAAAACACTAGCAAGTGTTACAACCTCCAATGTGTAATCTTCAAAACTTGCATAACCTCCAGTATAATTTGGATTAGATGGAATAGTTGAACCTAAACCACTATCGGCCCCTCCAATTCTTATTCTGTGGTTACCTAACGAAACTCCTGATGGAACTGTAATTGAAGACTCTAAAGTTGTAGGGTTCGAACTTGTAGATTGTCCTAAATAAAATGCTTCATCTGCATCATCAAAATCTAAATCATCATTCCAATCTACCCATGCAAATAAGTTATAAGTATAACCAGTTTGCAAAGTAATGTAAATTGGGAAAACTGCATCTTGAGCTACATAAGTAATAATATTAGAATAATCTCCATAATTATTTGTTTCAGCTACTGTTGTATTATTTATACTTCCCATAGTTACATTTGTAATACCAACACCATCAACAGATGAAGGTGAAGGTGAAGTGTATCCTGTGTAAAAAGAAGTAGGTCCAGCCCAAGCACTTACAGATGCACCACAATCAGCTTGCACATAAAAATCATATGTAGTTTCAGCGGTTAATCCAGAAATAGATTCTGTAGTATTTGTTGTTCCTGTAATCATTGTACCTGTACCTTGTGAAAATCCAGTAACACCATATTCTACATTAGATAAGCCACTAGCAGCAGCATCAACCCAAGATAAATCAGCAGAAGTAGATAAGACATTAGAAGTTGTTAATGTTGTTGGTGTTAAACAAGATGCAGGAGTAGTGAAATCTACTGGCCCAACCCAAGTACTAAAATCTCCACCACCACAATTTGCACGGTAGTATATTTCATAAGCAGTTTCGGCAGTTAAACCTGTAGCACTGTGTGCCGCTGTTGTAGTTACTGCTGTTCCTGTACCTACTGGTGTTCCTGTTCCGTCTGCTTGTACTACAACTTCCCAATCAGTTTCTGCACTAGCACTAGCTGTCCATGTTAAATCTACAGATGTAGCAGCAAGATTACTTGTTGCTAATGCTGAAGGTGGTAAACAAGAAGGTATATCCTCAACAGTAACATCATCTAAATATAAGTAATATCCATCTGCAGGACTATTTCTACGTACAAAAGCAATATTTACATCTCCAGAATGAGAAGATAAATCAATTGTATATTCTACATATGTAGTATTACTTATTGCTGTAGAAGCCATCAGTGTTGTAGTAAAACTAGAAACGCTTATCCCTGCTGTAGATAACATTACTTCAATTTCTTCTGGTTCAGATGAAGAACGTGCTCTTGTCCAAAACTTTAAACGTTTACTTCCCGACAAAGTTAATGTTGGACTTATTAACCAATCGTTATTTGCACTGTTATAATCAGTATATATACTAGCAGAATAACTTCCTGAATTTGCATAAGAAGAAGAATTATAATAATTCCAAGCATCTCCATCAGAATTTCCGTCTGTTATTGTCCAACAATCTCTTGTAGCACTACTTGATTCAAAATCTTCTGTAAATGGAAAAGAAGTAATTTCA
>Ga0308002_1000867_pt1 | contig 10550 bp, 9 predicted proteins | sample Neamet34_FD_203148 | JGI IMG/M metagenome (GOLD analysis project Ga0308002, IMG submission 203148) | Marine microbial communities from water near the shore, Antarctic Ocean - #34 | ecosystem: Environmental > Aquatic > Marine > Unclassified | place: Southern Ocean | collected 2014-06-06
TGTGCAAAAGTTGTAATACTCATTAAGAGCATTAATCCAACTAATAATAGTTTTCTCATAATTGTTTTTATTTATTTATTAATTATTGTTACTCAGTAACCATGTACTATCTCTAGTACTTTTTATGTCCTTGTTACTGAAGAAGGACCTCAAACAGATAATAACATCTGTAAGCTTTTTAATTTCTTTCGTATCCGAGTAGTTCGTGTTCATTAAACATGAGGAGTTCTTCATCTCCTATTTTTATTTTATTACTGGCTTCTTGTTTTGTATATAATACCCTATCACCTACTTGAACTGTAATTGGAATTCTTTCTCCATTTTGAGAGAAGATACCAGTACCAATTGATACTACTTCTCCAAATACTTTAGTTCCTCGTGTGATTGAATCAGTAAGGATTAATCCTCCTGATGATTTTTTTTCGTCTGTTGATTCGGGTCTTACTAAGACTCTATCACCTAATGGCGTAAAATTACTACTCGTCATTTTTTTTATTATTTAAATTGTTTGAATTTGTTGAATAGAATGTTATTCTATCTGAAGTCGCGATTCCCTCTACAAAATAAGAATTGTTTTTGTAATCAGAGAAATCTATGAAATAAGTTTCACTCATTGTTATTATTTTTTATGAAATACGAACATTGGTTCAAATTTATAAACCTTTCCTTCGTATTCTACTGCATTTTTAATTCCACTTTTCGATGGGTCTAATCCAACCATTCGTGTCATTAACATTTTTAATTTACCCTTGTATTCACATCCAAGGTCTTTTAAGATATCAATTGAGTCCTGTTCTAATGGATAATAAGTACTTTCTCCAATTTTGATATCTGCAATATTCCAAACAATATATCTATCTTTCTTTAAGTATTGATAAATTGTTTTTAATGTTGGTTTTAAGAAATTTTCTCTCCAATCTTCATACTCTCCATAAGCTTTGAAAGACTGGGTCTCATCTTGTGAATACTGTTCTCTATTAAAATATGGTGGTGATGTAAAAGAGAAATCTAACTTACCTTTATACTTTTGAAAGTTAGGATTGTTTGAAATTAACTCTGAACCATCTTGAAATAATTCATATGTATTACCTTGTGGTTTTATATCAAAGAATGATGTAAGTTTATCTGAATAATTATCTATACAATTATTGTTATAGAAATCAGCAACATATTGATATCTCGAAATACCTTCTTCATCTAAAAAATTATCAGGATTAGGATCCGTACCAACATAGTGGATTTTCTTACGAGAACTCATAGCTCCAATAATTCTACCACCCCAACCACTTGATGAATCATATACAACAAAAGGTTCTTCTTGATTGATATGATTTGTATAATTTTCATATAACCACTTAGCGGTTAATGCTGGAAAGTTTACTGCTGGTTGTCCACAAGATAATCTAAATACTTGTAATATCTTAGGAAAGATGCCTGATGATTTTTCATACCAACGTATTTGATATACATAAGTTTGAGTTGTACCTGCTTCAGATGTCCAAGAAGATTCTATTCTATCTATATTAGATAACTGAGTATCTGATAAGAAACCATCATCTTTTAATTGTTGAACTTGTTCTGATTTTAAATATAGATTCTTAGAACCTATATATTGTTGATTAAAAGTACCATAATTTTCAATGGTTCTTGTATTTACTTTTGAAATCCAAATACCTAAATCAGAATACTTACCATTAAATACTTTTCCATCATGTACATCTTTGATAAAATCAATAGCACCTTGTCCATTCCAAAAAGAATTCTCATCTTTTTTATCAACTATTGAACGAGACCAAGAGTACATTGAATCTCTCTTAACTGCTCGTTTCATAATATGAACAAACTTATCTTCCATTGAAGGGTCTGAAAAGTGGTCATATATAGATAATCCATTATCTGCAGATTTACCAATTGATATTTTAGTTTTTAACATTGTAGGAAAAAACTGATTTACAACTGATGCATCTTTATTAAAGTTTTTGATAATACCTAATGATTCATCATCTCCACTTAAATCCCTTTCCCAATAATCTGCAGGATTAGATTTTAGTTTATTGAATTTTGTGATAATACCATCTTCATCTCTACCAATTACTGGCGGAGTTCCTCTTTCATCCCATTGTGCAGTAACCTCTTTACGCAGTAAACGAGCCCATTCAACAAACTCACCATCAGTCATTTCTAACAACTGATGATAAGTAGTATTGGATTTAAACTCGGAAAATTTACTTCTTTCGTAAAAGTGATTCTTACTCATTAAGATTGGATTTCTACAAGATAATAATTTGATTCGTAGTTATCTATTGAAAAAGAGATGTGTGCTAATCCTTGAGATGAAATCTTTAAGGTAGCATCTGTTGCTTCTTTGTTTGCAACTAATATTTCTTTTAGGTATGTTGCGGAGAATGATATTGGTTTAACATCACCTTCACAAGTACATTCAACATCAATGTTAATTCTATTTGTATTAATGTTAGAATGTCCTAATATGATACTTCCATTTTTATCCTTACAAGTAAATGTAAAGTTATTCTCATCTTGTAATGCACCTTTTGCTTTGATAAATGTTGATATAAAAGCAGTATCTAGTTTTATTTCTACATTAAAATCTGGTAATTGTTTCAAATCTGGTACATTAGGTATAACTGATAAATCAGCTAACATATAATTTACAGATGTTGATTTATCTTTAAACTTTAAAGATACTGATTTACCATCAATATCAGATATTGAGAAGTCTACATCATTACCAAGAACTGATAACATTTTTGTAAGTTTAGTTGTATCATATACACCAAACTCTGAATCTGAACCTTCAAATTCTTTCATACTTACAGTTCCTAAAACTGATTTATCATCTGAGATGAAATTAGTAGATAGTGAACCATTTTTTGATTCCCACTTTACAGATTCTACTAAACCTGCTAGATTGTATTTTGATACAAATCTATTTAACGATTGTTTTTCCATTGTTTATTTTACTTAATTATAATTTATATTTGTACAAATATACGAAATTTATTTGAAACTACCAAGTCTTTTCGTATTTATTTACATTCCTGGCATTTGCATCACAGGAAATTGTGGTTTGTCTTCTGGTTTATCCACTACCATACATTCAGTTGTTAAAATCATACCTGCAACAGATGCTGCATTTTCAATTGCAGTTCTTGTTACTTTCTTAGGGTCAATGATTCCTGCTTCAAACATATCAACGAATTTTTCGTTTTTAGCATCATATCCTCCACCATGTTGTTTTATGTATTCTAAAACAGTTCCTTCACTTACACCACAGTTTTTAAGAATCTGTGATAATGGAGAAGCTAAAGATGTTCTGATAATATCAAATCCTTTTCGGAATGATTCAGATTCATCTTGAGGAGAATCTATAAGAGTATCTTGAATTTTCAATAGTGCAATTCCACCACCTTCAACAATACCCTCTTCGATACCAGCTCTTGTAGCATGAAGTGCATCATCTACTCTATCTTTTTTCTCTTTCATCTCAACTTCCGAACCTGCTCCTATATAAAGTACTGCAACTCCACCACTTAGTTTAGCTAATCTTTCTTGAAGTTTTTCTTTATCGTAATCAGAAGTAGAATTTTCAATTTGATATTTTATTTCTTCAATTCTTCCTCCGATATCATCAGAGTTTCCACCACCATTAACAATAGTAGTATTTTCTTTACCAATAGTAACCTTTTCCGCCGTACCTAACATTGATACATCAGCTTCTTCTATTTTTAATCCAAGTTCTGATGAAATAAACGTACCACCAGTTAAAGTTGCAATATCATTCATCATTTCTTTCTTTCTATCTCCAAAAGCAGGTGATTTAACTGCACATACCTTAAGTGTTCCTCTTAACTTATTCACTACAAGTGTTCCAAGGAGTTCTCCTTCCACATCATCAGCAATAATTAAGATTGGTTTACTTTCACCTGATATCCCTTCTAATAGAGTTAAAATATCATTCATATTAGATAACCTACCATCATATAGTAAAATGTATGGATTTTCTAAATCACATACCATCTTTTCGGTATTACTTACAAAGTGTGCAGATAAGTAACCCTTATCAAATTGCATTCCTTCTACAAGTTCCATAGAAGTTTGAATACCTTTAGATTCTTCTACTGTAATTACACCATCAGTTCCAACCTTTTGAAATGCATCAGCAATAAGTTCACCGATTACAGAATCATTGTTTGATGAAATCGTAGCAATCTGTTTAATCTTATCATAATCAGAACCTACAACAATTGCTTGTTTACCAAGTTCCTCACTTACAATACCAACCGCTCTTTCGATTCCTTTTTTAAGTTCCATTGGGTTTGAACCATTTTCAACTGCTTCAAATCCTAATCTTGCAATCTCTTGAGCAAGAACTGTTGCGGTTGTTGTTCCATCACCAGCTTCATCGTTGGTTTTGGATGCAACTTCTTTAACTAATTGAGCTCCCATGTTTTCAAACACATCTTCTAACTCAATTTCTTTTGCAACCGATACACCATCTTTAGTGATATGTGGTTGTCCATGTTTTTTCTGTAAAAGGACATTCCTACCCTTCGGTCCTAATGTAACCTTTACTGCATCTGCAAGTACATCCAATCCATTCTTCAAGGATTCTCTTGCTTGTACATCAAATTTTAATTGTTTTGCCATTTCTATTTATTTAATTTATTATTATAGTTCACTTATTATACCACTTTACTTAAACATGACATATTGTCATACAAATATACGAAATTTATTTGAATTATCCTAATTATTTTAGAAAAATTTGTTTGCATTTTTATTTATTTGTATTCGTTCTTCCTTTTCTTCACTATAAGGATTATCTGTTTCGTATTGGGTTCTTGCTTCTGCAATTTCCATATATTCTTTTTCTCTTTCAATACCAATAAAATCAAAACCACCTCGTATTGCTGCTTTACCAGTTGAACCACTACCCATAAAAGGGTCAAGTGTTGTTCCACCCTTTGGAGTAACCAAACGGATAAGGTATAACATTAGGTCTGTTGGTTTTACAGTTGGGTGATTGTTTTTCTTTGGTTGGACAGATTTTCGTTCTGAACCATCTAATCCTTCATTTCTATCTCGTTTAGATGTTTTAGGACAATAAAAGAAACGAGATGCTCCACCAATATCACCATAATAAGTCTGTTGTAACTCATTATCAGCTGAACCGTATATTCCATGTTTACCCCATCCTTTATACTTTCCTGGCATATCACCACTTTTTAGAGTTCCTGATTGTTCATTCAAGATTTTACCAGCTTCTTCATCAAAGATTATGTTTGCAGGAAATCTGCCAAGAATTTGAGCGTGTTCTACTTTTTCTTTCATTTTATCACCAAACGCCTTCATCTTTTCTTCATCATGCATCCAGGGTCTATCAAATCCATCTATTGATAATACCGAACCTTTTGTTGCACCACCACCCAATTTATCATCAGTTTCTACTCTACTCTCATCAATATTAATTCCACCTGTTCCCCATTCTAAAACATTATCTACTACTGTTTTTTCACTTAAAGGTTTTCTCGCCATTACTATTGGTTCGTGTGCTGGTTTAAGAGCAGTTCCCCAACCATTCCATTGTTTTGCTAAATCAGTTGATGGAGCAGTTATATCAATTTCGGTATTTTTATTACCACTATTATTTTCAGTAAATGCATAAGTTTTACCACTACCAATGCCTGCGTGTTTTTTTCCAATAATTTTTCGTTCTGCTTCTTCTACACTATCAAATGGCAAATCTAAAAAATCTTTTATGGTGTTGTATTGTTCTAATGTAATACCTTGTGAGTTTTTCTTATTCCATAACCAACCAGTAGGTTTTCCATTTTTTGATGGAAATAACATTGTTAGTTCTTTTTTAGAAATGTTTTTTTCTTCTGCGAATTCTAAAACATAATCAATAAACCAAGATAAGTTTTGACCACCTTTCTTATCAATCCCCTTACTTATGTTGTGTGATTTTGGAAACCCACTACCATATATCCACATTATTTGGTCTCTTATTTCAAATCCTGCATCTTCTACTCTTACTGCCATTCTATGATAGGTTCTACTTCCAGCGAATGATAATAAATAACCACCTGGTTTTAGAACTCTCAAACATTCCTCAAAGATTTCTTGAGATGGAACATCATAATCCCATTTTTTACCCATAAACGAAAGTCCATATGGTGGGTCTGTAACAATACTATCTACTGAATTATCTTCTAACTCTTTTAATTTATCTACACTATCTCCTAATATTAATCTCATATTATATTTTAAAAGTTAAAAAACTTTTCAGCTGTCTTTTGTTCACTAATCATTTCACCCCAACCAATCGCATCATAGAAATCTTGTAACTTGAATCGTAACTCTCTTTCAAAGATTTTATTACGGTCAATATATGTTTCAATAAATTTCTCAATCTCTGGTGGGTCATTGTAACCTGTAAATGCCAAACCATTCAATCCTAGTGGATTATCTTTAAGATATACCCACTTTACTTTATCCCCATTTACCATCGGCCCATATTTGTATGGTACTTTAAAATGTTTTATAAGGTCATTGTATGCTATTGCAGCCTTTACATGAGCAGGAGTTCCTTTCATTGTAGTGAATGGTACTCTCTTTCCTTTAGGCATATATTTCTTAAGATTCTTCACTGCAGTATTCTTAGCAATTTCTGAGTTAGGTCGATTTTCCATATTCTTTTTGAAATCTAATACATATTTAGTAAGTTCTTCTTCACCTACACCTCTTAGTATATCAATCAAAACCTTACCCATACATTCTTGGAATGCTTTTGGAAACGAACTTCGTTTAACATCCAATCCTTTTACATCTAATCTATCACAAGGTACACCATTATCTGATATAATCCATTGTGCATATCTTTTCTTTGCAATCCACAATCCTGCTTTTGCAACATATTCTTTCTTAATCTCTAATCTATGTTTATCAACATCTACGTTGAAAATCTTCTTAGATAAAATATCATAAAAACCATTAAGGTAATCTTGCATTTCTTCTGCTATATCATTTACATAACCAGCAATTACATCTTGTTCTTCATCTTTCCATTTTGGAAATCTCTTATCCATTAAAGGAACTGCTGAGAAGAAAACAGAATCAGTATCAATGTATATATTAGAATCCAAATCAGGATCACCCAATTCCTTATTGTACTTGATGTTAGCCATATCAGCAGTTGACTTAATAACTGTCTGTCCTGTTGTGGTAACAGCGGTAGCATTATCAACATCATAGAACCTAAAGGCAGGAAGCCCAAGAACACCATATAAAGAGTTAAGTAAAATCTTCTGAACCAACTGACGTTTGTGAAAGAAGGCATATTTTTCTTCGTTTCCTGCTTTTCCATATTTTTTCATTTCATCCTTGTACTCAACTCGTTTTTGAAACCACAAGTCAAGAATACCAGGTATACAACCAACTTCATCTGTTCTATAAAGTACACCATTTGATGCAATTGAGAATTTAGATTTATCTAAATATTCTTTTAAATTTTCTTTTGAAATAGAATCGTCATCTATATAATAGGTATCAACTTCACCTTTAATGAATTTATTTGCATCCCAATCTTGAATCTTACCAATCTTGGTTTCAGGTGATATATTTATGGTCATAATAATAGAAGGATATAGAGATGTTAAATCTAAATCATATATCCAATCATATTTACCAACAATTGGTGCTTTTACATAAGCTCCAATAAATTTTTCTTGTTTATTTGCTTTAAGAGCCTCCATTCGTTCTCTTCTATCAGCAGGTTTGTTAGGTGCAACTAAGTTTCTTCTACGAAGATAGGTTAACATCGCACCTTCAAGATATTTTGATGAATAAACAAAATCTTCATACGGAACGTGTCCAGCATGACAGATACCTCTACATAAATCAATGAATTGTAGTTTTTGTTCAAATCCTACAACCAATTCAACATCTACTAAGTTATATTCAATAAACTTTTCAATATCTTCTTTAAATAACTGATCTAAGTTACCTTGGTATTCAATCTTACCCCTACCCAATTCTTTTTGTGCAACAGTATCTAATCGATAGTTTGCAAGTTCACCATAATTATAATTTTTATATAATGCGATGTAATCTAAATAAGATACACCAGCCATAAAGTATCTTTTACGATAAGGTGACCAGAAACATTGTCCGATTGGTGATAATCTATTTGCTTGTTTTTCTCCTAATAATCTCTTAATACGATTATATAACATAGGTGTATCAAAGAAATCAATATTCCAACCTGTAACGATTGATGGGTTAATCATTTCATATAACTCCAAATACTTGATCAACATATCTCTCTCATCTTGGAATGGAAGAACAATACATTTATCAGTAGTTTTTTCTAACATCATTCCTTCTTTATCCATCACTAATACCCAATATTGATTAGTAGCTGAATCATGAAGTGCAATAGAAGTTAATTCATTTGTAGCTTCTTCAGGATTTGGTATTCCACTTTCCATCTCACACTCAATATCATAAGTAAGGATAATATGACCTTTTGAAACATCATCTGTTTCGGAATACATATCTACTAATGCTCGTGTAGTTTCTGGTACATCGGATTCAAATAAATCAGGATCATCTCCTTTAAATTTATAAATCTTAGTTAAAGTATCTCCGTAAATAGATTTATATTCACCTCTTTGTACTTTCTCATATGCATATCTTGTATATGGAAATGCAGTGTATCCTCTTTGGTCATCCCAAAGATGGATTAAATTCTTTTCTCGTTGGTAATAAATGTTTTGATACAAATTATACTTTTTTATTTATTTATACAAATATACGACTTATTTTTGGAATATCCAAATCGGCTCACCGAAAGTTTTATCTTTATTTTCTTCTGAAGATTTTAAAGTTTCTTCTGAGTACTGATTTTGGTTGTGTTCTGTATTCTTAACTGTTCCTGCTCCACCACTATTAGGTCTTTTTGCCATTTCCATACCAATACAACCTTTATAAGTTAATCCTTTTGAAATTAAGAAATCTCCCATAGGATTTGTAATTTCTTTCCAATCTTTACCACCTTTACCACTTGTGAATACATCAGCAATATTGATTGCCATTTTACCACCTTTTTTAAGTGTTGGTATAATTTTTTCTAAGGATTTATGTAGAAAGTGCTCATTCCAAGCATCGATTTCTTTATATCTTACCCAACTTTGAGTTTCATCTTCACCATATCTCTCTACATTAAAGTAAGGAGGTGATGTAAATACCAAATCAAAGTAATCGTTATATTCTGAGTAATCAAAGTCTTCAGCTGGTGATTGGTAGAAGTTTGTTTTAGTTGGTGATTCAAAAAACGTAGTATGTTTACTATAAAAATCTCTTTGTTCTTCATAGATAGGATGATTCTCTTTACGAGGGTCTATTCCTACATAGTGTTCAATAGTTTCACTTGCATATGCTCCACTTAATCTATCACCCCAACCCATTGAGAAATCTAACATAGTTTTACTACCTAGATATTCTGTAAGAGCCTTTGTAACATTTGGTTTATGTTGAGAAGCAATATACTTTCTCAATCCAATCATTATTCTTAATTCCTTTTTACCAACTTGTGGTAACTTTAAAGAATAAGCTGCTCCCATTAAAGATATCATAAAAGGTCTTGTTCTCCAAGTTCTGGCCGGACCAGGATAACCTGATGAACATATACTCCACCTATTTCTCTCTTGAAAGAAATTAGATGAAAGATTACCTAAGTTGTATCTTTTGAATAAAATCTGTTTATCCTCATATGTAAATGGATATTTAGATTCTCTTGATTTTCTTGGAAACCACTCTTCTTCTTTTAATAACTCATTGTACCGAATACCTTTGAGTTTCATGTAATCATCTCTAGCATCTTCTATTGTGTACTTATCAGTTGCATAAGGAAGAGGATACTTCATAAAGATATCAGCTAATTTTTCTTTAACTTCATCTTTAGGATAAGTTTCCTTTATAGTTTCCCAATCTTCTGGTGATATGGTAGGATATTCACCTTCGTAATTATCCCTTTCATATTTACTAAATATGTCTTCTCCGTTGGTCATTAATTTACTATGATTTATCTTGTAATTCTTTTGGTAATAATTCTTGAACAATTTCTCCACAATCTCCACATAGATATAATTCTACCGGTATAATTGCATCATTTTTTGTACCTGTTACTATTTTAGATACTTTTAAGAACTTGTTTGCTGGAATGAATACTGTTCCTTTACATTCTTGACATTCCATTTCGGTTGCTTTTGAAAAGTCTATCTGTGGTTTGTTTGGTTGAGAATTTGCTCCTCCTAATATTTGTGCCATAATTTATTTGTTTTTTTATTTAATCGAACCATTGTGAACGGTCTGTTTTTACATTCTTTACTGTTTTCTTTAACATCTCTACTTCCTTCTCTTTCCATAGTTTGTTAGTAACCTTATCTTCTGCCTCTAGTTCATTCTTCCTACCAATATCATTAGCTGTTTTCAAGGTTTCATCTGTAATCTTTTTACCTTTAGATGCG
>Ga0308002_1000870_pt1 | contig 10530 bp, 6 predicted proteins | sample Neamet34_FD_203148 | JGI IMG/M metagenome (GOLD analysis project Ga0308002, IMG submission 203148) | Marine microbial communities from water near the shore, Antarctic Ocean - #34 | ecosystem: Environmental > Aquatic > Marine > Unclassified | place: Southern Ocean | collected 2014-06-06
ACAAAATTATCTGTAGTAATATGAATATAATAATAGAAAACAAGGCACTTAAAAACATCAACTTCTTACAAAAACCGGATGCTACACTGTTTCCAATAGCAGAAATAAAGGAAGAACAACGATTACTAAAATACTATAAATCCCATAACAAAGAAGGTGTTTTAAACATTCTTGAAACTAAAAATCAAGTACATAAAGGCTTTTAAAATATTTTTGCTTTCTTTACTGTATAATTAACAATTGGCATAATTCTTTCTTTAAAGACAAGAATAACAAACAAATCCTTTGATATAGCCGAATTTTTAGTAAATTCACGCTTTCAAAGACAAGAAAAATAACAAGAAACTAATTTCAAACAGTTATGAAAAAGATTATTCTTTCGCTTGCAGCAGTATTAGCATTTACACTAACATCTGATGCACAAACTCGTAAAGGTACTGTATTGCTAGGTGCAGGAAGCCAATTTTCTGAGCAAAACATTAACACTCTTGCAATTACTCCTAAAGTAGGGTATTTTGTACAAGATGGTATTGCTATTGGTGCATTGGTTAATTTCCAAAATGACAATACTAATAAAGGAGATTACGAATTAAACGACGCAACAGCTGAAATCGGTGTATTTGGTCGTTACTACGTTTCGAACAACTTATTTACTGAAATTTCTTTGAGTAGTAAAAGTGTGAGTAATGAAAATTATTCAGGTATATATGACTTAGTTCATATGTATGAATTGGCTGGAGCACTTGTAGCACCAGGAACAGAAGGAGCTCTTCCTGCATATGATGCAGCTGGAAATGAAATTTACGGAAATGTTGAAACTTTCCAAGTAGTTGAATCCTCAGACAAAACAATAAACTTCAACTTAGGTTTAGGTTATACTATTGTATGGAGAGAGCACTTCGCTGTTGAACCATTCATGAACCTTACGTTCAGTAACGGTGAAAGAAAAGTATATAATGAAGGTAACAAATACATCGAAAATCACGACCTTAAAGGAACTGACTTTAACTTAGGTGTTAACTTTAGCTTATTCTTCTAAGAATACTTTAAATACAATATAAAAAAAGCTTGTCTCTGTGAGACAAGCTTTTTTTATGCCTTACAATTTTTAGAAATTAGGGATAAACCAAATATATAATTGAGGATTAGCTAGCATTAAACATACAGTAATTACCTATAAACTGTATAGATAACATTAATAATAGGATGCAGAGAGATGCTCAGCTAAACAAGAACAGTAAAGCAGAAGATAAAGATGCTTGTGTATATTACGCGCATACAAGACAATGGTAAACATAAAAAAGCCTACACTAGTGTAGGTATTAAAGAATACTGTAAATAGGGCTCGTAGCTTATAGTTTTTGTAAAAGAACAACGGCATAAGCCGAAACACCTTCTTCTCTTCCTACAAAGCTTAATTTCTCGGTAGTAGTAGCTTTTATAGATACCTGACCGGGAGAGACATTCATTACCTCTGCCAAAACTTTTTTCATTTCGGGAATATGCGGATTCACTTTAGGTTGTTGTAAAGCAATGGTAGAATCTATATTCCCTAGTTCAAAGCCTTTTTCGCGTACAATGGCCATTACTTCTTTCAGAAGTATTTTACTGTCTATACCTTTGTATTTGCCATCGGTATCGGGAAAATGAAATCCTATATCTCTTAAATCTGCCGCTCCTAAAATAGCATCGCAAATAGTATGTATTAATACATCTGCATCAGAATGACCAACAGCACCTTTTTCGTGAGGTACTAATATACCTCCTAACCAAAACTCCTCGCCTACAGCAAGCTGATGTACATCGAAACCAAAACCTATTCTTATATTCATCTACTATTCTTTATCTGTAGCGTATAATGCAGCCATATCAAACAACATGGTAAAACGTAGGGTATTTGCCAAAGGGCTTCTTGTACCTTGAGTTGCAGGAAGTAAAAACGCCATATCTAAAGAAAACACGTTCATTCGTAAACCAACTCCAACAGTAAAATACTTTCTATTCCCCTTAGTAGCGTGTTCGTGAAAATAACCTCCTCTAAAAGCAAATTGCTTCAAATACCAGTATTCCATCCCAGCAGCGAACATCAACTCATTAAGCTCTTCATTCATTCCGCCTGGAGCATCGCTAAAAGATTGAAACATCCCAGCTAGAGTTCCTACATTAGGGTTTTTACCTGCCTCAATAACTCTACCACCGTTATCATCGAAAACAGGATTACCATCTTCATCAACTTGATAAATAGGAGGAGTAGGTACCAATAATTTATTTACATCAAAAGCGAAAGACACAGAATTATAATCGTCTAATTCCATATTAAAGCTTACTCCTAAACGACCATTTGTTGGTAAGAAATGCTCTTCACCTCCATCGGTATACGAAATTTTATTACCCACATTAGAGATATTCATCCCAGCAGCCCAATAAGCCGTTTTATCTTCAATTTCAAACTCATTACTTTGGTAGTAAGAAGATAAATCTACACCAAAAGAAGTCCCTGGTTTAGTTGCAGCTCCACCTTCAACATTGATTCCTCCAGTTAAATTCGAATAAATATAACGCATAGCCATACCTGTAGAAAAATTCTCAGACAATTTCATTGAATATGCTCCATCTACGGCAAATTCGTTTGGGCTAAATTTGGAAATCGGATCTCCTGCAGAGTTGGTAAATTGAATTTCACCTAAAGAAAAGTAACGCATACTACCTGCAATAGTACTACGAGAATTTAAACGTTTAAATGCTGACAAATAACTCAAACTAATTTCGGGAACTAGATCTTGTAACCAAGGTGTATAAGAAACAGAAAAACCATTGTCTTCTTTTAAGAAAGCCAACTTAGAAGCATTCCAGTGAATAGAATTATGATCTGGTGTAGTTGCAGCACCTACATCTCCCATAGCACCTGCTCTAGAATCTGGCGCGATTAATAAAAAAGGAACCGAAGTAGAAATAGTATTCAGATTATTTATATAGTCTGAAGTTACATCTTGAGCAAATGAGTTTGAACTAAACAAAACACTTGCAAGGGCTATAAAAGCTATTTTTTTCATGGGCAGTTTTTAAACAGGGCTAATTTATAAATTTATTAACGCTAAACTTATTTTATTAGTACCATTTGCGTACTAATTGTGCTTTCTTCTTTTGTAAGAGAATTAACAGCTGTTAACTTACATAAGTAAACACCACTATTAAGTGGCATTCCTCCATCCGAAGTTCCATTCCAAACAAACTCAGAGTTAGAATACGAAGCATTAGAAATACTATTCGAGATGGTTTTAACTTTTCTACCGTTAAAATCGAAAATGTATAGGCGAACATTTAAATCTTCTCCGGCTTGATTGTGTTCAAAATGGATTCTTGTAAAATCGTTAAATGGATTGGGGTAATTCATTAAATTACTTAGAATTAAACCTGCCTCGGCGACCACCAAAAACTCGGTAAAATCCTCAGAAGAGTTATTATAAACATCCCAAACTTTAATTTTAAGAGAATGTAAACCTTCCGATAAATCGGCAAAAGGATAAGAAACAGTTCCTGATTGGTAAGAATCTAAATTCGATTCGTAATAATGATTTAACACAATTGCATCTTGGCTATCCTCGTCTAACACAGCAATTATATCATGACCAATTCCATTTCCTGTTGTATTTATACCCGATTCATCAGCAACTTCCGCAAACAAACTAGGAGTAGAATTTGTTATTCCACCCTCTATAAAACTACTGTCGTTCATAAACAATTCAATTTCTGGCCCAAAATCATCTTGATTTGCATCCTCATCAAAACCACCTATTAAAATAGAGGCATCCGCACCAATAGCATCTGTAATACTGTCGTGTGCATAAAGTGCTATTTTCCCAAAACCAAAAGCGTAAGAAATATCTTTTGGAACAACAAACTCGAACTCGAACAAACCACTATCTACACTCACATTACCAGAATACAAAACATTTTGTTGTAAGTCGAAATAAAAAGGATCAAGAAATTCAAAATCGTTATTAATAGTTTGTAACTCACTTGGTTTGTCGTACACTTTCACTTTTAAAAGTCCGTTAAATGAACTAAGATAACTATTGTATGTATCTGTAATTTTACCTCGTACAATAACACTAGAAAGGGCTTTTACGGTATCTATTGCTTCTAGCGTAATGGCATTCACAATTTCGGTAATTACGACTTTGTTTTCTGGAATAGGAAACTTTAAAGAAGGATCGCCCAAAAGAGTGAACTTCATTTTGTTTGTAGCTGAGATTCCAGAAGAATTCAAATCGTTTTTCATGGCTCTCATAATAGAACCAAAAGTCAACTTTTCGCCAGTACTTTCTGGAATAGCATATTTATAAAATGTAGAAGAAAGGTTTTCTGCATCACTTTCGGTTATGGTTCTGGTGGTCGTAAACAAAGCAATACCAGCACCATTAGGATTTAGGAGGATTTGCTCTCCAGCGGAAACTCTTTTGGCATCGTCGTATCTGGAAAACTCACATGTTGCGGTAATAAACACAGCCAAATTATTCATATTCTCCCATGTATTAATATCAATCAGTTCGAGAACTCGTTCTTCTGCCCAACCCACTTCGCCACCATGTCCATAATAGTGCATCATTAAAGTTCCTTTGTTAATCTGACCTACAATAGCTTGTCGTGCATCAGGATAACGCTGACCGCCAGAAGAGGCGACTTGTTGGTAGGAGTCCAAATATACCTTGTTAATATTATAATTAGCGTAAGTAGTATCTATACGACTCGCTATAGCATCTATATTTTCTTGGAGTCTAAATTCCCATGCGTCATCGTCAACATCATCAGCTACAAAACAAATGTTAGAACGCCAATCGCCTAAAGAATTTACAGAGTTGTAGTTAATTATTTTATCGACCACACCTTGAGCTTCGCTTAATGTTTGACAAACAATTCTACCAACGCCAATATCCATTCCGTCGGAACTCATGCTGTTTTGTGCTCCTTCTAAAGTATCTAAATAGGCAATGAAATCATCGGTACAGAATGAAGGACCAATTTTAAATGAGTATTCTGACTGAAAAGTGGGGACAAAATTTACATTGTCGTACAAACCGTTTGCTGCAGTAATGCCTTTATAATCGAAACTCGCATCTCCAAAAAGTAATACGTTTTCTGGTATTTCTTCTTCCGACTGTGCATTATTATAGAACATTTTAACATAATCTCGTAACGCAATGAGGTCTTGTTTTCCAGAACTAAACTCATTGTAAATTTGTTCTGTTGTCACTATATTAACAGTCATTGCATCTTCTAGAACATGAAACTCAGCCAAACGCTCTGCAGCTTCCAAAAATTCTGGTGCAGTTATAATAAGTAAATCTGCAGTTTCTTGTCCGTGTAAATTCTGATTTGGAATTATTTTATCAAAAAGAGGCTTTTTATAAGTCGATTGATTTAAATCGTGAATGGCAAAAAACTTTAAGGTATCAGTTGCAACTGAAAAACTTTCGTAATTATTGAGCAACACATTAGATACTTCTGTAGGACTAGTAAGATCCCAAACAACAAAAGAATTTAAATTAGAATTAATTAAAAACTTAGACACTCTATTTGGAGCAACTGTAGATGGCTCGGTAAAAAGCAACTGTCCGCCATTGTATTTCAAATTGCATTTAGCTTGTAGCTCTATATAATCGAGGTATGCAAAAGCAGCAGAATTTCCATTTTTATTATACGATACACTTAATCCAATACTATTTTGACTGGACGAAAATTCCGATGTCGCCACTCCATCATCCACATAGACTTCTGAAGTTATATTAGTTCCAATAGGAACATTAAGGACTTCAGTACCATTTAAGGTAAAGCTTAAACTTGTGGATGAAGCTGATCTAGCAATAGCACGAGCATTTATTCTTATGGACTCTGTAGTTATTCTATCTGAAAAACTAAAATTGATGTTGTATTGCTCGTTAAAGCTAAAATACTCTCCAAACCATTGTCGCCCAGTATGCTTTAAATTTTGATTTTCCCATTCGTAAAACATAGCTTGTGTGTGAAAATCAACTTCAAAATTCGATACTTCTGTAGAACTAACTGTTTGAATTCTCTTTCCATCTTCATCGCCAATATGAACATAATAGAAATTACTATTATCGTATATATTTAACTTATGAGAGAAAGATTGGGCAGAGGGGTCATATTCCCAGCGGTGTGGTGATTGTGCATAAAACACAACAAAATCGTCCGAATTAAAGGCTCCATCATCTTCACCCGAAACGTATATAGCATTTTGTTCTAAATCGTCAAACCTAAAATCGCCATTAAATTCGGGAAGCATAGCTCCACCATTTCCGTAAACCTGTATTTTTTTGGGATCTATTAAACCAATAGAAATTCCCATTTCTTCGAAAACAGACTTATCTATCTTATAAAGTCCATCATCACTTATTTTCAATCTAAACCAATCTCCAGAATTCAAAACCGAGTTTTGGATTAGTTTTCTTTTAGAACTAATATTGTAATCGCTATAAGTTAGTTTTAAGGAATAATTAAATTGTTTTATTTTATGACTTGAAGTTAAAGGAAGGTAAGAAAGAGTTAAAAAAGGTGTTTTTCGTTCATAACTTATGCTCCAAACTAAGCTTTCTGGAATCTTTTCGACATCAATTAAGTTAAGTTCTGACTTATTTAAAAGAATACTATCAAGGTTATTTACTACAACATCTACAGCGATACAGTTTTCTGGGAGCCTGATTTTCGTCTTATATACGGGAAGTTTATGCGTGTTCAAATCGTAAAAAGCAGCATCAAAATTTAATAATGAACATAAAGAGTCCTGTTCATTAATCACCTTATTCTCAAGCCACAAAAGGTTTATAGTGTTTTTGTTTTGAGAAAAACACTCCTTTACAGGAAGCAAAACAAACAGACATAAGCAAACATAAAGACGCAGCATAATTTTATAAAATTACGTTAGAAAAAAATAACGATTGAGATTAAAATCTATTGTCAAAAATAGTAAGTTTTGGCACAATTATTTCAGAAAAACAAAATTGTATTCTTTTTGAAAGTAAACTGACGCTCAGAATTTCAAAAATTATTGTATTATTGTCTCTTGTAACCCGAAAGTAATATGATTCGAAATAGATTTTTTGCCTTATTGGCAATTATTAGCTTAGGTATCTCAACTAATGCCATGGCACAAGACCCTGCTTTTACGCAGTTTTATGCAAATCCTTTGTATTTAAACCCCGCTATGGCTGGTTCTGCTAACTGCCCACGTATTTCTATGAACCACCGTAATCAGTGGCCTAGTTTAAGAGGAGCATTTGTAAGTAATAGTATTTCTATAGATAAAAATATAGAACAACTTCATGGTGGAGTTGGACTTCAAGTTTTAAACGATGTACAAGGAGAAGGGGTAATAAAGAGCACTCAAGTGAATGCCATTTATTCATACCAACTTCAAGTATCTAGAAAACTGACAGTTTTAACAGGGATACAAGCGAGCTACCAACAGAAAGGATTAGACAAAACAAAGCTTTTCTTTGGTGATCAGTTAGATCCGAACTATGGATTTATTTATGAAACTGAAGAAAATCTTGATCTTATAGCTGAAAGTGTAGGTTATGCAGATGTTTCTTTAGGTATGATGGCTTTTACTAAAAAGTACTTTTTCGGTATGGCTATGCATCACATTACTCAACCCGATGATTCTTTTATTGAGGAAAGCTACTTACCAAGACGTTTTACAGTTCACACAGGAGCAAATATTTCTGTTGGTAGAAGTAAAAATATGGGATTGGTAATGGATGGTCCGTTTATAACTCCTAACGTTTTGTATTTAAAACAAGCAGGAGCAGAACAATTAAATGTAGGGATGTCTTTAACTAATGAAAGTCTCTCTGGAGGTCTTTATTACAGAAGTAACTTCTCTAATCCAGATGCAGTATTAATAGTTTTGGGTTATGAAAGTAACGGAATACGTTTTGGTTATAGCTATGATTATACTATTTCTAAACTAGCTGGAACTTCTGGAGGAGCTCATGAGGTATCTGTAACTTTACAGCTAGCTTGTAGAGATAGAAGAAAAAAATTAAAAGCAATTAAATGCCCTAAATTTTAGGTAATTTAGGCGTCTTATTTCAACAAAAAATCATCAACACGATATATACCATGAAAATGTCGAAATCTTTATCTAAATTATTTCTAGTAGCTCTTGCTGCATTAGCTACCTCTTGTGGAAGCGACAAGCACAAAGACATGTCTCAAACTACAGGATGGAAACTAAACACTTCTTCTAATGGTGGTTTTGAAGCTGCTTTAAATTTCAAACAAGAACTACCTGTAGGAATGGTATTTGTTGAAGGTGGTTCATTTATTATGGGACAAACCGAAGAGGATGTATTAATGGAGCAAAATGCTAGACCTCGTCAGGTTTCTGTAGCTTCATTTTATATGGACGAAACTGAAGTAACCAATGTTTCTTATAGAGAATACTTATTTTGGTTAACTCGTGTGTTTGGAGAAAGTTACCCAGAAGTTTACTGGAATGCTTTACCAGATACAAATGCTTGGAGAAGCGAATTAGGTTATAATGACCCGATGGTAAACAACTATTTGCGTCATGCCGGATTTAGCCACTACCCTGTAGTAGGAGTAAACTGGGAGCAAGTGCAAGACTATTGTGCATGGAGAACTGATCGTGTAAACGAATTAGCATTAATTGAAGCTAAATCTCTAAAACACAATACAGAACAATTTGACGATGACAATTTCAATACAGAAACTTATCGCGCAGGTCAATATACTGGAGCTGTTAGAAAAAATAATGGATACAGAGATTTAAGAAACCCAAAGAGTAAAGTTGGTCGTAGAGGATCTAAAGAAGATGGGGTGTTAATCTCAGGGTTTAGACTTCCAACAGAAGCAGAGTGGGAATTTGCCGCTTGGGCATTAATTGGTAATTCTATTGAAGGAAATATTGCTGATGGTAGATACTACCCATGGGACAGAAACTCGTTAAGAGATAACCGTAAGCAATTCCAAGGTGAGTTATTAGCTAACTTTAAACGAGGTGCTGGTGATAATATGGGTATTGCAGGGTCATTAAATGATGCTGGTGCACGTACAATGGAGATTAAATCTTTCCCACCAAACGATTACGGTTTATACGACATGAGTGGAAACGTTGCAGAATGGGTTTTAGATGTATATAGAGATGATGCTGCTGGACAGGATGACTTTATGGCGTTTAGAGGAAATGAATTTGTTGATAAGGCAAAGGACGAAGAAGGGTACTATATTGAAGCTGATTCTTTAGGGAGAATGCAAACTAGAGAAGCTGAAGCTGATGATTTAAGAAGAAATTACCAAAGAGCAAAAAATGCAGATAGATACGATGGTGATGTTGAGTCTAGTATTTACTACTCTAAAGGAGATTCTCAAGGAGAAGCAGCAATGTACGACTATGGTAAAACAACTTTAGTAAACGATAAGGTTCATGTTTATAAAGGTGGGTCTTGGAAAGATAGAGCATACTGGTTAAACCCAGGAACAAAACGTTTCTTAAACAGCGATATTGGAACTGACTATATTGGTTTCCGTTGTGTGATGGACAGAATGGGTTCTCAAAACTTGAAGCCAAACAGAAAGAAGTCAAGAAAAATGACTAGATAATTAGTAAGCCTCTCTTAACGAGAGGCTTTTTTTTTCTATTATATATTCTTTACTATGTTAAAAAATATTTATTCCATTTTCCTTAAACATCCTAAGGTTTGTATAGACACTAGAGCAATAAGTAAAGGTTGTTTATTTTTCGCATTAAAAGGCCCCAACTTTAATGCTAATAAATTTGCATTAAAAGCATTAGAACTGGGAGCCGCTTATGCTATTGTAGATGAAGAGAAATACGTATTAGACGATCGTTATATATTAGTTGAGGATGTATTAATAACACTTCAACAGCTAGCAAATCATCATAGACTACAATTAAAATGTTCTGTATTAGCTATTACAGGTACTAATGGAAAAACAACGAGTAAAGAATTAATTTATAGAGTACTCGGTCAAAGATTCCATACCACAGCAACTAAAGGTAATTTAAACAATCATATTGGAGTCCCTTTAAGTTTACTAGCGATAGATGGAACAAAGGATTTTGCAATAATTGAAATGGGAGCCAATCACGAAGGAGAGATTGATTTCTTATGTAAAATCACAGAGCCTAACATAGGAATAATTACTAATGTTGGAAAGGCTCATTTAGAAGGGTTTGGTTCATTAGAAGGTGTTTTAAGGACAAAGACTGAGTTATATAATTATTTAGCGAAACGCAATGGAATCGTTTTCACAAAAGACAATCAACAAAACTTAATTGAACTCATACCTACAACTTGTAAAAAATATACTTACGGACAATTAAAGACTAGTGATTATACTATTAAATTTATTGATGCACAGCCATATGTTACAGTTGCTATAGCTGATGAGAAAATAAAAAGCAACTTAATTGGCGACTTTAATTACGATAATATAGCCTTAAGTATAGCGATAGGATTG
>Ga0308002_1000877_pt1 | contig 10478 bp, 9 predicted proteins | sample Neamet34_FD_203148 | JGI IMG/M metagenome (GOLD analysis project Ga0308002, IMG submission 203148) | Marine microbial communities from water near the shore, Antarctic Ocean - #34 | ecosystem: Environmental > Aquatic > Marine > Unclassified | place: Southern Ocean | collected 2014-06-06
GTAACGGGAGACTCCATAATACGTTCTGGAGTTCTAGAAGCAGAAACTACAATTTCATCTAATGAAGTTTCATTTTCTGTTAAAGTTACATCAACTGTTTGATTGTTTTCTGTTACCTCAACTTTTTTCATTTTATACCCTAAAACAGATATTTCTAATGTAAAAGGTGGTTTGTCGGCAACTTCTAAAACAAAAATTCCATCAAAATCTGTGGTAGTACCCACAGCCTTATTTTCAATTTTAATGTTTGCACCCGGAAGTGTTTCTCCTGTTTTTGAGTCTTTAACTGTACCGTTAACAGTGGTTTGTGCAACCATTGCAACACTACTTAATGTTAAGCATGCAAAAAGTATAATCTTTTTTATCATAATTTAAATTGGTTTGTTTACTAGTATGCAAATTACAAAAAAATTTCAATAATTGATTATTTAACATTAAATTTTATGTTTTTCTTAAATTTTTGTTAAATTTTTGCCATATTATTGATACAAAACCACTGTACAGATTTTTAAAAAAACCATTAGTTGTCGTACATTTGCTGCAATAAATTCATTCCTTTTGAAAATAGTTAAAAATATTGCTAACTTTTCTACAGACGAAAAAACTTTTGTTACCATTGGAACGTTTGATGGTGTCCATTTCGGACATCAAAAAATACTTGAAAAGCTAGTGTCAGAAGCTAAAGAAGCAGGTAAAAAAGCCATTTTATTAACTTTTTTTCCACATCCACGGATGATTTTGCAAAAAAACGCAACTATAGAATTACTAAACACAATAGACGAGCGCGCTGCACTTTTAAAGAAAACAGGCTTAGATTACCTAATCATTCACCCCTTTGATAAGGCTTTTTCAAAAACAACTGCTTTAGAGTTTGTAAAAGAAATTTTAGTAAATACTTTTAATATTTCGAAATTAATTATCGGATATGATCATCATTTTGGAAAAAACAGAGAGGGTAATATTGAGCAATTAACTGCATACAGTCATTTATATGATTTTGTTGTAGAAGAGATTCCTGCACAAGATATAGATGATGTTTCCGTAAGTTCTACAAAAATAAGACGTGCTTTAGCAAATGGAAACCTAAAAACCGCCAACAATTATCTAGGCTATAGTTTTATGTTAAATGGTTTTGTTGTAAACGGGAAAAAAATAGGCGGAACAATCGGTTACCCTACAGCAAATATCGATATTAAAGAAGATTACAAGCTCATCCCAAAAGTAGGAGTGTATGTTGTAAAGTCTTTTCTAGCTAATAAAACTGTGTACGGTATGATGAATATTGGCAACAGACCCACGGTTAACGGCAAGCACCAAACAATAGAGGTTCATTTCTTTGATTTTGAGGGAGACTTATACGGTGAAAACTTAAAAATTGAATTAATTTATTTTCTACGAGACGAACATAAATTTGATTCTCTTGATTCTTTAATTCTTCAACTCAAAGAAGACGAACAAACCTCAAGGAATTATATACAGAATAATTTATAATTTTCTACTTCACAAATTATATATTTGCATTTCATAATTCTTAGAAAACATGTTACAGGTTCAATTTATTAGAGAAAACAAAGAAACAGTTTTAGCGGGTTTAGCAAAGCGTAATTTTGCAAACGCAGAAACCTTAGTTGCACAAGTTTTAACCGCAGACGAAAACAGAAGAGCCACCCAGGTTGCTATGGACGATGTTTTAGCTGAATCTAATAAATTATCTAAAGAAATTGGTGGGTTTTTTAAATCTGGAGAAGTACAAAAAGCAAATCTTTTAAAAGAAAAAACAGGCCAATTAAAAGAGTTGTCTAAAGAACTAGTTGAAAAGTTAAATAATTTTGCTAAAGAGTTACAAGACCTATTATTTCAAATACCCAATATTCCGCACGCTTCTGTAAAAGCAGGAAACTCTGAAGAAGATAATGAAAATATTTTTAGCGAAGGAATTATTCCTGATTTAGGTGAAAATGCTTTACCGCATTGGGAGTTAGCAAAAAAATATGATATCATAGACTTTGAATTAGGTACAAAAATTACGGGTGCTGGTTTTCCCGTCTATAAAGGAAAAGGCGCAAGGCTGCAACGTGCTTTAATTAATTACTTTTTAGATAAAAACATAGAAGCCGGTTACAAGGAATACCAGGTTCCGCATTTAGTAAATACTGCTTCTGCAACTGCAACTGGACAATTACCAGATAAAGAAGGGCAAATGTATCATTCTAATGAAGATGATTTATATTTAATCCCAACTGCCGAAATACCAATTACGAACATGTTTCGTGGTAATTTGCTCCAAGAATCTGATTTCCCTATTTGTTGCACAGGCTACACGCCTTGTTTCAGAAGAGAAGCAGGAAGTTATGGCGCACACGTTAGGGGTTTAAATAGATTGCATCAATTTGATAAAGTTGAAATTGTTAGAATTGAACACCCAGATAATTCTTACCACGCTTTAAGTGAAATGGTAGAACACATTAAAGACATTTTAAGAGAATTAAAGTTACCGTATAGAATATTGCGCTTGTGCGGAGGAGATACTGGTTTTACCGCCGCCTTAACATTCGATTTTGAATTATTCTCTACTGCACAAGACCGCTGGTTAGAAATTAGTTCTGCCTCTAATTTTGAAACTTTTCAAGCAAACAGATTAAAGCTTCGTTTTAAAAACAAAGACGGAAAAAGTGAATTTGCTCACACATTAAATGGTAGCTCTTTAGCTTTACCGCGAGTATTAGCAGGAATTTTAGAGAACTATCAAACAGCAGATGGAATTAAAATACCAGATGTTCTAGTACCTTATTGTGGGTTTGACACTATTTAATAGAAAACTTTCAGTTTTTGGAAGTAGTAAATAAACTAAACCCATAAACTAATAAAATGTGTTGGACGGAGAACACTAATTAGAAGCCATAGCGCTCATAAAATTTTTCTGCCAATATATTTAAGTATGTACTTGTTTGTCTGTTTTTTATAAATATAATGCCATTAGTTTTTGTTGTTTCGCGTTGTGTTTGTAAGCTGCTCGCAGACTAAGGGTTTCTTTTGTTTCTCATAAGAAAAGTGGTTTTGGCGCCAATAAAAAAAAGGAATTAAAATACGATTGGTTTAACAATAATTTAAAGCGTTTCTTGATTATCTTTGAATTTCATGAGGAATCTCTTTTTTTTTATTTTACTAACCATTAGTGGCTTGAGTATTGCTCAAGGTACGGGCGAGAAAATAATCCAAAATGATTACCTTCTTGCTGAAAATTATTATCGAGAAAGTGCCTATGAAAAAGCAACGCTTCTCTATAAAAAGCTATACGATAGCAGTCCTTTTAATTCAAATTATCTAGAAAGGTTAATTTCTTGTTACCAAGAAACAGGTGGATTTTTAATTGCTGAGCAATTACTTAAAAGCAAAATAAAAACCAATAAAGACCAAGGGTATCTTTATGTATACTTAGGCTATAATTACGAAAAACAACAACTAAAAAATAAGGCAGCAATAAATTATAAAATTGCGCTAAATTCTATAGACAAAAGCACCACTTATGCGGCTTTAATTGGTGGTCTTTTTAAAGAATATAATCTATTAGACAATGCTGTTCTAGCCTATGAAAAAGCTATGAAAATCAATAAAAATGGAAATTATATTTTTCAAATTGCCCAGATTTACGGAGAAAAAGGTAATTATAAAAAAATGTTTGAATCCTATATTGAGTTGGTTGACAGCAATGATCGATATTTTAATATAATACAAAGATATGCCAGCAAATATATTACAGAAGATTCTGAAAACGAGGCCAATATTTTATTTAGAAAAGCACTTTTAAAAAAATCTGCCAGTAAGCCTAAAGATGTCTGGAATGTTTTACTTAGCTGGTTGTTTACTCAGCAAAAAGACTATACAAAAGCGCTCATTCAAGAAAAGGCTTTGTTCCAAAGAAAACAAGAAGATTTAAGCGCCGTATTTACCGTCGGAAAAACAGCATTTGAGAACAACGCTTTTGATACTTCTAAGAAATGTTTCAATTTTGTTGTTGAAAAATCAAATACAAAAAGCGAGATAATTAATGCCAATTTATACCTAACTAAAATAGCGGTTGCCACTAAAAGTCCTGAGACAAAAAAGTTGTTTTCAGGTATTTTTAAACGTTTTGGAAAGAATGCTGCTACTATTACAATACAAGTAGGGTACGCTGATTTTTTAACCTTCTATGAGAATAAACCAACAGAGGCAATTCTTGTTTTAAAAAAGGCTCTTTTGTATGCAAATTCTAAATTTGATAAAGCTAGAATTAAACTAAAGCTAGGAGATGTTTTAGTTTTTACTGGAAAATTTAACACCGCCCTTATTTATTTTTCACAAATACAAACGCAATTAAAAAACCACGAACTGGCGCAAGAGGCACGTTTTAAAATTGCACAAACTAGTTATTTTAAAGGAGACTTTGATTGGGCAAAAGCACAGTTGAAAATACTGAAAAGCGCTACAACACAATTAATTGCAAATGATGCAGTCGCATTATATTTAAAAATATCAGATAATGAACCTGTAGACTCTATCCCTTCTGGCTTAAAGCAACTAGCTAAAGCAGAACTACTAGCGTTTCAAAATAAAAATAATGCAGCATTAAATGAATTAAATAATCTATTCACACAAAAAGATGTGTTTGTAAACGGCTTAATACCAGGAGAGGTAATTTATGATGACGTATTGTTTTTTCAGGCAAAACTGCTTGTAAAACAAAATAAATACAAACAAGCTCTCGTAAGTTTATCTAAAATTATAGCAGCAGATAATCAGGGCTTTTTAACGGATGATATTTATTTTATGATGGCAGAAATATATCATAATAAAATAAAGAATAGAGAGAAAGCCCAAGAATACTACCAAAAAATAATTTTTGAACATTCTTCTAGTATTTACTTAGTAGATGCGCGAAAAAGATACAGAAAACTAAGAGGAGACCTAATAAAAATTTCTAATTAATCGTTCTAACATTAAATTTTAAATAGAAAACTAAAGACTAAAAAATGTACATATACAACGTAACTACAAATATCGATGCCACAGTGCATGATGAATGGCTAAACTGGATTAAAACTCATATTACTGAAGTTCTAAATACTGGGAAATTTACATCTGCAAAGCTTACAGAAGTTTTAGTAGAAGAGGAAATGGGAGGCAAAACGTATTCTGTTCAGTATGCTGCAAGTACAAGAGAAGATCTCGAAAACTACTACAAGTTTAATGCTCCTAAATTACAATCAGAGGGTCTTAAACGATTTGCAGATAAAATGCTAACTTTTAAAACTGAGTTAAAAATTGTAGAGGAATTTTACCCTACAAGTGTTCGTAATTAAGTGCGTTTTTATAAGGTTTGTTATTCCTGGTTTACAGGAATCTAATCAGAAGCTCGTCCATTTAAAAACTAGCTTCAACACCAATAGAAAATGCATTAATCTTTGATACACCTAATTTATAACCTTCATAACCAGCAGCAATTCTGTAATTATTAATATTGTATTTCAATAATAGTTTGGTATTTCTAACAGATTGACTATTTACTGTTGCCCATTTATGCGAAGCAACTAAACTAATAGGTTTTGCAATGAAGATTTCACCACCAAAACCGATTAAAAACCGAGTTTCATTAACATCATTAAAAATTCGTCTAACACCCAATCCAAACCAAGCATCAAAACGTTGAGTTCTAATTCTGTGGTATTTTAGTAAGGTAGAAAACATGTTAAAAGTATCTCTATTGCCATTTATTTTTTCCGAAAAAGTAGTGTAATTTATATCCAAAGCGAATCTTTTCAAAAAGCGAAAATCAACTCCGAAATCATTCCCATATAAATTTTTACTTTCAACTAAAAAGTGATTGTAAACGTCGAATCTTGTGATATTATAGTTGGTGGAGTCTGTGTATATAAAATTACCATGTTTGGCCTCTTTGTAGGGGTAATTAGCAATTTCTGCAGTACTCATTCTACCCTCCGTCTCCCACGGAGATTCAAAAATAGCACCATAAACGGTATATACAGCAACGTACCATATAATTCTCGCAAACGGATTTTCAATGGCACTTGCATTATTTTTTCTTGTGGTTGATGTGGAATTTGAACTCTTTGCGGAAATTGTTCCTGCTCTCCCTGAAGAATTGGTTTTTTTTAAACTCTTTTTAGCTTTCTCTAGTTTACCCTCTTGAGAAAAACTATGAAAACAAATAAATACAAATAGTAAAGATAGAATAAGTGTTTTTTTTAACATTTTGGTTGATTTGTAAAAGTCAAGTATAACCAAAAATTATGCCAAATTTAACTGTATCTTTGCGTATATCAGGATAAAAACAAAGATTGTGTTTGTAAAAGCAAAAAAACATTTAGGTCAGCATTTTTTAACAGATGAAGGCATTGCAAAAGACATTGCAGATACTTTAACTGGCATTGGCTATGAGGACATTTTAGAAATTGGTCCAGGAATGGGTGTTTTAACAAAATATTTATTACAACAGAAAGCAAAAGTTACTGTCATGGAATTAGACAGAGAGTCTGTTGCTTATTTACATGATACTTTTCCTTTAGAACATATTAAATTAGATACCTCAGCAACACACTTCTCTGTTTTAGAGGGAGATTTTTTAAAGAAGGAAATAAAAGAAATATTTCAAAAAAAACAAGTCGCAATTATTGGTAATTTCCCTTACAATATTTCTACTCAAATTGTTTTTAAAGCAATAGAAAATAGAGCGTTTGTGCCAGAGTTTGCAGGCATGTTTCAAAAAGAAGTAGCTAAGAGAATTGCAGAAAAAGAGGGTAGTAAGGTTTACGGAATTCTTTCTGTATTAACACAAGCTTTTTTCGATGTAGAATATCTTTTTACCGTTCCACCAACTGTTTTTAATCCACCACCAAAGGTGGATTCTGGTGTTATAAGATTGGTGAGAAAAAAGGATTATTCTCTTCCTGTAGATGAAAAAATATTTTTCAGAGTTGTAAAAACAGCTTTTAACCAGCGTAGAAAAATGTTGCGTTCTAGTTTAAAATCTTTCAATCTTTCTGAAACTTTAAAAGAAGACCCTATCTTTACAAAACGTCCAGAACAGTTGTCTGTGCAAGCTTTTATTTCTCTAACGCAAAAATTAATAGAAAATGGCATTTGAAATTACAAATGAATTTCTCGAAAATCTAGTTGGTTTTATTGATAAAAACAACGATTCTAAAATAAAAAATCTTTTTGAAGATGTCCATTTTGCAGATATTGCAGAAGTATTAGATGAGGTTAGTTTTGACGAGGCTATTTATATTATAAAACTTTTAGATAGCGAAAAAACATCAGAAATTCTTACAGAGTTAGATGAAGATACTCGAGAAAAAATTCTAGAAAATTTCTCAGCAAAAGAAATTGCAAATGAGGTTGGGGAAATGGATTCTGATGATGCTGCCGATATTATTGGTGAACTTTCAGAAGAACGTCAAAAACGCGTAATTAATGAACTTGAAGACAGTGAGTTAGCAGAAGATATTAAAGAATTATTATCTTATGGAGACGATACTGCCGGTTCTTTAATGGCAAAGGAATTGGTAAAAGTTTACGAAACGTGGACGGTTGCCGGATGCATGCGCAGAATAAGAGGGCAAGCTCAAGAGGTTACAAGAGTGCACTCGATTTACGTTGTAGACAAGGAAGATAGACTAGTTGGTAGATTGTCTTTAAAAGATTTAATTGTTGCCAAATCAGATCAGAAAATTGCAGATATCTCTAAAGCTAAAGTAGATGCCGTAAACGTGAACGAAGATGATGAAACCGTTGCTAGAATCATGGTAAAATACGATTTAGAAGCAATACCTGTAGTAGATGACAATAACGTTTTATTGGGTAGAATTACAATTGATGATATTGTTGATCTTTTAAAAGAAGAAGCAGACAAAGATTATCAAATGGCTGCTGGTTTAACACAAGATGTAGATTCAGATGATAGTATTTTTGAATTGACAAAGGCGCGTTTGCCATGGTTATTCTTAGGTTTAATTGGTGGTGTTGGTGCTTTTATAATTATGGAAGGTTTCCAAGATGTATTTAGTAAGTATGCTTCTTTATTCTTTTTCACTCCTTTAATTGCGGCAATGGCTGGTAATGTTGGTGTACAATCTTCTGCAATTATTGTACAAGGTTTAGCAAATGATGATGTAAAGGGAAGTATTAATAGTAGGCTTTTAAAAGAAATGCTATTAGCGGCTTTGAACGGAGTTATTTTAGCTCTTTTCTTGTTTCTTTTTGTGTGGGTTTATGAAGGTAAAATAGACCTGGCCCTAGCAATATCGGTGTCTTTAGTTGTCGTTATTATTATTGCAGGATTAATTGGTACTTTTGTACCCTTATTTTTAAACAAAAGAGGTGTTGACCCTGCAATTGCAACGGGACCTTTTATTACAACCTCTAATGATATTTTTGGAATATTAATTTACTTTATGATTGCTAAAATGATTTTAGGAATCTAAAAAAACCTTCCCAAATTAATAGAAAGGTTGTTTTCTTTTTCTTTTCAATTTTAGATATAGGTTCTTCACCGTATATCCGCAATTACTCCCATTCGTGCAGAAAATAAATTAACTACACAACAAAAATAATTTTTACAAGCTTCATAACTATACGGAAAGCCGAGCGTGAAATTGCGGGTTTCCGCAAAACCAACATTAATCTATAATACCTAGTTCTTTTGCTTTTAATATTAAATCTATATTGTTAATAGCATTTAAATTTGTTCTTAAGTTTGCTAATTTTGTTTCGATAGACCTTAGCTTAATTTTAATTCCGTCGTTTTTAGTAATAATTCCTTCTAAATTAGCAATTTTTGCGTGTTTCGGAAGTTCCTTTAATATCTGAAGCGCTACCTCATCCATTTGAATTTGAACAATATTTCTACGGAGTATTTTTTGATGTATTTCGTGGGTATAATAATACTCATTATGCAATATTTTTTGCACTGCAAAACCTATTTCTGTAGCATCGCATTTACTTTTTAATAAATAAGCATTAGGGTTTAAATTACTAATTACATTGTACACTCTATTTGTTTCTGCATGCCCTGTAATTACCCCTATTTTAATATCTATTTTATTCTTTCTAATAGCTTTTATTAATTCTTCACCTCCTTTTAAATTGGTTTGCTGGGTAGTATTATCAAAACTTAAATCTGTAAATAAGATTTGAAAAGGAGTGGTGTTTTCGTTTGATTTTATCAACTCAAGTGCCGCATCACAATTATTTATAGTCACCACATCAAAACCTCCTAACTCTTTGAGGTGGAAACGTATTCCATCTAGTGTTAATTGATGATCATCTGCAATTAAAATTCTAGTTTTATCTACCATTCGTTGATATTTCTATATAAATACTTGTTCCTTTATCTAATGTACTTTCAATAGAAAAAGTCCCGTTAACCCCTTCTATTCGTTCTTGCATGTTTTTTAAACCTATTCCTGCTTTCTTTGAAGCAGTGTTAAACCCTTTTCCGTTGTCAGAAATAATTAAAGTAAATGCTTTTTTAGTTTGTTTAAAGTTTAAGATAACCGCTGAGGCTTCTGCATGAGTTTTAGAGTTCTGAATACTTTCTCTAACCACTAAGAATAATATTCTTTTTATTGAATTATTAACGTCTTTCCAATTTACAGCATCAATTTCTTGCACTTTAATTTTAAAATCGATTTCAAAAAAATCTGAAATTAAACTAATAATTTGATTTTTAAAAGACACTTTTTCAAAACTTTCACTACTTAATTGATGTGATAAATTTCGAACCGTTCCCTTTATAATCGCAAGTTTTTTTGCTTCTTCTAATCGCTTTCTTTTTATCAATTCTAAATGCAGCATTCTAATGTCTCCAGCAACCTCATCATGCAAAGATTTTGCAATTCGCTGGCGCTCTTTTTCACGCACTTGAATTTGTTTCATTTTAGCCTCAAAAATCAACTTTTTTCTCCTATTTGTAACAATACTAGCGCCAAAACCAAGAAACAAAATACTAACACCAGCACTTAAAAAACCAATTATTTTGTACTGTCGTTCTGTTTCTAAAGCCAATTGATTTCTAGTGTTTTCTAGTTTTAAGGAAATATTTTCTTTGTCTTTTTTTTCAGTTTCATAACGAACCTTCGTAAACTTATTTTTTAAAATTCGCTCTCTCTTATGAAGACTATCATTTAATTGTGTGCGCTCTTCTAAATATTTCCTGCCTTTTTCTCCGCGAACTAATTTAGATAAAAGTAACAGGTTTTCTAATTTTTTCGAAGTAGTAAGCAGTTCTTTTGCTGTTTGTAAAGATTTCTTGATAAAAAAGATTGCTTTCTTCGTTTCATTATTAGAGGCGTGTAGTTCTCCTAATAAGGCGAATGACCAAATTAAACCTCTTTTATACCCTCTTGACTGTCTAGACTTTAAAACTTCTAAATATCCTTTTAAAGCTAGTTTTTTATCCCCCTGCATAAAGTGACCAT
>Ga0308002_1000883_pt1 | contig 10409 bp, 9 predicted proteins | sample Neamet34_FD_203148 | JGI IMG/M metagenome (GOLD analysis project Ga0308002, IMG submission 203148) | Marine microbial communities from water near the shore, Antarctic Ocean - #34 | ecosystem: Environmental > Aquatic > Marine > Unclassified | place: Southern Ocean | collected 2014-06-06
ACGATGTTCCGTGACAGAAGCTTTTTGAGAATTATATTTAACTCTATATAATTTATTTCATATAAAATTTTCTTGGATATTGGAAAACGCTTCTGTCACGGAACATCGTTTATCGACGTTTCGGGAGTTCCGTAACACCTTTTGAGTTGCTCCAACCGTCGATAAAAGCAAAAATGAGATTTCTTCAAAATATCATTTTCTTAAACCGGTTATATACATTTGGGTAGTCCCGTAACACCTTTTGATAGGGAGGCAGCAATTTACGCCGCTTTATGAAGTAATTTATTCCATGCTCTTGAAACGACCGTGATACCATCCACGCGGCTTACTTTACATTCGGTCATAATAGCCGAGATGACATCAGCTGATCCCCTAACAGCGACCTGTTTCAAAAAAAGATCAATATAACCGTTGAACAATACACTAGCACGCTTTAAGCATCGTGATATGTTTATTTGGATATCATCGGCGTTTTTAATAGATTCGTATAGAGCCTCCAACTTCTTGAGATCAGACGACGTGTTCCTGAAATCCGAAACCTTGTCTTCGAGCGTTTCGATTTTTTTAATGGCAGTGCTCAAACCCGCGAGGTGTTTCAAGAGCCTAGATTCAAGGTCTACCAACTTATCAAAACCGCTACCAACCGCCGATAAAGTAGTTTTCACGGATGTGCCGACCTTGCGAGATTTAACAATCGTCGATACGACCTTTTTGAACTCATCGATAATACTCTTGTTAACATTATAACGAGTTCGTAATCCCTCAACGCCCATTCCAATACCCCCACCGCCTCGACCCGGGCTTCTCGACCTATGAGGTGAACCCGTCATCTTCGGAGATTGATGATTCACATGTTCTTCGATCTCCTCAAGATCCTCTTCCGCCTCAGGTTCTTCGATCTCCTCAAGATCCTCTTCCGCCTCAGGTTCTTCGATCTCCTCAAGATCCTCTTCCGCCTCAGGTTCTTCGATCTCATCAAGATCCTCTTCCTCAAGCTCCTCAGGTTCTTCGATCTCATCAAGATCCTCTTCCTCAAGCTCCTCAGGTTCTTCGATCTCATCAAGATCCTCTTCCGCCTCAGGTTCTTCGATCTCATCAAGATCCTCTTCCTCAAGCTCCTCAGGTTCCTCCTTCTCATCAAGATCCTCTTCCTCAAGCTCCTCAGGTTCCTCCTTCTCATCAAGATCCTCTTCCGCCTCAGGTTCTTCGATCTCATCAAGATCCTCTTCCGCCTCAGGTTCCTCCTTCTCATCAAGATCCTCGAGTTCCTCGGGTTTTACCGCTGATTTAGCCCTCCTGGCATTGCGCATCCTAAGCGCGAGCATCCTCTTCTTACTAAAACGCTGTTGCTGGGACATATGCAGTTCTCTCATCTGATCTGTTAGATAACCCGGGTATATTTCATCAATAACCAATTGGCGTTTAGATACAACAGGTAAGTTCATGAAATTGAGTAAGTTCCGAGTCTGTATACCCTCAACATCGCATCGGGTGAGTAACAGTGCGGTGCTCATCTTAAGAAGGTTGATTATATCTTCGTTGTTATTAGTCATTTGTATTGTGTATTTAAATGTTTTAAATATATTATAGCTCGGCGACGAACAACCCCATCCGCCCACTCTCCGCGTCGGCCAGCGACTCGTCATACATTTTACGAACTGACCAATTGAGAGAGAAAAGCTCCTTGGCTAACCCAAGGAGCTCAATCATTTTTGCGGCTTCGACCTTGTCGCTTGGGTTTCGATCAGGGTGATAAGCGAACATTTTCAATCTGATCGCTTTGACAATGACGTTTGTAGTCGCCTCACGGTTAGATACACCTATGAGTTTGTAATAATCCGGTACGCCTGTGTCTGCGAATTGCTGGGACATGTTAGCCATGAACTCTTTCTCATACCTGAATTGTCGAAGTTTCTCGACCGATTGTTCCTTCCTGAACTCGGCTTCGCGCTTATCAGCGTCGTCTCTTAGTTTCTCGGCTGCATCCTCGGCTGATTTAGCTTCCTTCTCTGCTGATTTGGCGTCGGCGGCCTTCTCCTTTGCAACCTTCGCGTTCGCCTTTCTACGCTCATTGTCTGTTGCGGCCTTCTCCTTCGCGGCTGCCTTCTCAGACGCCTTAGCGGCATCCTTCGCGATTTTCACTTTGTTATCCGCTCGTACCAGGGCCAGTTCGTAAACACCGGCTGCCTTATCGCTGATCTCCTCGAGCTCATCAACCTTTTCCTTCATTTTTTCACGTTTGCTTCTAGCCCTGCACGACTTGGTAATGTTATCAAACACCTTTGGCGGTGGACATCTTTCGTATTTCTTGATAATGGTGATGAGCTTGGCGACCGGTAATGTTTTATATTCCGGAATCATAAGCGTTCTCGCTAACGAATCGAGATCCTTTCTAGCGAACATTGAGAATGGAGGTCTACCCTTTTCATCGAATATAACACACCTCCCCTTGTATAGCCGGCGAGGAGAATTACACGTCTTCTTCTTAGGACTCTTCTTAGGACTCTTCCTCTTAGGACTCTTCCTCATTGTTGGACTTCCTGGATTACTCTTCTTCTTAGGACTCTTCTTAGGACTCTTCTTCTTAGGACTCTTCTTCTTAGGACTCTTCTTAGGACTCTTCCTCTTAGGACTCTTCTTAGGACTCTTCTTCTTAGGACTCTTCCTCTTAGGACTCTTCTTAGGACTCTTCTTCTTAGGACTCTTCTTAGGACTCTTGGACCTACATCTACCCGTATCGCGACTTCGAGATCTACCGGCTCCGCATGGCTTCCTCTTAGGACTCTTGGACCTACATCTACCCGTATCGCGACTTCGAGATCTACCGGCTCCACATGGCTTCTTCTTAGGACTCTTGGACCTACATCTACCCGTATCGCGACTTCGAGATCTACCGGCTCCACATGGCTTCCTCTTAGGGCTCTTCTTAGAGTTCTTGTAATAATAATATCTTACGCTTCCGATCAACTGTTGCTTTGTCTTTGTCGATACGGGTCTATCGACTCCCATAGCTTCCAGCATTGCGAGTAGCTCGGGTTTTGTCATGTCTATCATTTTCATTTTATGTTTAATATTAGACATTATATTAAAATTGTTTTAATAACTCGATTTACAGATAAATTATTAGATGACTTCTACGAATGCAAGGAATATTATGAAAGAGATTCTCGCTCAACGGTACTACACCGATGTTGAGGACTCTGAAGATGGCTGTATACAGGCCGTCAAACCAAACAAACAACCAATTATAGTTTTCTTCGACGATGCGCAGAAACTGAACAAAGGGGCGGTGAACAAGTACCTGAGCATAATGGATACAATATGTATATCGCATGGGATAATAGTTTACAATGAATCAGTTACTTCAATGACTGCAAAATCGATCGATCAGTCGGTCGGAATGGATATGGAACTGTTCTCGGTCAACGAACTACAATTCAACATAACGAAACACAAACTACAACCGGAATATTTCAAGAAAGTCACGATAAGCAATGATCTAAAAAAGACATTCGTTAGCAAACTACCGCTAATGAAACCCACGGATCCAATCGCGAGGTTTTTCCGATTCACGAAAGGGGACATAATCGAAATAAAAAACAAAAACGGGATAATAAATCACCGCCGAGTATCATAAAAATGAAAAACTGACCTATTTTTACAGAAAAAACCACAGATGACAACTTATCGTGAAATCGGAATAAAATGTCTTGAAAGCGTGTTGAAAAACGCGAATAATATCAAGATAATTGAAAACATAGTGTTTATCGTTAGCCAGGCGTGCGAAGATTCGTACAAACGGATAATATATCAAACAGTAGGTGATGTTTTATCAAAAAAACCAATAAAGGACCTTATAGCGGACCTAAAAAAACTAAACAATGGGTGGAAACATCATTCGTTCGGACAGTCGATGGTTCAATTAGACGAACAGGACGACTTTTTAGAGCATCCATTTGAGGTAGCTGAGGGTATTTTCGAATGTAAATGTGGTTCGACGAGAGTGTTCAGTTATTCAAAGCAAACACGAAGTGCGGACGAACCGATGACCACGTACGCGGAGTGTGTGGAATGCGGGCAAAAATGGCAATATAGCGGTTAAAAATAAAAATTAATTTATTATTTTACACAATAAATTACGAAAGGTCCACGATTTGAAGTTTTTCACGGGATAAACAATCCTTTTCTGTTCGTTCATCAATATTAAGAAGTTCTATACTATCTATCCACCCCCTCATTGTATCTCTTATATTTTTACGATGGTTATTCCCAACCACTATTATTATCTCATTCGACGAATCAACGGATCTAATTTCACGTAATATCTCGAAATCCATCAATCGTGCCCACCCCCATCTTATCGTAGTCATAATTTCATCTCTGAACTTATCATCGGTTGCGAATAGATTTCCAGACTTACCGAGTCGTGCTTTCACGTCATCGAACGTCGCCGTTAGATCCTTTTTATAATCTAATAATTTCTCGTCGTCCCCGCATTCCAATTGACCCTTCTTATAATATGGATCTATATATGTTGCAATAAACATTGATATCATACTGGGTGTTGTTGATCGACGGCGTAGAACGGGATTTACATAAATATTGTATAACTGAGTATCGTCATTGTATAGAATGTTCTGGTTGGTCTGGGTTATACAATCCAGACGTGTATCAACTCCTCTCGTCTTATCTCGTACATTGTTGACACCGCCGGTAAACACATCCCTTATAATTTTAGACCCTATGCGACTGTAGTCGGTCGTATTAGAAGTGTTAAATTCGAGAAGAAAAATAGCTCGATCGTTATCAGCCGCTCGTTCTTTCAAATAATCAAAAACGGATATCCCAGCCCCTTTCCGTGAACAGACAATCGATTGGTCGTGTAGTTCACCTAGAATGAGGACTATCCGGTTATTTATCCGATATTTAGTTACTCCTTTTACTGAATTAATCCATATGCTCATATGTGTGTTTTATTTATAGTACTTTCAAGTTTTTTAAATTATCAAGAATCATGTCGATTGAGTGGTTCCCGGCTAGTGTTGATGTATGATCCGTGAATTGGTATGCGCGACCAACGTGGTAATAATAAAAGGGGGCCGACGGGTGTAATCTGTTGGGAGAAACCGGAAGTGGTATATGGCACATTACATCTTCTGAGTTATAAATCCTAAAAACAGGTAGACATATATTACCCACCGCTTCTACAAGTCGGCTGTTCCCGATCCGCGGAGCTGAAAATGTGTAAACAATCGCGTCATATCCGATCGTTTTGAGATCAAATCCTGTTATTACCGCAATTGACCCTCCTAGACTGTGACCGGCGATGCAAATCCTAGTCGTTATAGTTGAGTTGGCTGTGATTGCTTTGATGAGGTTAGCCCTGAAACTACTGTATATATCAATAAAACCGGAATGAATCTTAATACCGTGATCGTTCTTCATGAACACGGGTAGGTCAAGCTTTGCCGCCCGTCTTTTAGTCCACCCGACCTGAGACATCTTAAAATCCGCGACCCCCTCTGTATATGATAGGGTGCCTCTAAAGGTGATCCATATAACATCGTCGTGTTTCCACACCGAGCAGAATACATTACTCTTATTGAAAGGCGTGTGTAATTCCTCTAGCATCAACATATTACCATGCGTTATCTTCGCGTCATATGACCTCTGGGCATTGATCGCGCACACAGTAGCTGTTTGGATGTCAAATAATCGCCCGATAACACGCGGGACGACATACGGAATATCTGAAATAACTTCGGGACCTTTAACATCCCTACCCATAACATGTAAATAGGGGGATAGATAATTATACACATAAAAAGATGAGGCCATCCCGATACAGAACATAAGCGTCGTCAAAACAATAATAGAGTATCTAGTAATTGTGCAAATCATTTTTATACTAGGTTAGAAAAATGAAAATGATTTCGATGCATCAATTACATACTACAAACAACTAATATGCAATCACCAACAATTAAAATTATTAAACCATTTGGACTTCACGGACCCGGGTCTGTGTCGGGCGACGAAGAGGAATGGCTTTCCGACTCTTCGATCGAAACGGACTCTGATTCTGATTATGTTCCCGACGACGAAACATCTTCGTCGGGTGAATGGCTTTCCGACTCTTCGCTAGACACAGACTCTGATTATGTTCCCGACGAAGAAACATCTTCGTCGGATGAATTTACTGATATCTCTTCTTCCGACGAAGAAGAAACAAGCAGTAGACGGTTGTTAACGGAAAACAGCACACCAGGTGATCTTAAATTAGACGCAATCGAACGGTTCGAGATGATCGCCTCGGCGCATCCAGAAGACAATCTGGTCATTGTTCTAGGACACTACAAAACTACATACGAAGATAAAGGTGATTATGCGAGCGGGTGGGTAATCCGATGCCTCGACCTGTTATTGTTTGAAAATGGTCCATGCTACCCAATTCCAACGGCGGTCTCGCAACTTCGTATCAAGTCTATTGGGTACTCAGACATCGATAGCGAGATCTCACCAATCACCGGAGAAGACATCGGATCGCTATTCTTATCGATTCTGACAGGAACCGCGAACGGAATCCAAGCACTACCGGTATCTGCAGGTGACCAAACGGACGAAGTGTCAAATTTTCGAACTATAATCGATGGGCTGACAACCCAACAAGCGGGGAAAAACACAACGATGAAATTTTTCAAAGAACAAACGAAAGAGCGTCAACGGCACTATTTGGATCTACTGAGTGATATAAAAAATGATCGTGATAGGGCTGTTGAAAAGCCGTTCCTGTTAGCGCTCATGGATATGGGTCTAGATGATTCAACCCGATCAAGTATAGTCGAATATATTCTGACATTCGAAAGCCTCCAGCCATCGTCGGGTGAATTCAATAAAATGAGAAATCTTATTCAGGCAATCAAATCGATTCCATTCGGAAAAATGTGCCCAACACCGCCAGCGCTCCTCGAAGCGATGCAGGACGACGGAACCAAACCATCTAAAAGAGCCCGAACCGAAAAGCCCGCACCAACCAAGCTGGGAGCATACCTAGCAAGTGTTCGCGACCATATTGACACTGGTATATATGGACACGAAGAAACGAAAAATCAAACAATGCGGTTGATCGCGTCTATGATTACAAACGGGACTGCCACCGGGGGTCATTGTTTCGCGATGTGTGGTCCTCCCGGGGTTGGCAAAACCGAAATCGCGAGCAAGATAGCTACCGCCCTTGGGAGACCCTTCATAAAAATGAACATGGGGGGTGCATCGAACGGTGAAGATCTCGTAGGCCACGGATACACGTATGAGGGTTCCACGTATGGGATGATCGCCCGATCGCTGATGGATGCCAAATGCGAGAATCCCGTTATGTTTTTCGACGAACTTGATAAAGTGTCTCAGACAACCCGCGGGCAAGAGATTAACAATGTTCTTATCCATATGACCGACTCAACACAAAACCATCAATTCAACGATAAATATCTGGCCGGTATAAACATCGACCTAAGCAAGGTAATTATGATTTTTTCATTCAATGACTCAGCTACCATCTCACCGATCCTTCTTGATAGGATGAAGATCATAAGAGTGGGTGGGTATAAGGTCGAGGATAAGGTTAAAATCGCTCAGAAGTATTTGATTCCGCGTATCAAGAAGGACTTGGGATATACACAATGTAAGTACTCGTTTGAAGATTGCGTTATAAGGGATATCGTGACCAAGTGGACATTCGAGGGAGGGGTACGCAAGTTGAAAGAACTAATAACCGATGTTTTCATGGAATTGAATCTCAGGAAAATGACAGGTCAACCAGTTCTTGGAATGTCTACCTCGGCGTTCACCGTCGTGTCAAAAAAAATGCTAAAAGACGATATCTTCAAAGATAGACACTACATCAACCATCAAATGGTTTCAAATATCAACACCGTCGGATCGGTAAATGGATTGTGGGCGAATGCATACGGCGTCGGCGGATTGATCCCAATAGAAGCCCATTTAATACCGTCGTCAGCTCCGTTCGAGCTTCAGCTAACGGGTATGCAAGGAGATGTGATGAAGGAGTCAATGAAGGTCGCGAAAACTGTTGCGTGGCGCATGACACCCGAGACCAAGAAAATCATGATCCGTAAACAATGGAAGAGAGATGGGAATAGCTGTATTCATATTCACTGCCCTGATGGCTCGACCCCGAAAGACGGACCATCAGCAGGAGGCGCAATCACAACATGTATAATATCTCTCCTCACCGGTAAAAAGGTCGACCAGTCATATGCAATGACCGGTGAGATAGATCTAAGCGGTAAAATATCTGCGATTGGCGGGTTGGAAGAAAAAACGTTCGGGGCTAAGACATCAGGGGTGAAAACGATTCTTTACCCCGCCGACAACGAAAGAGACGCCGACAAGATCCGTGAGAAGTTCCCGGAGTTGTTTGATAAGACGATACCCGGTTTTATTGAGATGTTCCCCGTTTCATGTATCGAGGACATCATAAGCCGTGTAATAATTTAAGTTTTCTATAACACGTTCGTTATATAAAACCCGATCATCTAACCCAACAGGTCAAATCTTTTTCTCAATGTTGACAGTTTGTCATATGTTCCATCACCCATAACCATAGACCTGCCAGGTGACGGTTTCGGGTAGTCCTCGGACGAGTCACTGTCATACAAACTATCATCATCGGAAGAAGAAAGATCAATTTCACTGTGTTCAAACATGGTCTTGTTAAACACCTCTGGTATCTTCTTGTATTGCTTGTAGTGATCGATTATACCGGTTGTGTTGGTTTTATCGGGTGGAGAAACCGCGTCAGACGGTGCGTCGCCTATCGACCGGGCTCTCCTAAAACGCTTCGAGAGGGTTGGAGGAGTAGTACTTTCAAGCACAAACGCTTTGAATTCATCAAGCGCCTTTTTTGAGGTAAGCAAGTATCCTGAATGCTTCTTGCTCCATTTCCCAATTCCACAATCAGTGAGAACTTTATATCTCTCGCGGTCGAAAACGGCCACAACCGATCTTGATGAAATGGCGGTATATGTTATAACGGACATCTTGGTATTTAAATCGGTATATCTTATCCTTTAAAAATGAATTCCATATGCGATTTCAAGATCGATAATAATAATAATGTCAACCGAACAAGAAGATATAATATACAACGCTCCGCGAGGGGCTGGATTTCAGAAACTAATAAATGGTATTCTGAAAAGGGCTGGGTTATCAGATACCCGGAGGTCCGATATGATGAGCCCTAAGTGGATGATCATGTGGGGTCAGGTATTTACGGACGCAACAGCAAACGATGATTTAAACTATGAAATATTTGAGAACATGGGGGATTCGACCGCTGGTCATTTTATCGTTAAATACATGTACAGACGATTCCCGCAACTCCTATGCCCGGGGGGTGTGAAGGTTGTAGCGCGGTTGAAAATTAATTACGGGGCGAGACAATCATTTTCCGATATTGCCGATCGATTACAGTTCTGGGATTATATATCGGCGTCGGAGGATAAGAGGTCGAGGAAGAAGAAGGATTTACTAGAAGACGTGTTTGAATCGGTCATTGGGTTGATGGAATATATCGGTGATATAATTTACAAAGATGGGGTCGGGAACGTGATCGCATATGGGTTCCTGAAGAGCCTTTTTGACGAGATTCCCATTTCTCTTTCTTACACCGAGCTATACGACGCGAAAACACGTCTCAAGGAGCTTTACGATTTTTACAAGAAAACGAGTCCTATTGGTTTATTGAAGTACAATAATGTCAGAGACATAAATACAGGAATATTTAAAGTATCGATGACGAACACGGTGGGGGGTAGGGAGGTGGTTATTGGGAGCGGTGCGTCAACCAAATTAAAGGATGCTGAACAGAAGGCCGCAAAGATGGGATTGGTGTCCTTGGCACACATGGGGTTAACCAAGCAGGTACCACAGGAGTACGCGAAATTTAACAGTTTATAACAATGAACCCAACTATTATATATAATGCCAAAACTTTATTTTCGCCACGGAGCGGTATCATCCGCCAAGACGTTAGAATTATTATCAGTATCTCATACATATCACATACAGGGAAAAAAATGCGTTGTGATGAAGCCGGCGATCGATACCCGATTTGGCCAAGCCATTGTTAGGTCTCGAGCGGGTCTATCGCAAACAGCAGATGTCGTAATAACATCTGATACGGACCTTTCACAAATGCCAATCCCAGAAATCGTTCACTGCGTTGTCGTAGACGAAGCCCAATTTCTATCAGCTCATCATATTGAACAGCTCCGCGATCTAACAGTTTCATGGAACGTACCAGTAATATGTTACGGTCTACGAACCGATTTTCGCACCAAATTATTTACTGGTAGTAAAAGGCTATTGGAACTGGCCGATTCAATCGA
>Ga0308002_1000885_pt1 | contig 10405 bp, 5 predicted proteins | sample Neamet34_FD_203148 | JGI IMG/M metagenome (GOLD analysis project Ga0308002, IMG submission 203148) | Marine microbial communities from water near the shore, Antarctic Ocean - #34 | ecosystem: Environmental > Aquatic > Marine > Unclassified | place: Southern Ocean | collected 2014-06-06
CGTAGCCGCAGAAGTTTTAGCCGATTGGCAAGAGAATAAAATATTTGAAAAAAGTATTGAATCTCGCGAAGGCAATAAACCATTCGTATTTTTTGAGGGACCTCCTTCGGCAAACGGTATGCCTGGTATTCACCACGTAATGGCTAGAAGTATTAAAGATATTTTCTGTCGTTACCAAACGCTTAAGGGTTTTCAGGTAAAACGTAAGGCTGGATGGGATACGCATGGTTTACCTGTGGAGTTAGGTGTAGAAAAGGAATTGGGTATTTCTAAAGAAGACATCGGTACAAAAATATCTGTTGACGAGTACAACAAAGCCTGTAAAGAAACGGTTATGCGCTACACAGATGTGTGGAACAGGCTAACCGAAAAGATGGGTTACTGGGTAGATATGGAAGATCCATACATCACCTACGAAAGTAAATATATGGAGTCGGTTTGGTTTTTACTTTCCGAACTTTACAAAAAAGATTTAATCTATAAAGGCTACACTATTCAGCCTTATTCTCCAGCTGCAGGTACAGGATTAAGTTCGCACGAACTAAACCAACCGGGCTGTTATAAAGACGTAAAAGACACTTCTGCAGTAGCGATTTTTAAAGCTAAAAAGGAAACACTTAAAATTGAAGCTTTAAAAGCTATTGAAGGTGATGTTCAGTTTATTGCTTGGACAACGACTCCTTGGACACTTCCATCGAATACTGCCCTTTGTGTAGGTGCTAAAATCGACTATGTATTGGTTAAAACTTTTAACCAATATTCGGGCACTCCTATGAATATTGTATTGGCTAAAAACCTAGTTGCAAAACAGCTTTCTGGGAAATTTACAGCTGCAGAAAATGAAGAAGAATTAACTAGCTACGAATTTGGAGCTAAAAAAATTCCATTTTTCATTGTTTCAGAATTTAAAGGAGCTGATTTAATCGGAACACGCTACGAGCAATTACTGCCTTACGCTACACCGTACGAAAATGCAGAAAATGCTTTTCAAGTAATTTCTGGTGATTTTGTAACTACCGAAGACGGTACAGGCATCGTACATATTGCACCTACTTTTGGTGCAGACGATGCTATGGTAGCTAAGAACTTCGACATTCCTGGAATGCTGGTCTTAGACGAGAATGGAAATCCTCGTCCATTAGTGGACTTACAAGGTAAATTTGTTCCAGAAATGGGCGAATTGGCAGGTATGTATGTAAAAAATGAATATTACGCAGATGGTGAAGCTCCAGAGAGATCTGCCGATGTAGCGATTTCTATAAAACTTAAAGAGGAAGACAAAGCCTTTAAAGTTGAAAAATACGAGCACTCTTATCCACACTGTTGGAGAACCGACAAACCGGTTTTATACTACCCATTAGATTCATGGTTTATTAAATCTACCGCGATGAAAGATCGCATGATAGAATTAAATAAAACCATAAATTGGAAACCAGCATCTACAGGAACTGGACGTTTTGGTAATTGGTTAGAAAACCTAAATGACTGGAACTTATCTCGTTCTCGTTACTGGGGTATTCCAATTCCTATTTGGTCAACCGAAGAAGGAGACGAACGCATTTGTATTGGTTCTGTTGAAGAACTGTACAATGAATGTGAAAAATCTGTTGCTGCAGGTATCATGGCTAAAAATCCTATTACCGATTTTGAGCCAGGAAACATGTCGAAAGAGAATTACGACAAAATTGACTTGCATAAAAATTACGTTGACGAAATAATCTTAGTTTCCCCAAATGGAATTCCAATGAATAGAGAGTCAGACCTTATTGATGTATGGTTTGATTCTGGTTCTATGCCTTATGCTCAATGGCACTACCCTTTTGAAAACAAAGAATTAATAGACGGTCAAGAGTCCTATCCTGCAGACTTTATTGCCGAAGGTGTAGACCAAACTCGAGGGTGGTTCTTTACCCTACATGCAATTGCCACTATGTGTTTCGATTCTGTAGCTTATAAAAATGTAATTTCTAACGGATTGGTACTAGACAAAAAAGGACAGAAAATGTCTAAACGTTTGGGTAATGCAGCCGATCCTTTTGAGACCTTAGATAAATACGGTGCCGATGCTACACGTTGGTATATGATTACCAATGCGCAACCTTGGGACAACCTAAAATTTGATTTAGACGGTATTACAGAAGTACAAAGAAAATTCTTCGGAACACTCTACAATACCTACTCTTTCTTTAGTCTTTATGCTAATATCGATGGTTTCACATACGCTGAAGCAGATATTTCAATTGACGAAAGACCTGAAATAGACCGTTGGATTTTATCGGAATTAAACACTTTGATGAATTCTGTTGACAAGGCCTATACCGAATATGAGCCTACACGTGCTGGTAGATTACTACAAGAATTTGTAACCGAAAACTTGAGTAACTGGTATGTACGTTTATGTCGTCGTCGTTTTTGGAAAGGAGAATATGCTCAGGATAAAATTTCAGCCTACCAAACATTATTTACATGTTTGGTAAATATCGCTAAGATGGCTTCTCCTATTGCGCCTTTCTTTACCGATCGTTTGTACAAAGATTTAATGTCCGCTACGGATCTTCTACAAGAAGAGTCTGTTCATTTAACTTTATTCCCACAAGGTGATGAAACGCTAATAGACAGCGATTTGGAAACCCGTATGCAGATGGCACAAAACATTACCTCAATGGTATTGTCTCTCCGTAAAAAAGAGAAGTTACGTGTTCGTCAACCATTACAAAAAGTAATGATTCCTGCTTCTGGAGACAAAATGAAAGCACAAATTAACGCTATTAAAGACTTAGTTCTTTCGGAAGTTAATGTGAAGGAGTTAGACTTTATGGAAGAAGATTCTACCATCTTGGTAAAAGAAATTAAAGCCAACTTTAAAGCTTTAGGTCCAAAATATGGGAAACAAATGAAAGCTATTGCAGCAGCAATAGGGATGTTTGAACAAGCCGAAATTAAGGAATTAGAAAGCAAAGGTGTTTATACTTTAAATATTGATGGAGCAGAATTAGAAATCTCAACTGATGACGTTCTTATAAATTCTCAAGATATTCCTGGCCTTTTAGTTACAAACAATAAAGGGATTACTGTAGCGCTAGACATTACAATGAACGAAGCACTTATAGAGGAAGGTATAGCACGTGAGTTGGTAAACAGAATTCAGAATATTCGTAAAGATTCTGGTTTAGAAATTACCGACAGAATACAACTCAGCATCACTAAGCACGATAAAATTAATGCTGCAATAGCCTCTAACAAAAAATATATTTGTGACGAAACTCTTGCAGATGAACTACTTATTTGTGAAGGTGAGCCGAAAAATGGAGTTGCTATAGAATTTGATGAGATAAAAACCTATATTGCCTTAACAAAATAAGATTTGATCTTACAAAAATTACAGGCTATGGAAGAAATTAACAAAAGATATTCAACTAGCGATTTAAGTGAATTTAAAACGCTTATTGAAGATAAAATAACCTCGTCAGAAAAGGATCTAAAAAGACTTAGAGAGTCTGTTAATCATTCTGGAGACAACGGCACAAACGATACCTATTCCTCTTTTAAAGCTTTTGAGGAGGGTTCAGAAACACTTTCTAAAGAGTCTAATACAATCTTAGCCCAACGTCAAGAAAAATTTATACGTGACTTGAGAAACGCATTAATTCGTATAGAGAATAAAACATACGGTATCTGTAGAGCTACAGGAAAACTGATTCAAAAAGAAAGATTAAAATTGGTTCCACACGCAACGCTTAGTATTGAAGCTAAACAAATGCAAAACAAATAAGCATTTTGAAAAGACCGATTTGGATTATCCTGATCATTTTATTACTAGACCAAGCATTAAAGATTTGGGTTAAAACCCACATGTTTTTAGGTCAAGAACACCAAATTTTCGATTGGTTCATTATTCATTTTACCGAAAACAATGGAATGGCTTTCGGAATGGAGTTTGGAGGCGATTGGGGAAAACTTACCCTAAGTTTATTTAGAATTGTTTTTGTAGGATTTATTGCTTCTTACCTGTACAAGCTTGTTAAACAAAACGCTGACAAGATCGTCATCACCTCGCTTTCCTTAGTCTTAGCGGGTGCAATAGGAAACATCCTAGACGGCGCTTTTTACGGTGTATTATTCAACGACAGCTACCACCAAACAGCACAAATACTACCCAATTCTGGTGGCTATGCCCCTTTATTCTTCGGTAAAGTAGTCGATATGTTTTACTTCCCATTATTTAAAGGTTATTTACCCGCCTGGCTTCCTTTTTGGGGAGGGGATTATGCTGTATTTTTCAGACCTGTTTTTAATATCGCCGATGCTGCTATTTCTATTGGTGTTGCAATAATGGTTTTGTTTCAGAAACGAGTTATGAAAGAATTAGAATAAGTCAAAATCATGTTATTCAACTCTCTTTCGTTCGTTTACTTTTTACCCATAGTTATTCTGCTATACTATTTATTACCCCATAAATTTAGATGGGTTCTACTACTACTAGCGAGTTATATATTTTATATGGCTTGGAGAGTAGAATATATTTTCTTGATTATTATTTCTACACTCATAGACTACTACTGTAGTCTGAAAATGGAATCTAAAGAAACCAAAAAAGAAAAAAAGAAATTCTTAATCCTCAGCATGTTTAGTAATCTGGGATTATTATTTTTCTTTAAATATTTTAATTTCTTTTCAGATAGCCTGAACAATATAAGTAGTAGTTTGGGATTAACAGCAGAAATACCAATGCTCAACTACTTACTTCCAGTAGGTATTTCATTTTACACATTTCAAACACTAAGCTATTCTCTCGATGTGTACCACGGGAGACAAAAGGCAGAAAAACACCTAGGGTATTTTGCGCTTTATGTAGCTTACTTTCCACAATTGGTAGCAGGCCCTATAGAACGATTTTCTAGGCTTAGCCCTCAGCTAAAGGAAAAACACCCTTTTACCTACGACAATTTTGTAAATGGATTAAGACTTATACTATACGGACTTTTTATAAAAATGGTCATCGCAGACAACCTTTCCGTTTATGTAGATCAGATTTACGAGAGTCCTGGAGATTTTAATAGACTTTCAGTCGCTTTTGGTTTAATCATATATTCCTTTCAAATTTACTGCGATTTTCATGGCTACTCAACCATAGCGATAGGTTGTGCATTAATGATGGGAGTGAAAATTATGGACAACTTTAAAACCCCTTATTTATCGAAAAATATTGGAGAGTTTTGGCAACGATGGCATATCTCACTATCCACATGGTTTAGAGACTATGTATATCTTCCATTGGGAGGTAATAAAGTAAAGTATAGCCTCTGGTTGCGAAACATTTTCATCGTGTTTGTTGTAAGTGGACTTTGGCACGGTGCAAATTGGACATTTGTTATTTGGGGAAGTTTATACGGATTCGTTTACCTTATTGAAAAACAAATCAACAGCTACTTAAAATTAAACACGGATTATAAAGCCTTTTCTGTAGGGCACATCCTACTATCACTAAAAACATTTACGCTGGTTACACTAATATGGGTGTTCTTTAGAAGTCAGAATTTGACTCAGGTTAAGGAGCTATTTAGTGCTTTAATTTTCAATGCCGATAACCTAAACTCCTTAGAGATAAACCCAATTGTTTACGTGTTTTTTGGACTTTTCATTCTGAGCGACTTCATCCTTTACAATAATCGATTTGATCGCTGGTGCGCTCAACTTTCATTTATAAGTAGATGGACTATTTACGCAGTTTTGATATTTGCAACGATCACGTTTTCGGGAATTAAAGACTTTACTTTTATATATTTCCAATTCTAAAATGAAGGTACATTATAAAATAGCGCTCAAGTTTTTACTTGTATTCATCATTCTACTAGTGTCGAATGAATTGTACACATATTACCTGCTTGAATCAGACATTCAGAAACATACTTATAGAGAAATAGTAGATGTAATTCCACACAATTCTGAAATTGTATATTTTGGAGAGTCTTCAAATTTCTCAACTTTTTATGAGGATAAAGACAAGCGTTCGATTAGTGAATACATAGCCAATTACTTCCCCTCAAAACGTTTTGGAACGGTTCACAAAGGAGCTTTACATGCTGGGATTTACAAGTATTTGATGCGACAATTTCCTGAGCAAAATAATATTGAAACTATTATTGTTACACTTAACCTAAGATCGTTTAGTGCAAATTGGATTTATTCAGATTTGGAAACTGCTCTTGATAAAAGTGTAGTCTTGCTGAAAAAGGGTCCTGCCCTGAAAAATAGATTCTTACTCTCTTTTAAAGGTTACGACATTAAAACAAAGGCACAAAGAAAAGAGCAGTTCAAAAGTAATTGGGAAGAAAGTACTCTTAAATTCCCATGGGAATTTCCCCATTTAAATGTGAACCAATGGGATAAGGTGATGTACAAAAATGGAATTCTAAATCCTGATGGAACAAAAGATTGGGAAACGTCAGCACTCGCCTGCCATTATATTAAAAGTTATGCCTTTCAAATTGATACAGAATCCAATCCAAGAATAAAAGATTTTGATGCTATTGCAGAATATGCAGATAGTAAAGGGTGGAATGTAGTTTTTAATTTACTAGCTGAAAACACTGATAAAGCAGACGAACTTGTTGGGAATGACCTACTTTTTCTGATGCGCCAAAACAGAGACCTTCTTGTAAAAAGGTATCAAAAAAAGGGAGTTATAGTAGTTGATAACCTCGAAAAAGTAGCCTCATTATATTTTCGTGATAAAGACTGGACAACCGAGCATTACTGGGAAGAAGGACGACGCACAGTGGCTAAGAATATAGCTGATTCACTACGAATATTGTATAATACAGACTATACAGAACTAAAGACCGAAGAACGTACTTGGTTTTATCACGATGCAGGCAGCAAAGAACATTGGGGTCAAAGTAGGTCTATAACTAGCGAACAGGCCTATTCTGGGGAATTATCTTCTAAAGTATGCGACAGCCTGCCATACGGTCTCACTATGGAATACCCACTAGGCCAAATCCCTAAAACGAACTTAAAAACGCTTAGAATTGAAGCAATGGTCTTTGCTAATTCACTAAATAATAAGGCAAGAGTTGTTGTTGAAGCAAATGGCAAAAAGCAACATTATAGGGCAGAAGAGTCGCTTGAAAATCATATAGTAAAAGAGCAGAGTTGGGGGGCGTTCTCGATAGAATTCTTACTGCCAGACAATATTAGCGAATACAAAAACATAAAAGTATATATCTATAACCCTTCTGAAGAAGCCGTTTTTATTGACGATATAGATATTCGTTTTTTGAATCCCGATGCATCATAAAACAATAAGTTAGTTGACATTTATTCTAATTAATCGGTTTTCAAAAACAAATATGCTTATCCGTTACGATGCAGGACAAAAAAACTAGTCGTTGTAGTTCTTTTCCTTGATGAAAAGAACCAAAAATCATGACTTATTTTCTTTCTTAACGTTCTAGAAACTTTAAAATGGCTACCAAAATGAACTCGCTAGCCTTCCTGCCGTCAGGCGAGCTCAAACAGCATTTTACTACGCTCATTTTATGCGCTTCTTTCTCTAAAAGAATGGAGGACGGGAATAAATAAATAGGGAAAAGGGAATGGGAAATAGTTTTCCAAACTCAGATTAAATCTTCCTTTCGCATCCTTCTAGTAAACCACAAGAGGACCATTTGTTTGTCAGGTAAGGTTTCTCGAAGCCCTTTTTTTCCTAAAACCTACTACATTTTCACCTTAACACAAAAATGAACCAGAAATTCTAGACTTGACTTCTGTTTAATATTACTAAAAGAAGAAATCTCAGAAACAATATTTTATTTCCTCTGTGAATCTCCTTTTTTCTCTGTGTAGCTCTGTGTAACAATTTTCAACATATACGATTATTACAATATCCTGTAATCTTGCGGATAAGCATAAAAACAAATAATTAGATCCCCGGAATAGCTTCAATCAATCGCTTAGTGTATTCAGACTTAGGTTTCTCGAACAAATCCTCTGGAAAACCTTCCTCCTCAATTTCTCCATTATTAAGGACTATTATACGATCACAAAAATGTTTTACGACACTTAAATCGTGTGAAATAAAAATATACGTCAAACCAAAAGATTCTTTTAGTTCGTTTAGTAAATTCAGTACTTGAGCTTGAACAGAGACGTCTAAAGCAGAAACAGACTCGTCGCAGATGATAATCTCCGGCTCTAAAGCCAAGGCTCTAGCAATTCCAATTCGTTGCTTTTGTCCACCTGAAAATTCGTGTGGATAACGATTAAAGTGTTCAGCTAATAAACCAACTTTACAAAGAATATCTTCGGCTCTACCTTTCCTATCTCCAGCAGAAAACCCAATTCCGTGTACCTGCATTACCTCTGTTAAAATAACACCAACTTTCATTTTTGGATTTAGGGCACTTGCAGGATCTTGAAAAATCATTTGCACAGATTTCCGGTAAGTCAAAGTATCTTTAGACAGTAAATTAAGTATAGACTCCCCGCATAGTAAGATTTCGCCTGCGCTCTGTTTTTCTAGCTGTACAATGCATTTACTTAGAGTACTTTTCCCACATCCAGATTCCCCTACAATACCGAGACTCTCACCTTTATAAAGCGATAAACTCACATTGTTTAAAGCCATTACACTTGTCTTTTTTCCAAAGAAACTCGCATCTTGGTAGGTCTTAGATAAATTGCGAATTTCTAAAATTGGCTTATTTTTATATAGTGGATTTCTTAGGGATTTGAGTTCAGTAAGACTTAATTCATTTTCCCTATAAAAAGTGTTTAGATCGAAATCAGGCTTTTCTATAAAGTCGCTTACTGTAGCAAGAGATTTTAAGTTCTTCTTCATGTTAGGCCTACAGGCCAACAATGCTTTTGTATAAGGATGTTCTGGATTCTCAAAGAGCTCTTTAGCAGGTTTATGCTCCACAATTACACCTTTTTGCATTACGGCAATAGAATCGGCTACTTCACGAACTAATTCTAAGTCATGACTTATAAACAAACAAGCCATATCATGCTTTTGCTGTAAGGATTTTATAAGCTCCAAAACCTCTTTCTGCACGGTAACATCTAATGCTGTTGTGGGTTCATCGGCAATAAGTACTTTCGGATTACATGCCAAAGCCATAGCAATCATAACCCTTTGTTTTTGTCCTCCCGACAATTGATGTGGATACGAGTTATAGATACGGTCTGGACTCGGTAAATCTACAGACTCAAAGAGCTCCAAACAACGACCGAAAGCAGCCTTTTTAGACAAATTTAAATGCTGGTTTAAAACTTCCAAAACTTGTAAACCACAAGTCATAGCAGGATTTAAAGCAGTCATAGGTTCTTGAAAAATCATTGCAATTTCCTTGGCTCTAAAATCTTGCATTTCTTTCTCAGACAAGTTGTGAAGCCCTATTTTTCGCCCGTCTTTATAATACCAAATTTCACCATTATCTACTAAACTCGATAAGTTCGGAATTAACTGCAACGCCGTTAAGCTACATACAGATTTCCCCGAACCAGACTCGCCAACAAGAGCCAGAAGTTTTCCTTTTTCAAGACGTAAATCGACTTCTTTTAAAACCTGATTTCGCGTAGAACCCTCACCAAAAGAAAGTGATAGCTTAGAGATATGTAAAATGGTTTCAGAGATAATGGGAATAGTTTAGGTAAATTGTTCAGCTCAAAAGTAAGAATCAAAATTAGTTTATGAAATTAAATAGCATATAGATTCTGCAGGTGAATAAATTTTTATGCTTATCCGTTGCGATACTGGACAAAAACCATTCGTTAACCGATCTTTAAATTTTTAACTCATAACTTTTCCAAACCTAGTCTTTAAACGACCTTTTCACACGGAGACTATTTTAACTTTTCAACTCATCACTCAAAACTTTTTAACCTACGACCTATTTCCCTACTTTCCTATTCCCTAACCAACCATTAGACACATTGACTATTTTGACTTGTTTTTCAAAGTCAAAACTGTTTTAATCCTTAAAAATAGTAGTTCCACAGAAGCGCAAAACCCACCAATAAATATTAAGTCTATGCCTATACTTCTGTGTATCAAAATTGTATATTTGACTCTTCAATATTTCAGATAGATTTCCATAGATGAACAAAGACACCATACTTATAATAGGAGCTTCAGGGCAAATAGGCACTGACTTAACTATGAATTTAAGAGCCATTTATGGCGATGCACATGTGGTTGCCTCCGATATTAAATCGGCTGCTCCAGAGGTAATGGAGACTGGTCCTTTTGAACAGCTCGATATTATGGACGAGGCGCGTTTACACGAAATTGTAGACAAGCATAAGGTAACGCAAATCTATTTATTGGCGGCTCTTTTGTCGGCTACAGCAGAAAAAAACATCGAATTAGGTTGGACTTTAAACATGCGATCACTTTCTC
>Ga0308002_1000891_pt1 | contig 10349 bp, 7 predicted proteins | sample Neamet34_FD_203148 | JGI IMG/M metagenome (GOLD analysis project Ga0308002, IMG submission 203148) | Marine microbial communities from water near the shore, Antarctic Ocean - #34 | ecosystem: Environmental > Aquatic > Marine > Unclassified | place: Southern Ocean | collected 2014-06-06
TAAAGACAAATACCAAACCTAAAACAAAACGGTAACGGTATTTCCAAAAGTATTTATTGAGATGTTTTAATGCCTTCATGCGATAATTATCAGTTTTTTATCTGCAAAAAAAAGAGTACTTTTGCAGCAAATTTAGGAGTATTAATTCTGAATCAAAAATACAGAACTAAGATTAGTAATCTTGGTTCTTGTTAAATAAAATTCAGTCACCATAAAATTAAGCATTATGATTAAGGTAACCGACGTACAGGATACACAATCTTCTACAAACCCAGTAATTCGTCAAATGAGCGAAATGGGGCACGAGCAGATTGTTTTTTGTCAGGATGAAGAAACAGGATTAAAAGCAATTATAGCTATACACAGTACTGCATTAGGACCCGCTTTAGGTGGAACTAGAATGTGGGATTATAAAAATGAATTAGAAGCACTTAACGATGTATTGCGTTTATCTCGTGGTATGACTTTTAAAGCGTCTATTTCTGGATTAAATTTAGGTGGCGGTAAAGCCGTTATTTTTGGAGATGCTAAAACTCAAAAAACAGATGCACTTATGCGTCGTTTTGGAAAGTTTGTGGAAACTTTAGGTGGTAATTATATTACTGCAGAAGATGTTGGAATGACTACACACGACATGGAAATGGTTCGTGAAGAAACGAAACACGTTACAGGTATTCCTGAATCTATGGGTGGTTCTGGAGATCCTTCTCCAGTTACAGCTTACGGTGTTTATATGGGAATGAAAGCTTCTGCTATGTATAAGTGGGGTTCTGATTCTTTAACAGGAAAGAAAGTTGTGGTACAAGGTATTGGTAATGTAGGTATGAATTTGGTTAAACATTTAACCGAAGAAGGTGCTATTGTTACGATTAACGATATTAGTAAAGAACGTTTGGAAATGGTTGCTGCTAAATACGGAGCTACTATTGTTGAAGGTGATGCTGTTTATGATGTTGACATGGACATTTACGCTCCTTGTGCTTTAGGTGCTTCTGTAAACGACGATACATTAAGCCGTTTAAACTGTGAAATTATTGCAGGTGCTGCAAATAATCAATTAGCTGATGAAGTAAAACACGGTCAAATGGTGATGGATAAAGGAATGATTTACGCTCCTGACTTCCTTATTAATGCAGGTGGTTTAATTAATGTTTATTCCGAATTACATGGATATAACAGAGAAGGTGCTTTAGCAAAAACCAAAGAAATTTACAATACAACCTTAGAGATTTTAAAGAAATCTGAGTTAGAAGGAATTACTTCTCACGAAGCAGCAAAACAAATTGCTCAAAACCGTGTAAAGGCTACTTTAGCTAAAAATTAATTTATATTTGATGGAAAGTTCCTTTAGGGATTTTTCATTTTTTACGCTCATTGAAACCCAAAGCTATGCTCAACAGAAGACACATTAGAATTAAAGTACTTCAAATTCTTTACGCTTTTTTCCACTCCGAAAGTGAAGAACTTACCAAAAGTGAGCGCGACCTAAACAATAGCTTCGACAAGGCACATTCTTTATACGTGCACTTACTATTATTGCTTGTAGCCATAAAAAAACAAGCAGAGGACAAAATAGAAAAGGGTAAAATAAAATTACTTCCTACTCAGGAAGATTTGAACCCTATAACTAAATTTGCTGACAATAAGACACTTACTCTCTTAGCTAAAAACCTTTCTCTAATAGAGCATTTTGAAAACGAAGAGATTTATTGGGATGAAAACCCAGAGCTAGTAGGTAAAATTTTCAGACAAATTCAAGAGTCTGAAATGTATGCTAATTACATAAACGACCAAAGCACATCATTTATAGAAGACCGTAAGTTTGTTTCAGCACTCTTCATGGAATTTATTGCAGCCAACGAAGATGTACATACTTTCCTAGAGGAAAAAAGTATTTATTGGCTAGACGACTTTGAGGTTTCGAACTTAGCTGTTATAAAAACGATTAAGTCTCTTAAACCTGAAAGTGATGAATACGCTAGACTTCAACCCTTATTTAAGGATGAAGAAGACCGAACTTTTGCTTCGAATTTATTAAAACGTACCATCCTAAATTCTTCAGACTACACAAAATACATCGTAGAAACTGCTAGTAACTGGGATGAAGAACGTATTTCGGATATGGATCAATTGCTTATGCAAATGGCAATATGCGAATTATTAAACTTCGAAACTATTCCTGTTAAAGTAACTCTTAACGAATACATTGAGCTTTCGAAAGACTATTCTAGTCAGAAAAGTAAAATCTTTATTAACGGAGTTATAGATAAATTAGCCATTCGTTTTAAAGAAGAAGGCATATTAAAAAAACTAGGTAGAGGTTTGGTATAAAACTTACCGAATATTTTACATTTGTAAAAACTAAAAAATAACAACATGAAAAACAGCATTTTAATAGCGGCTTTAAGTCTTGCATTTGTAGCCTGTAACGATACCGCAAGTTCTAAAATTGATACTACAAAGCAAAAAGTTCGTACTGAAGTAACTTTAGATCAAGTAGACACTCCTTCGGATGCTAAAATGGTCTTTGAAGCTACAGAATGGGATTTTGGCGTAATTACGCAAGGGGAATCTACCGAGTATGCTTTCAAATTCACCAATACCGGTTCTGAACCTTTGATTATTACAAATGCTAAAGGATCTTGTGGATGTACAGTTCCTGTATGGCCAAGAGAACCTGTTGCTCCAGGAGAATCTGGTGTGGTTGATGTAAAATTCAATAGTAAAGGAAAGAAAGGAAGACAAAACAAAAAAGTAACCTTAACCACCAATATGGTTCCTAGCCAAATGGTTTTAAAAGTTTCTGGATTAGTTAACTTAAAAGAAGAATAAACATGTTATCAATTTTATTAGCAGACACAGCATCAGGATTAATGCAGTTTTTACCACTTATTGCAATTGTAGTAGTAATGTACTTTTTTATGATTCGCCCACAAGTGAAAAAACAAAAAGACGAGGCTAAATTCCGTGCAGAACTTCAAAAAGGTGATAAAATAATTACCTTAGGTGGAATACATGCAAAAGTTTTAGAAATTAACGAAGACACCCTTTTGGTTCAAGCAGATGGTGGTAGTACTAAGTTGATCATTAATAAAACTTCTATCGCTAAGATTTAAAGTTAAAGGTTGAAGGTTGAAAGTTTTATGCTTACGATGCAGGACAATTTTAATTTTAAGTCTAACATCTTAACTTTTAACTTCTCTAACTCCCTCTTTTCTAACTTCTTGTTCTAACTATAGATCAAATCGAGTTATTGACTAATTTATAAAAACGAACTTAGGTTCGTTTTTTTTTGTTTACTGATTTAAAGCCTTTGATTTTCATATTACAATCTCTGTTTTATATATATTTGCAGTTCGTAAAATCTAACCAGCCTTATAACCACCGAAAATGAATATTTTATCAGACCGTATCCTGAGTTTAGAAGAATCTCAAACCATAGCAATGGCACGTCAAAGTCGTGAATTAATTGACAGTGGTGTAGATATAATTTCGCTAAGTTTAGGAGAACCTGATTTCGATACGCCAGACTTCATTAAAGAAGCTGCAAAAAAAGCGATCGACGACAACTTCTCTCACTACACACCTGTTCCTGGTTTAGGAGAATTGAGAAGTGCTATTTCTACAAAATTCAAAAGAGACAATAACTTAGCGTATGCTCCAGATGAAATTGTTGCCTCAACAGGAGCAAAACAAACCTTAGCTCAACTAATATTGGCTATCGTAAACCCTGGAGACGAAGTTATTGTTCCAGCACCTTACTGGGTTAGTTATTTCCAAATGGTGAAGATGGCAGAAGGTACACCTATAGTAATTGAAGCTACCGTAGAGGCTGATTTTAAAGTTTCTGCACAGCAAGTTGAAGAAGCAATTACGTCTAAAACAAAAGCCTTTTTATTTAGTACACCTTGTAATCCTACCGGATCTGTTTATAGCCGTGCTGAATTAGCGGAACTTGTAACCGTTTTTGAGAAACACCCAAATCTTATTATTATCTCCGATGAGATATACGAACACATAAATTTCCAAGGTGAGCATGTAAGTATCGGACAATTTGAATCTATTAAAGATAGAGTTGTAACCGTAAATGGCGTTTCAAAAGGATTTGCCATGACGGGTTGGAGAGTTGGATATTTAGGAGCTCCTAAATGGTTAGCTGCAGCCTGTACTAAAATGCAAGGACAAACAACTTCAGCGACTTGTTCTATAGCACAAAAAGCTGCAGAAGCGGCTGTTTTAGCAGATCCTATTTGCACAAAAGATATGCGTGAAGCTTTCTTGAGAAGAAGAGATTTAATGATCTCTAAACTTGAAGAAATTAAAGGTTTAAAATTGAGTATTCCACAAGGAGCTTTTTATATATTCCCAGATGTTTCACATTATTTTGGAAAATCATACAATGGAACAACAGTAGCAAATGCAAACGATTTCTGCATGTATTTACTTAACGAAGCAAATGTAGCAACCGTAACAGGAGAAGCATTTGGCTCGCCTAACTGTATGCGTATTTCGTATGCTGCTGCAGACGAAACACTAGTAGAAGCAGTAAGAAGAATTAAAACTGCATTAGAAAAATTAGCATAATTTAGGAGTCCTCTACCAATCGGTAGGGGATTTTTTTTGTTCTTTTGTATCCTAAGCTCTAAAAAGCTGCTAATTATTTAGCACAAAATAAAACTAAATGGACTCAATTTCTTCTATATTAAATCAGTTTAAGGACAAGCAAGTACTCATAATTGGTGATGCAATGATTGATGCTTATATGTGGGGAAATATACACCGTATGTCTCCAGAAGCTCCTGTTCCTGTGGTTGATATAGAAAAACGTGAAAGCCGATTAGGTGGAGCAGCAAATGTTGCACTAAACATACAATCTCTTGGAGCTAAGCCAGTATTATTTTCTGCAATAGGTACAGACCACTATGGCGATGTGTTTATGATGCTTATGGAAAAACAAAAATTAAGCTGTGAAGGATTGCAAAGACTTAGCGATAGAAACACAACTGTAAAGACACGAATTATTAGCGATAATAAACACGTTTTAAGAGTTGATGAAGAAAGCACAAAACCGATTACAGAAGATTTTGTTGCTACAGAACTTGAAGTACTTATTAGAAGTAAAAAGTTTGATGTCGTAATTTTTGAAGATTATAATAAAGGTTTACTTACAGAGAATTTAATAACAAAAGCTATTCAATTAGCTACAGAGCTTAAAATACCTACGATAGTAGATCCTAAAAAAGACAATTTTTTCGCCTACAAAGGAGTGGATATATTTAAGCCAAACCTCAAAGAAATTAAAGAAGGTCTGGGAATAGAATTTGATGTACTTTCAGAATCTGAACTCTCTAAAAATGTAGCAATCGTTTTAGAAAAACTAAATGCAAAAGGTATTTTATTAACGCTTTCGGAATACGGTATTTACTACCAAAGTAAATCACAAATATTAAGAGAGTCTGCACACAAAAGAAATATCGTAGATGTTTCGGGAGCTGGAGATACCGTTGTGTCGGTTGCAGCTTTAGCTCTAGCTTGTGGTTTAGAAGATATTGATTTAATGAGAATTGCTAATTTAGCAGGAGGTTTAGTTTGCGAAAAAGTAGGTGTTGTTCCTATTCTAGTAGAAGATCTAGTTAATTCGTCAAAAAAATAATCTTAGCATATAACGAGAATAGTTAAAAACGAGTAACAAAAGTATGTCTATACAATCCATACGAGAGAAAATAAACCTAGCCCTTTACGACAGTAAAGAAGGGGTTTTAAGTATATTTAAAATTGGTAGCTTTTTAATAGCCAGTTTTATATTAGCTCTGCTTATTTATGAGTTTGGTTTTAACCCAAGCGATGTAATAAAGGAATGGATTTTAATAGCAATTAAAGGGAGCTTTGTATTTTACATTCTTAAATATCTTATAGATATTCTCTATAATTACGAACCAGAAAAACTCATTAAAGAAACCTGGTTCGAAGGGATATTACTATTACTTATTGTAGTTAACGCTACCTCCACCCTGCTCTTTCAACAATCCTTACTTAATTGGATCGGACTACAAGTAGAATTCTTCCAATTAGAAAACTTTTACATTCTATTTCTACAGTTCTACTTCTTCGTTTTGGTAGGTATTGAACTTGGGAAAGCGAGTACCGAACTAACATTTATGAAGATGAGTCCGCCAAGGATGTTAATTGTATCTTTTGTAATTCTAATCCTCATAGGAACTGGATTCCTTATGATGCCCGAAATGACCACGGATGTAGAATACATGCCATTTTTCGAAGCATTATTCACCTCTATTAGCGCAAGTTGTGTTACCGGGTTAATTGTGGTAGATACCGCCACTTACTTTTCTCATAAAGGACATATTATAATTATGTTACTTATCCAACTGGGTGGACTTAACATCATATCCTTTGCAACACTATTTGCCTTATTTTCTAAAAAAGGATTGGGTATAAAACACCAAACTATACTTCAAGAAAATTTTAGTTCCGAGTCTTTACTTAGTGGAAAGGGATTACTTAGGAAGATTTTCCTATTTAGCTTTTTCATGGAATTTATTGGAATGGTTTTATTGTATTTCACATGGAACCCGAAACTTCAATTCCCTTTTGTAGAAGATCAATTTTTCTACTCTTTATTTCATTCTATCTCGGCTTTCAACAATGCAGGATTTTCTTTATTTTCTGATGGTTTACACGAACATCTTGTACAAAACTCACACAGTATGCACCTAGTTTTGGCTGGACTTATCTTTTTTGGTGCTGTAGGATTTCCAGTTATAGAAGATCTCTTTAGTTTTAATCGCCTAAAAAAGTCAATTAAATCTCCTTGGGTAGGACTCAAACTAAGCACCAGAATTTCCTTATATACATCTTTAGTATTGGTTGCTTTTGGTATGCTTATGTTTTATTTTTTAGAACAACAAAACACCCTAAACGGGATGAAACTGGGAGGGCAATTGATTACCTCATTTTTCCAATCTATTACAGCTAGGACTGCTGGATTTAATACTGTTGACTTTTCTATTGTTGGAACTCCTATGCTCTTAATATTCATTTTTTTAATGTTTATTGGAGCCTCTCCTGGTTCTACTGGTGGAGGTATAAAAACCTCAACTTTTACGCTCATCATCTACTCGGCTTTAAACACAATTAAAGGGCAGAAAAAAATAGAAATTGGTAAACGAACCATTTCACCAGAATTACTCCACAAAGCATTTTCCATCTTTCTTTTCTCTGCCTCCTCCATATTCCTTGGGATTTTTGTTTTAAGTATTTCTGATGGGGAAAAAGGTATTATGCCTATTGCATTCGAAATTGTATCTGCCTTTTCTACCGTTGGGCTCTCTACAGGGATTACAGCAGACCTTACGTTTGTAGGTAAAGTTGTTATTATGGTTTGTATGTTTGTAGGTAGAATAGGTACATTAACCCTAGCTTTTGCTTTAAGCAGCAAACAGAAATCGCTTAATTACGAGTATCCTAAAGCACATCTTACTGTTGGGTAGTGGGACTAAGTACATTTTTAACCTCTAGTTTTCGTTTTATTATTTTGTTTGTCAGGCTGTGGTTCCTCGAAGCCCCACCCAGCAATAGTAAATCAATTTCTATCAATACAATTTTCATAACATTAGTTCTGCTTACCCGTTACGATACAGGGCAAAAAAACTATTCGTTGTAGTTCTTTTCCTTGATGAAAAGAACCAAAAATCATGACTTACTTTCTTTTTTAACGTTCAAGAAACTTTAAAATGGCTACCAAAATGAACTCACTAGCCTTCCTTTGGTCGGCAAGCTCAAACAGCATTTTGCTACGCTCATTTTATACGCTTCTTTCACTAAAATAAAAGAGGTCGGGAATAAAAAAAAGGAAATTGGAAATAGTATTTAAGGACGAATAATTTTTTCTCTGTGAATCTCAATTTTCTCTGAGCATCTCTGTGTAATTTTTTGTGTACAGCATATTTGTCCTACAGTCATTTCTCAAACCATACAATCCTCTAATCAAACAGATAAGCACAGCACCATAAATAGAATTCTTACTAATAAACTATTTTTGGATTCGTTTCGATATATACTCATAACACACCTCTATTAGTCACTACTAATTCACTATATTCGGCTTCTGCAATAAATTACACCTATGTCGGATTCATTATTAAAACCTAAAGCAAACTTTGGTACAGCTCCCGTTTTCATGACGGCGATTTCTACCATTTTGGGTGCTATTTTATACTTACGTTTTGGATATGCAGTAGCACATACTGGATTTATTGGTGCGATTGCAATAATTATATTAGGACACTTAGTTACCATTCCTACCGCTATGGCTGTTGCCGAAATTGCAACTAACAGAAAGGTTGAAGGTGGTGGAGCCTATTATATCATTTCACGTTCTTTTGGTTTAAATATTGGTGCCGCTATTGGGATTGCCTTATTTTTATCGCAAGCTATTTCCGTAGCATTTTATGTAATTGCTTTCTCCGAAGCTTTTATGCCCTTTGCAGAATACCTGCTAGAATCCCACCCCATACTGGCAAATTACAGTAGTTTCTTACTCGACAAGCAACTCATAGGGATTATAATGATGATTTTCTTGAGTATTTTAATGCTCACAAAAGGAGCTAATATAGGGATGAACCTACTCTACTATGTAGTGGCTATTCTATTTGCTTCACTAATTATGTTTTTTATGGGGAGTCCTATAGAAGGACATTCTATTAAAGATGTAGATTTAATTTCTACGGTAGGAAATCCGGATTCTTTCTTTTATGTGTTTACCATTATTTTCCCTGCATTTACAGGTATTGCTGCTGGACTAGGGCTTTCTGGTGACTTAAAAGATCCAAAAAAATCCATTCCTAAAGGAACCTTATTGGCTACCGCAGTTGGGATTGTTGTTTACGTGGCAGTAGCAATAAAACTAATATTATCCGCATCTTTAGAAGACCTTGCAACAGATCAGCTCATAATGAGTAAAATTGCTATTTGGGGACCTATTATCCCAATAGGACTAGGATGTGCAGCAATTTCTTCGGCATTGGGTTCTGTTATGGTGGCACCTCGTACTTTACAAGCTTTAGGAGTAGATAAAATATTCCCAACACTTACCCTAAACACTTGGTTATCTAGAAATAAAAAAGGAACCAATGAGCCTATGAACTCATCTCTTATATCCTGTATAATTGCATTTTTCTTTGTGGTTATTGGCGATATAAATTTAGTTGCAGAAGTAATTGCCATGTTCTTTATGGTTACTTACGGAGCCATTTGTTTGATCTCTCTTTTGGAGCATTTCTCTGCAGATCCTTCTTATAGACCTACTTTTAGGTCTCGTTGGTATATTTCGCTATTAGGTGCGTTTTTATCCTTCTGGCTTATGTTTAAAATGAATGCAACCTATGCGGTAGTTTCACTCATATTCATGGCATTAATATATATCTACATCAGTAAATACAACACTTCTAAAGGTGGAATAATAAAATTATTTAAAGGTGTTTTATTCCAACTGAGTAGACGTTTACAGATTTTTGTTCGGAAAAAAGAATTCAATAGTGCAAATGATAATTGGAGACCTTTTGCAATTTGTGTTTCCGATGTAACCCTGAAAAATAGAGATGCTTTTGACTTTATGCGTTGGGTTTCTCATAAATATGGTTTTGGTACGCACATGCACTTTATTGAAGGCTACCTCAGTAAAGAATCTCATCAAGAATCAATTAAAACACTGACAAAACTTCACCGACTAGCGGAAGGCTCTAAATCTAAGGTTTACCTCGACACTATTATTAGCCCTTCTTATACTTCTGCTATTGCACAGGTAATACAATTGGCTAGTATTTCTGGCAAAGGACATAACCTGATCGTTTTGGAATTTGAACGTGGAAATACTGAAAAGCTAGAACAGATTATAAAAAATCATCATCTACTTACCGCAACTGATTTAGATGTATGTATCCTAAATAGTACTTATCGTTCATATGGGTATCATAGAGAAATTCATATTTGGATTTCTGCGGATGACTACCAAGATTCTAACTTAGAGATTTTATTGGGATATATTTTACTTGGACATGCCGATTGGAAAGATGCAACGATAAAAATATTCTCTCTTTACGAAGAAGGAACCATAGAAAATCAAAAGGAACTTTTATTAAACCTAATACAAAAAGGACGCTTACCTATATCGCCTTCTAATATCAACCTTATCGAGAGAGACCGTAGTAAAAGCGTAAAAGATGTTATTAACGAACAGTCTGCAACTGCTGATTTCACCATGATAGGTTTCGATGAAGAAGTCTTAGAAAAAGAAGGAACTTGCTATTTTGAAGGATATGAAAAATTAGGGA
>Ga0308002_1000892_pt1 | contig 10347 bp, 8 predicted proteins | sample Neamet34_FD_203148 | JGI IMG/M metagenome (GOLD analysis project Ga0308002, IMG submission 203148) | Marine microbial communities from water near the shore, Antarctic Ocean - #34 | ecosystem: Environmental > Aquatic > Marine > Unclassified | place: Southern Ocean | collected 2014-06-06
TCGGATGGGAAGAAATGGGAGAGCGCTTAAATATTAACTGCTTCTTAAATAACCCTACTTTTAAATCGAGTTTAAAGTTTTTGAGAACGACCCCTTGGGCTCGTGATAAAGTTGAACGTATGTATTTAAAGTCTATTACTAAAAGATAGTATTAGTGTAAACGAAAAACCCCAGAATACAAAAGTATTCTGGGGTTTTTCGTTTTATAGCGTTTGTACTAATCAATAGTAAACTGATAAGGCATTCTAACTTGAATTCCTTTAAGGTGTTTGATGTCATTTATAGCCTTGTAGTGCTTGTACTCATCTCCAAGAGTATATTTCATTATAGAAGCAGAAAATCCAGTTTCTAATTCTTCAAATAATTGTTCTAATGGGGCTTTTATCTCTGGCAACTCCAATAGTCTATACGCATCCATTTCTGCTAACTCTGCAGCTCCTTTTATAGCCTCTTCTAATCCGCCGTAAGCATCAATAAGATTTATGTCCATTGCGTTAGAACCACTCCAAACTCTACCTTGTCCTATAGCATCCACGCTTTCTTGCGTCATTTTTCTACCATGTGCCACTTTCGAAGTAAAGGTTTCATATACTTCAACCACACTTTGGTGAATAATGGCATATTCTTCTTCGGTAAGTGGGCGGTTGTTAGAGCCTAAATCTGCGAATTTATTGGTTTTTACTTGATCAAAAGTAAGTCCTAATTTATCGGTGTATAATTCTTCAAGATTCATCATAATCCCAAAAACGCCAATTGAACCAGTTATAGTACTAGGCGATGCATAAATTTTATCGGCATCGCAAGCAATATAATAACCTCCCGAAGCCGCAACATCTCCCATAGAAACTACCACAGGTTTTTCGTCCTTTGCTAAGCTCATTTCTCTCCATATTACATCCGATGCTAAAGCACTTCCTCCAGGAGAATTTACACGTAATACAATTGCTTTTACTTTTTCGTCTAAACGTGCTTTTCTAATGGCTTTAGAGATTCGTTCAGAACCAATTACAGTTTCTTTCCCTTCACCAGATCTAATCTCTCCTTGAGCGTAAATTACAGCAATTTTATCCTTCTTAAATTTATCTCGTGCATTTTCATTCTTAACACGTTTGTATTTGGAATGACTAATAAAGTTTAAATCATCAAATTTATCCTCTTCCATTAATTCAACTAAGTGGTTTTGTATTTGATCTCTGTAAAAAAGTTCATCTACTAAGCCTAATCGTTTTGCATCAGCAGGCGTTTTAACATCGAAATTATCAACTATAGTATTCAGTTTTTCCGAAGTAAGTTCTCTGTCTTTAGCTACATTAATCAGAAATTGCTCCCAAATAGAACCCATATATGTTTCTACTTGCTCGCGGTTAGCATCACTCATTTTAGTAAGCATGAAAGGCTCTACCGCAGATTTAAATTTACCATGTCTGATAATTTGAGGTTCCACACCAATTTTTTTCAAAGCATCGGTATAAAACATCACTGTACTATTAAGTCCTTTTAACTCCATAGCTCCTTCTGGGTAAATACAAATTGTAGTTGCTACAGAAGCTAAGTAGTAGGCTCTCTGACTATAAACTTCAGAATAAGAAGAAATAAATTTTCCAGAATCTTTAAAGTCAATTAAAGCATTTCTAATTTCTTCTATGGTTGCAAATCCAGCATTTAAGGAACCCATTTCTAGGTAAATACCCAAAATGTTTGGGTCGTTTTTGGCTTTTGAGATATTACTTAAAATATCGTTTAAACCCATCGCCGATTCTGATGAACCCATAAGTTCGCCATAAATATCGAAAGGGTTTTCTGCAACGCGGTCTTGTATAGTACCGCTCAATTCTAATTTTAGAATATGTGCTTTATCAAGTGTTAACTCTTCAGACTCTCCGCTAGAAGCAATAACACCAATAATAGCAATTAATGTAATACAGCCTAAAATTAGGCCTAAAGCTGAGGCAAAAGTGAATTTTAAAAATTGTTTCATGTGTCGTTGTTTTTGTGGTAAGTGAGTCGTTTATTCAATTCTTTCGTAGGCTCCAATATCGGGGCCATTATCGCTAAGTCTAGAATTTCCTAGTAAATCATATGGAAACTGTAGGGCAATATTTCCTGCAGCAGAATGTTGAGCAGGGGATAAGGTGTCTAGTTCGTAATTGTATTCATAGGCATCTATTTCCTGAACAAAATTAGGATCTTCATTATAGGTGTTTGAAACGAAATGTGCAGAGTTAGAAATGTCAAAATCACTTTCTTTCAACCTCATCAAGCAATTATTAAACTTGTAATTAAACGTTGCTTCTTCAGTTTCTTCAATTCCTAATTCACTTTGTATTCTACCGTAAATAATACAGTTTTCAAAATCTGCACGTTCCATAGGTCTCAGAATTTCATTTCCATCTACATCTTCATAAAAATTACTCATTCGTATAGAAGGTGCTTGGTGAGCCGAATTATAATTGGCAAAAGTACAGTGACTAAAACGATAGTTTCCTCCAGCAAACAAATACAAGTCGTGAGTTCCGTTATCGCTAATTTGGCAATTAGAGGCTTCTATATTACTTGCATAAGCAAGAATTCCATAACTACTATTGTTCGCAATAATGGTATTTTCTAAACGTAAACTAGGCTCAAAAGCATTCGCTACAGTATCTATGTGTAAACCAATCGTTCCATTTTTGATAGTTGCATTTCGGATTTCATTGTCCATACTACCACCTGCTAACCAAATTCTACCCCATTGACCGGATAAGTCTCTATAGTATTCATCTAGTCTATCCGAAGCTATTAGAACAGGCTCGTCAACAGTTCCCAAAACTTTCAAACTCGATTCTTCTAAAACAATAATATTGGCACTGTGGTGTAAATTCACATGACTACCTGCTAAAATAGTTAGCGAACCACCTTCGTGAACAATTACATTTCCATAAATTACATGAGGTTTGTCATTATTCCAAATTGTTGGTTCTGTAATACTATAAAAGAATAAACTATCATTTTCTATTTCTGGATCTTCATTTTCAAAAACAAAAAAGGAATTATTATAATAGAAGTGCGCATCCTGTCCCCAAGCAACTAAGTCAATATCTTGTGTTTTTCCATTGGTTGAAAAAGTGATAGAATCTGTCCTAATTAAAGCCTCATTTGTATCGTTAGGATCAATTGTAGCCTCTACAAATATGTGTAAGCTGTCCTTTGATCGTAAAATTACATCGTTTGCATAGTCACTTTGCTCGCCGTCTATATTTAGTCTGTAAGGTGAGTTACCTGATTTTGCAAGTCTAATTTCGTCAATTCTTACATCTTCCTCTAGGTCATTATATACCTTAATCCTTTTGGTAATACTACCAACCGAAGTGAATACAGTGTCGAATACCAGTGTATCTACTGAGAATCTGAGCTTAGTTGTTCCTTGAAAATAACTGTCGGGTTTACGACAGGCAGAAAAAAGAATTATTAATAGAACCAAAGTTCTAAATAGTGTTTTCATATTGCTTATATTTGCGGTGCTAAGATAGGAAACGAAACGAAAAGAAATTTATTTTTAAAAAAATCGATTTGTGTTTTTCGTTTTTGATAAATTACTTACATTTGCAATCCGAAATAAATAGAGAACAAGATGAAAACGGGAATACATCCAGATAATTACAGATTAGTTGCAGTGAAAGATATGTCGATTGGCGAAACTTTCATCACTAAATCTTGCGCAGAAACAAAAGAAACAATCACAATTGATGGTACTGAATACCCATTAATAAAACGTGAAATTACAAATGCATCTCACCCATTTTACACAGGTAAAATGAAATTGGTTGATACTGCAGGTCGTATTGATAAATTCAAAAATCGTTACGCGAAGTTATCTAAATAGATCAACTTTTTGTTACTGTATTAAAAAAGAGCTCTGTTTTCAGAGCTCTTTTTTGCTTTAAACTTTTTTAGTCTTAATAATAGTTATATTGCTAGCTAATATTTTACAATGATGAACTACTTATTATTCGACGACCAAAACAGGTCTAATTTACTGCCCTTAGCTTATACTAAGCCAATTGCAGAGTTTAGAATTGGAATTCTTACCATTTCAGAAAAATGGGCTAAAAGAATGCCTAAAGATTCTGTTTTTGGTGGCTATATAACAGAAGATTATCTACAGACTAAATATCCTGCTAACATTCAGAACGACCAGTTGTGGATAAACGCATCTATTTGTCCAAACGATGATTTAATAAAAGATATTTTGGCTTTAGAGCTAAATGAAAGTTTATTTGATGAAGCCGAGAATATAATTGCTTTTCGTTCTGGAGATTTTAAAGAATCTATTGATTGTGAAAAGTCTTATACTGATGTTGCGTTCACACATATTTTAAATTTGTGGGATATATTTAGTGCGAATGGAGAAGAGATAAGAGCAGATTTCAATTTAATTACTAGCGGAAGGGTTTCAGAAAAAGCCAATGCTACAAATACCATTTTAGGCGATCATAATCTCTTTATTGAAGAAGGTGCTTCAGTGTCTTGCGCAATTATAAATGCAGAATTGGGACCTGTATATATAGGAAAGAATGCCGTGGTTATGGAAGGCTCTATTATACAAGGACCTTTCGCTTTATGCGAATCCTCGCATACTAAATTAGGTGCCAAAATTTATGGTCCCACAACTGTAGGTCCTCACTCTAAAGTAGGAGGGGAACTTAACAATGTTGTTATTTTCGGTTATTCAAATAAAGGTCACGATGGCTTTTTAGGTAATTCTGTATTAGGAGAATGGTGTAATGTTGGGGCGGATTCTAATAATTCGAATTTGAAAAATAATTATGCAGAGGTTAAATTATGGAATTACGAAACAGGTAGGTTTAAGTTAACTGGTTTGCAATTTTGTGGTTTAATTATGGGCGATCATTCTAAATGTGGAATAAATACCATGTTTAATACTGGAACTGTGGTTGGTGTGAGTGCCAATATTTTTGGTGCTGGATTTCCACGCAATTTTATTCCTTCTTTTTCTTGGGGTGGACCACAAGGTCAATCTACCTACCTTACAAAAAAAGCTTTCGAAGTAGCAGAAAAAGTTATGGAACGTAGGTCTGTAGAATTTGATGAAACAGAGAAGGCTATACTGACAAAAGTTTTCGAATTGTCGGAACAATACCGCTCTTAGTAAAACAAATAAGACCTTTTGTCAGTTTAGTGCTTTGGCATATACTTTGCCAATTGTTCGCGCAATGGGCTTATGTTTATACTAAAGGTCAATTAGAAAGAAAAAACTATGGATACGAAAATAAAAATATTTGATGAATTCTCACTTTCAAAGGTTTTAGATCAAGAAGCGGAGTTAATTCCCTTAATGACTGAAGAGGATGAGGAGCGTTTAAATGCGGAGGCTATGCCCGATGAAATTGCCGTTTTACCTTTAAGAAATACAGTTCTTTTTCCCGGTGTTGTTATCCCTATTACAGTAGGTAGAGACAAATCTATTAAGTTGATTAAGGATGCTAACGAGGGTGATAAAATAATTGGTGTTGTTGCTCAAAAGGATGCAAAAATTGAAGATCCTAAATCGGAGGATTTAAATGTTACCGGTACTTTAGCAAAAATTTTGAGAACTTTTAGAATGCCTGATGGCAATACTACGGTAATTATTCAAGGACAAAAGCGTTTCGATATACAAGAGTTTACTCAAGAAGAACCTTATTTTAAGGCTAATGCTACAACTTTTCAAGAAACTAAACCTGCTAAAGGAGATAAGGAATTTAAAGCTTTAGTAGAGAGTGTAAAGGATGTAGCCTTACAAATTATTAAGGAATCACCCAATATACCTTCTGAAGCTTCTTTTGCAATTAAGAATATTGAAAGTGATTCATTTTTAATAAACTTTGTTGCTTCTAACATGAATATCGATATAAAGGCGAAGCAGAAATTATTAGAACAGCCTAATCTCGAAGAACGTACACGTACGTCATTAATTCATTTGAATCATGAGATTAACATGATTCAGATGAAAAATGAAATTCAAAATAAAGTACGCGTAGATTTAGACGAACAACAAAGAGAGTATTTTTTAAATCAACAGTTAAAGCAAATCCAAGAAGAGCTTGGTGGTAATACACACCACGAAGAGGTTGAGGAAATGCGTGTAAGAGCGAGTAAGAAAAAATGGTCTAAAGAAGTTTCTGAGCAAGTAGAGAAAGATTTAAAGAAACTACAAAGACTAAATCCACAAGTACCCGATTACTCAATTCAGCGAAATTATTTAGAAACCGTTTTAGAATTACCTTGGGATCATTATTCCAAAGATAAGTTCGATTTAAAACGTGCAGAGAAAGTTTTAGATAAAGATCATTACGGTTTAGAGCAGGTTAAGGAACGTATTATAGAGCACTTGGCTGTATTAAAGCTTAAAGGCGATATGAAATCTCCTATTTTGTGCTTGTATGGACCTCCAGGAGTTGGTAAAACCTCTTTGGGTAAATCTGTTGCTGAAGCATTAGGAAGAGAATATATACGTATGAGTTTGGGTGGATTACGTGATGAATCTGAAATTCGTGGACACCGTAAAACTTATATCGGCGCAATGCCAGGTAGAATAATTCAATCTATTAAAAAAGCGGGTACTTCAAATCCTGTTTTTGTTTTAGATGAAATTGATAAACTTGCTATGGGAAGCCAAGGTGATCCATCATCTGCTTTATTAGAGGTTTTAGATCCTGAGCAAAATTCTACTTTTCACGATAATTATTTGGAGATGGGTTACGACTTGTCTAAGGTGATGTTTATAGCAACTGCAAATTCATTAAATACCATCCAGCCTGCTTTAAGAGACAGAATGGAGATTATTGATATTAGTGGTTATACGATAGAGGAGAAGGTTCAGATTTCTAAAAAACATCTTTTACCAAAACAACTCAGAGAGCATGGTTTAGGTAAGGATGCTTTAAAACTTGGTAAAAAAGAATTTGAGCAAGTTGTAGAAGGTTATACGAGTGAATCTGGAGTACGTGGATTAGATAAGAAATTAGCAAAATTAGTGCGCTATGCAGCTAAAAGTATTGCTATGGAAGACGAGTATGAAACTAAATTAAACTCAGATTTAATAGTTGACATTTTAGGACCTAAACGTTTTAGTAAAGATAAGTATCAGAATAATGAGGTTGCAGGTGTTGTTACTGGCTTAGCTTGGACTTCTGTAGGAGGTACTATATTGTTTATTGAGTCTAGTTTAAGTCCTGGAAAAGGGCGTTTAACGCTTACTGGTAATTTAGGTAAGGTGATGAAAGAATCGGCTGTTTTAGCTCTTGAATTTATTAAGGCTAATCACGTTAAGTTTGGACTTAAACCTGAGGTGTTTTCAAAATGGGATATTCATATTCACGTGCCTGAAGGTGCTGTTCCAAAAGACGGTCCTTCGGCAGGTATTACTATGTTAACCTCTTTAACATCTCTATTTACTCAGCGAAAAGTAAAGAAGAGTTTAGCTATGAGTGGCGAAATTACACTTAGAGGAAAAGTGTTGCCAGTAGGAGGGATTAAGGAAAAAATACTTGCTGCTAAAAGAGCTGGTATTAAAGAGATAATTCTATGTAAAGATAACGAGAAAGATATTTTGGAAATTAAACCTGATTATTTAAAAGGCCTTAGTTTTAATTATGTTGAAAATATGGTCGATGTTATTAAATTGGCACTAACCAATCAGAAAGTTAAAGACGCTAAACAGTTATAGTAAATTGGCATTTCCCCTTAACCTCACTCATTTATATGGGTGAGGTTTTTTTATATTTAATAGTTCAAAGCATATTTCCTTTTACAGCCAACTAAATGGGTGAACGATAAAGAGGCTAGAAAAGTAATAACTCCTTTTTTGTATTTGTACGTATTTGTTATTTCAACATTGCTGGTACAATTTCAAACGATTTATTGACTTAGCAATTATTACTACTTTGAGTTATTTGTTCCTTTTAAATCAAATTCTTTAAAATATTTCTGTACTACTATAAAAGAAACTAACTGCTTAACTTATATTTGCATAAAAATACCCATAACATGAGAAAGCAGATAGTTGCAGGAAACTGGAAGATGAATTTGAATCTTCAAGAAGGAATAGATTTATGTAAGTCGATTATAGCACTTACATCGGATACAACAAGAAAAATAATTATTTCTGCTCCCTATATTCACTTAGCGTCTTTGGTATCACTTTGTAAAGGAACCAATGTAAAAGTTGCTGCACAAAATTGCCATCATGAAATGTCTGGTGCTTTTACAGGTGAAATTTCGCCGACTATGTTAGCAGATTTAGGCTTAGACTATGTCATTTTAGGACATTCTGAACGCAGAGCATTTAATGCTGAGACAAACGATTTATTAGCTAAAAAGGTTGATGCTGCTTTGTCTCAAAACCTAAAAGTTATTTATTGTTTTGGTGAAACTTTAGATGAGCGTAAAGCTAATAGTCACTTCGATTTAGTGTCTCAACAAATTACTGAAGGCTTATTTCATTTAGAGGCAGAAACTATGAAAAACATAGTTTTGGCCTACGAACCTGTTTGGGCTATTGGTACTGGCGAAACTGCTACAAGTGAGCAAGCACAAGAAATGCACGCTCATATTCGTAAAGTAATGACTGCTAAATACGGATCTGAGATTGCAGAAAATTGTTCTATTCTTTATGGAGGTTCTTGTAAACCTACTAATGCTAAGGAATTATTTTCTCAAACCGATGTTGACGGTGGATTAATTGGTGGAGCTTCTTTAAAAGCAGAAGATTTTGTTTCAATTATTAAGGCTTAGTATATGAATTATATTGAAGTAAACTTTACTATTACTGCTAACGAATCTGCAGATATTAATGCGCAAATGGCTCGTGAAATTTTAGTGGCTGAATTAGGTGCTTTAAATTTTGAAAGCTTTGTAAATACCGACACTGGTTTGCAAGCTTATGTACAAGAAGCCGATTTTGTAGAAGAAGAAGTATCCGATTTATACATCCTTCATAATCCAGATTTTTCTATTACTATGAAAGTTGTTACCATAGAACAGCAAAACTGGAACGCCGAGTGGGAAAAGAATTTTGAGCCTATAGAAGTTGACGGTAAATGTATTGTTAGAGCTCCTTTTCATGATAAAAAAGAGGTGGACTTTGATATTGTTATAGAACCAAAAATGTCTTTTGGTACAGGACACCATGAAACAACGCATCAAATGATTGCTCAATTGTTGAATATGGATGTATCTGGTAAGCGTGTTTTAGACATGGGCTGTGGTACTGGAATATTAGCCATTTTAGCTTGTATGAAAGGTGCTAATTCTATTACCGGTATCGATATTGACGAATGGGCTTATGAAAATACGCTTGAAAATATTCGCAAAAATAAATGCTCCCAAATAATTGTGAAGCAAGGAGGAGCTGAGCTTTTAAACAATTGTTCTTACGACGTAATTCTGGCTAACATAAACAGAAACATTCTTTTAAACGATATGGAGGCTTATACAAAAACAATGCGTACAGGTTCTCAAATTGCTTTTTCTGGATTCTATACCTCCGATATTTCTCATATAGACACCAAAGCACGTACTCTAGGATTGCGCCTTTTAAGACAAAGTGAAAAAAATAACTGGGCTGCTCTTGTTTATCAAATGGGCTAGTTGTTCAAGTAGAATACTAAATGAAGTAGTGTTAAAAAGTTTTGAGTGATGAGTTATAAGTTTTGAGTTAAAATTTAAAAGATTGGTTAACGAATAGATTTCCCACTACCCATTCCCCATCCCATTTCCTTTTTTTCCTTCCCGACCTCTTTTCTTTTAGTGAAAGAAACGTATAAAATGAGCGTAGCAAAATGCTGTTTGAGCTTGCCTGACGGTAGGAAGGCTAGCGAGTTCATTTTGGTAGCCATTTTAAAGTTTCTGAAACGTTAAAAAAGAAAATAAGTCATGATTTTTGGTTCTTTTCATCAAGGAAAAGAAAACAACGAATAATTTTTAAAAAAAATAGTTTTGAGTTTTAAGTTATAAGTTTTGAGTTTTTTTTTAAAAGTCAAAAGAGTCAATGTGTCAAAAAATAGTTTTGAATTTTGTTTATAAGTTTTGAGTTTGAAAAGTAAAATTAGTCTTAGTGTCAATAAATATTTAAAAGAATAGTTTCCCTACTACCGATTCCCTATTCACCAAATTCCCTTCTTATTTCCTGCTCAAAACACTACTGATAATCAGTAGCTTATAAATTAACATGAAAATAATTCATTTTCGTGTTAACCTTTTGGCTTTTGCGTACATTAATAGGTAGAGGATAAGTTCTTTTTTGTTCACTGCGATATTAACAAAGTCGATGCTATTTAGTTTTCGAGCCTTGAAATACTGTTTTCA
>Ga0308002_1000894_pt1 | contig 10320 bp, 10 predicted proteins | sample Neamet34_FD_203148 | JGI IMG/M metagenome (GOLD analysis project Ga0308002, IMG submission 203148) | Marine microbial communities from water near the shore, Antarctic Ocean - #34 | ecosystem: Environmental > Aquatic > Marine > Unclassified | place: Southern Ocean | collected 2014-06-06
TGGGGCTAGACAGCGGTGAAGACTTATACAGTTACGAAACATTAGTCAATGCGATTAAGAAGAATATGTCTGAAAAAGAACAATCAGAAATCTTTACAGCGTTCGTAAACAATGGTACAATACAATCTATGGGCATTCCACCAGACATTAAAGAGTACGCATCATGAGAATAAATGAATTTGATAACCAGTTAACTAAAAACGACCTCGATTCGTTAGAGACATTTGCAGACAAAGTATTCGGTAAGGTTGGCATTGATGTCAATTTCACTAGACACTTCTTAGACAGAGTGAATGATGAGCGTAATCGTAAACAGATTTCAATGGGTGAATTGACTCGTTTATTTAAACAAGAAGCAAAGCGTTTCGCAAAGCCTATCGCAAAGTTAGGACCAGATGCTGAAGCGGTTATGAAAGATTTACAGACAGATATTAATATGCCATTCGTATTAGTATGGGACGAGAGAAATGAAGAACTTGATTTAATCGCAAAGACTGTAATGCGTAAGAAGAATTTTAAAACATCTGATCCAGAGTTCACAATAGAGTCATATGACTTATCTGCTCCACGAGATGGAAAGCAGAGTGTTAGTTCTTGGATTCTAGATCACTTCAATAGAAACAAAGGCATGTGGCACGATGGTAGCAATAGACCATCAAGTCGTGAAGAAGTACTTAATATGTTAGTGCAATCATATGACAAGAATGAATTCATGTTAGCAAAAGCAACTGAATTTATGGATACTATTGAAGCGAAGTATGGACGCAAAGATGAAGAGTTAGAAGAAGAATCAACTATTTCTACGATGAACAAAGAAGATCCAAATAACCCAGAGATACATATTCAGGGGTATGGGGTTGTTACCCTGAGTGGATTAGAAAAATCTATCGTTAGAATGATTAAAGAACTAGGAACCATGGCTGACCAAGGTAACTTTGACAATATAAATACTAGTATCAACAAAGGCTTATTACAAACAAAATTACAAGCAGTGATTGATACAAAAGCAGATTTACAGGCTATCCGCAAGAAGGGTGGTCCGAAGTCAAGAGGAATAGCAAGAGAATCATTATTTGATACACTTATAGGAGAGGATAGTGTGAGAAATAACAATGATGAGTCGCCATTTGAAAAACTCGCAAGAAAATATCAAGTGACACTATACAAGAGAGCGTATGCCCGTGCGGCAGAAGTATTACATGCAATGTTACAACGAAAGCATAAAGAAAATAACGGCAAATGGCGCCATGCGTTAGGTTGGTATGTGGCTAAGATAGCAGATGGATTCACTAATGTAAAAAGTTCAGTTCTTATGCCGTATTACTTAGAGAATTATGAATCAGCATTTATCACAGAATCTGGTGGTGTTGGTAAAGTTGTTCCTGGTGTTAACACAACTGTTGACGTTGGTCCTGACGAAATCAAGACACAAGCGAAGAAATTCGGTAACGATGTTGATAAAAACGGAATACCAAAAAATACTCATCGTAAATAAATTCAGAACGTTGTTAATAAGATAAATACTATTATGAAAATATATGAGATATTAGGTGAGAATTTTGCAGGTGCATTTGCGGGTGTTCCAATGGCATTGGGTGCTGGTGATCCAGCGGCGAGTGTATACGCTAAACCTAAGAAAAAGAAAAAAAGTAAGAAAACAGAAATGGGCTATAGTTCAGATGTCGGTAATTTGGCATACACTACTCCAGTCAAAACAAATATGATTAAAAGGTAGCAAATTATGAGATTAACACAACTAACAGAAACATTTGTAATAACAAATGACCAGTTCGAAGATTACTTGAATCGCTCAACTGAACAATTAAAGAGCGAAATCGATATGGGCAAGAGTCACAGAGATGCTATCCATGATTTGGCTAGAGCATTCGCTGACATGCACAATAAATCATACGATGCTTACGAGCGTATGAGTGATTCATTACTTGCAAGATTTCATATATTAGAACTAGACAACGATTCTGCTACAATCGACCAAGAGCCAACTGACATCGAACCAGAAATGGATATGGGTGAACCAGCAATGGACATTGAACCAGAAATGGATATGGGTGAGCCTGAGCCAGAAATGGACTTAGAAGATGAAGTTGAAGAGTCACTACTGCGACTTAATGCTGGTAACGAATTTTCAGGTGAATTAGCAAAAGCCAAGATTGACGGCAAAAAAGAATTTAAAGTAGACGGCAAGAAATACAAAGTTGAAGAAGATGAAGAAGGCGCACGTGGTTACATTGTTTTTCATTCTAAGAAAGGCAAATTTGAGACACACGCAGATACTTCTTACGAAGCAGCCACAAAGGCAGCAAAGCATTGGAAACTAAAATCAACTGCTGGTGTTTCAGCACATCTTGTTCAAGACGACAAAGGTGACGAAGTAACACAAGTGGCTGAATCTGGTACAGCGTTAAAGAAAGGCGATAACGTTGTACACGCCGAAAAGGGTTCATCAGGTAAAGTAATTAAAATTGAGAGTGATGGAAAAGTAGTTGTTAAATGGTCATTTTCTAAATCTACTTCTACTGTGAATCCTAATACTATTGTGAAGAGTGGTAGTCAAGATAAAAGAAAATCAAAAACCAATGAAGTTGTTGAATCTGGACCTACAAAAGCAATCGACACTATTAAACAGATTGTAGCAGACACACAAAACATGCAAGTCAAGTTTGACGATGGTAAGATGAGAGTAGATTTATACACCGCATCAGCCGTTTCACAAGTATATGACGCAGTTAAGCCAGAGACTCAAGCAAAAATGGACAACATGCTAAAGACTAAAGCAGGTATGCTCAAGATGTCAAACTTTGCATTTAGTAGTCTTAAAGAAGGATATGCACCAGGTATGCATCCTAATTCTATTGCCACAAGAGCAAAGCCTGGATTAGGTAATAAACCTGCTGTTGCCCCATTAAATACAAAACAAGGGACACTGAATAAAGCGGGTAAATTGGCTGGGGTTGCGGCAGTTGGTTCTGTAGTAAAGAAAATTGGCAAAGCAGTTGGCGGTGCAATGGCTGGCGCGGCGACTCGCTCTGGTTTCGGTAACCCTCTTTCAGCATCAAAGTATTCTGAAAGCAAGGCTGAATCTATTATGTCATCTGCCATGAACAAATCAGTAAATGAAGAAGAAATTAAAAAAAAAAGTAAAATAGCAATATACATGAATAAGACCTCTAATGGCTCCGGTCATTTAGCGAGTCTTAACCAAGCACAAGACATTGGCATGAAGGCAGCATTAGCGAAACATTCACGTGCTGACTATGAACTAATGGACTTCATTGATGATATTAATGACACTGGTGTTAAGTACAGTGAAAATCTATTAGTAGCAATGAATGGTAAAAGATTCTCGCTATATTCGGCGAATGGCCAATTACGCATCGGAGCAGGTGGTTCATTGTCTAGCCCAGAAGAGGTGCTTGAGTATGTCCACATTAGTGATTTAATCGCTGGTATTAGTTCAGCACCAATTATGGGCGCATATGCTGACGAGATTGCACCTACAAATCTGAAATCTGCGGGCACAATCAAAGTCACTAGTCCAAAGCCAAAGAAATCTTACCAAACAGGTAACCCACATAAAGATCCACTGTCGTTTAAAGCATCAGTGAAATTTTAATAAAACTAATAAATCTATTGACTTCTTAGAGTCCTTGTGTTATTATATAAAGAGTGAGCAATCACTCTTTTTTATTGCCTAACTTACAGGAGATTTATATGTCAATTGATTCAATCAATGCAGAAGAAAAAGCAAAATTAGTACAATTAGTGAACGAAGGCTGCCTAGTCTTACAGGAATGTGAAGACCTTAAGGGCGGATTACGTGATACAGTACGAGCAATCGCAGAAGAGATTGATGTTAAACCATCAGTGTTGAACAAAGCAATCTCTGTCGCACACAAGTCCAAGTTAACTGAAGTACGAGCAGACTTTGAGGATATGGAAACTATTCTTGAAACAGTTGGTCGCACTCTTTGAGTTATGTAGATGCGTACTACAACAAGGATAAAGATATTGTCCAAGTTGTAGAGCGTATTAAGGGTAAGCGAATCTATAATGATTACCCTGCTTGGCGGACGTTCTATATTAAAGATCCACGCGGTGACCATGTAAGTATTCATGGTGACAAAGTGCGTCAAATCAAATGTAAACGTCTTAAAGATTTACACAAAGAACGAAGAGTCAACGCTGGTAAAGAATTTTACGAAAGTGATATGAAGCCAGAAGTTAAGTGTTTGAGTGAACATTACAATGGTATTGATTCACCAGACCTAAACATCGCATTCTTCGATATCGAGACAGACTTCGACAAAGATAGGGGATTCGCTGATCCAAGTGATCCGTTCATGCCAATCACCGCGATATCTGTTCATCTTCAATGGCTTGACTTACTAGTCACTCTTGTTATCCCACCCAAGGCTATGAGATCTGGCGAAGGTCTAGTTGAAGCACAGCGAATTTGTGACCAATTTGAGAACACTGAACTGTATCTAAACGAAGGCGACATGCTGAATGATTTCATGGATGTCATTGAAGATGCTGATGTATTGAGTGGTTGGAACTCTGAGGGTTACGATATTCCATACACTGTGAATCGAATTGAGAAGGTATTGAGTAAGTCACATACACGAAAGATGTGTTTGTGGGATTTATATCCAACGAAACGAAAAGTAATTAAGTATGGCAAAGAACAATCTACCTATGATTTATCGGGTCGTATTCACTTAGACTACCTAGAACTGTATCGTAAGTACACTTACCATGAAATGCATTCATATGCACTTGATACAATCGGTGCCCACGAAGTTGGCGAACGAAAGATAGCATACGAAGGTACATTGGACCAATTGTATAATAACGATTTTTATAAATTCGTAGAATACAACCGTCAAGATACCGCGCTACTTGATAAAATAGATAAGAAACTTAGGTTCATCGAACTAGCGAATGAAATCGCACACGATAACACAGTGAACATCAAAACGACAATGGGTGCTGTTGCTGTAACAGAACAAGCAATCATTAACGAAGCACACCGTAGAGATATGGTAGTACCTGATAGAAAGCGCAAAGCATGGTCTGACGATGATACTGAAGACTATACTGACGAAGAATTACAGGAAATGGAGATGCAGAAAGCCGCGGGTGCCTTTGTGGCAATCCCCAAAGCAGGATTACAACGCTGGGTTGCTGGTGTCGATATCAACTCTCTTTATCCGTCTGTTATTCGTGCGTTGAATATGTCGCCAGAAACTATTGTCGGTCAACTTAGACCAGATATTACTGATGCACTTATCGGTGGTAGAATATCAGAAGGTCGAAAGACTGGTGCTAAAACTTATGGTGCGGCTCAAGCATGGGATGATACATTTAGTTCAGAAGAATTTCGTTTAATGAACGAACGGGATAAAGCACAGGTACTTACATTAGTACTTGAAGATAATCCTTTTGAAGAACTAAAAACATGTAAAGAACTAACTGGTGCTGAAGCATATGATTTAGTATTCAACAGTAACTTGAACTGGACTATTACAGCGAATGGCACTATCTTCAAGCAAGATATCCAAGGTATCATTCCTGGATTACTAGAACGATGGTATGCAGAACGTCAGGTTATGCAACAGAAAAAGAAAGAAGCAATCAAAGATGGAGATAAAGTTGCGATAGCATACTGGGACAAACGACAGTTGGTTAAGAAGATCAACTTGAACTCATTGTATGGCGCGTTATTGAACCAAGGTTGTCGTTTCTACGATAAGCGTATTGGTCAATCAACAACTCTTAGTGGTCGTTGTATTACACGACACATGGGCGCAAAGACGAACGAAATCATTGCAGGCGATTACGACTACAAAGGTCCATCAGTTATCTATGGTGACACAGACTCTATCTATTATTCAATGTATCCTGTATACAAAGAAGAAATAGATAATGGTGTAATAGAGTGGAATAAAGATAAAGTCTTAGAACTGTATGACGAAGTTGCCGACCAAGTTAACGCAAGTTTTCCAGAGTTTATGAAAACGTTCTTTAACGTTCCTAGGAAAGAAGGTGAAATCATAGTAGCGGGTCGTGAGAACTGTGCAGAAACGGCTATCTTCATTAAGAAGAAACGTTACGCATTGTTGATTTATGATGATGATGGTGAACGCAGGGATATTGATGGTAGTCCGGGTAAGATTAAAGCAATGGGTCTTGACCTTAAGCGAAGTGATACTCCGAAGTATATGCAAAAGTTTCTGAGTGAAGTGTTATTATCAATCTTAACTGGTGGAACACGTGAACACGTAATCGGTATGATTAAAGTGTTTAAGAAAGAGTTCAGAACAATGCCAGGTTGGGAGAAAGGTGCGCAAACTCGTGTAAACAACTTGACTTCATATAAGAACAAAGTGAATAAAGCGAAAAAGGCATTAGGCAGAGAAGTCGATTTAAGCACTGCACAGGCTAAGAAAGATAAAGTTCATCTTCCTGGTCACGTATCAGCCGCTCTTAACTGGAATATGTTACGAGAACTTAATCAAGACAAGTATGCAGTAGAGATTGTAGATGGTATGAAGTGTATCATTTGTAAACTCAAACCAAATACATTCAAGTTAAAGAGTGTTGCGTACCCAATTGATGCGACTAAAATACCACAATGGTTCCAAGATTTGCCATTTGACCATGAGTTGATGGAACAAACAATCGTTGATAAGAAGTTAGACAATCTAATGGGAGTATTAGATTGGGACCTAAGTGATGCAAACGCATCAGAGACATTTGATAATCTTTTCGACTTATAGTTGACAAGAGCATCATAAATGTGTTATAATTAATTAAATAGAATTCAATCAAAGGAGTAAGTAAATGCGAGATATTTTAAAAGATATTGTAAAGCACACACATTCGTTAGGTATTATCCAAGCGGCTAAAGTAACAACAGATGCAGAAGGCACCACAATTGATGCCATGGATGATGAACGAACGGTAGTATTACGTGGTAAATTACATCAACCTGTTCCTGAATTTGAAGGTAAGTTCGGACTAGGACGACTAGGTGTATTAAATGGTTTGCTTAGTTATGCTAGTGAAGATTCTTCGGGTAATGTACAGAACTCGAATGTTAATGTAGTAACTGAAGAACGTGGTGGTGAAAACGTTACAACTGAAATCAACTTCTCAATGGATGGTGGTTTTGATAGTTCGTATCGTGTAATCGTAAGTGAATTAGTAGATGCCCAAATTAAGACAGCAAGTTTTCGCGGAGCAAGTTGGAATGTAGAAATCATGCCAACTCAAAAAGCAATCAAGGACCTGCAATACTTTGCTGGTATTTTGAGTTCTTTTGACCCACTGCTTACTGCTCGTACAGTTGGTGGCAATTTGATGTTCTACATCGGTGATAGTTCAACAGACAAAGTAGAACTACCATTCGCATTGAATGTAGAAGGCGAATTAAAGACTGGTTGGAGTTTCCCACTCTCAACAGTTCTTACTATTCTTAAACTTAGTGATACAAGCACAATGAATATGAAGATTTCAGATCAAGGTGCTATGATGATTATGGTAGATAGTGGTCTAGGTATTTACGAGTACATTTTACCAGCGAAAGCGGGTCACTAGTACTTGTGAAAGTGGCATATAGAACGAAACGATGGCATTCATTGATAGACTTTCGCGACTATTTGACACGGACTAAGGCTGAAATTACAATACAGTTCAACGGGCACGAATTAGTAACAGACCAAGGTCGTTATGGATTAGCGTTTGGCGAACTGTCATTTCATCCAGAAGTGACAAAGCCGGTAGTTAAGAAAGCAGTTGTTAAGAAGACACCGGTAAAGAAGACACCTGTTAAGAAAGCAGTAGTGAAGAAAGCACCTGTTAAGAAAGCAGTAGTGAAGAAAGCACCTGTTAAGAAAGCAGTTGTTAAGAAAAAAGCAGTAGTGAAGAAGCCAACTGTAAAGAAGGCAGTAGTGAAGAAAAAGAAACTATAGGAGAAGTGAATGAACGCAAAGGCAGAACAAATCCAAACACGACTTGTAGAATTGAAAAAAGAACACAGAGATCTAGACGAGAAGATTATCCTTGAAGAAAGGACAAGAACCGATAGTGATCTTTCTAAGATGAAAATGAAAAAGTTACATCTACGAAAAGAAATATCAGCACTAGAAGAAGACTTACCATACGCCACTCTGGACGAATGGTGGGAAAAAGAACAAGCATTCGAACAATGATTATCAAACCCACTCCCAAAACAATACAAAATCTCATTAGAGTTATAAAAGACCATCCTAAACCTGGTGTGTTATATCAAGATATGGCAAGTATTTTTAATGCGCCACATGGCTTGCGTAATGTTATGTCGTTATTTAACGACTACGTAGCAGATAACAATATCTTCTATGACAAGATTGTTGGATTAGATGCTCGTGGATTTCCAATGGCAGGCGCGTTAAGTGCCGCTACTGGTATTCCATTTACTATGGCGAGAAAGAAAGGCAAACTTCCAGGTAAGACAATTTTCACTCAGTACGAGTTAGAATACGGAATTGATGAATTACACATACAAGAAGACGCAATTGCGTCCAATGAAAGAGTATTAATCATTGATGATGTTATCGCAACTGGTGGAACACTAGATGCGGCTATTACATTAATAAAGGCATCGGATGCCGAAGTTGCTGGAATACTCAGTATAATGGAACTTGAATTCTTGGGTGGTGGCAAAAGATTACGTGATGGTGGGTTTAACGTGTATTCTATACTACAAGAGAAGTAAAGGCCAAATACAATTTCTAACTCCTGCCTGATAAATACTATTGATGGTAGGGATTCCCATCTATCGTCAATCATGGGAGAAGTAAATATGGCAAGATACAGAGGTCTTAGAGCAGTTGCTGGTATGAAAAATGTTAGAGTTAGACGTTCAATCGATTTGAGAGAATTGGCTAACTTTGGTTTGATTACTGCAAGTGGAGACGACTTACCGACTGCAGGTGCTACGCATCGTGCGTCAACTGGTGGTTCAACTGGCGGTACACGTGGATACACCAATTTAGGTGAATTGACTGGTGCAGTTGTTGACAAGCAGGACATGGGTTCAATTACTACAGCCTCGTCTTCGGACTTAGGTTATAACGATGAATCTTATAGTCACTAAACTCTAAGTAAAACAACGAAAACCCCTCTTTTTGAGGGGTTTTTTATTGATATAATTCAAAAAACGCTTGACTTTTACGTTGAAATTTTGTATAATAGTAGATAGTATAAATTATTAATAACGCTATCTATCAAGGACACAAAATACATATGAATCAAAATTACATCTTTACAAGTGAAAGTGTATCAGACGGACACCCAGACAAAGTAGCAGACCAGATTAGTGATGGACTAGTTGATGCAGGTCTCAAAGCAGGTGATGAAACTACCCGAGTAGCAATTGAAACGTTAGTAACTACTAACATGGTGACAGTAGCGGGCGAAGTGAAGAACTTCAATGTTTCAAGAGAAGAAGTAGAAGCAATCATTCGCAACAAAGTCAAAGAGATTGGTTACGAGCAAGATGGCTTTCATTGGAATAATCTAAAAGTATACAATGAAATTCACTCACAAAGTGCCGACATAGCATTGGGAACGGATGACTTCGGAGCAGGTGACCAAGGTCTTATGTTTGGTTACGCATGTAACGACAATGATGCTTACTTGCCAGCACCAATTTACTACTCACACGAAGTATTAAAGAACTTAAAAACAAAACGTGGTCTTATTCTAGGACCAGATGCGAAGTCACAAGTATCAGTAGAGTACGCAGGTGGTTTAGTCAAACGAGTAGACCAAGTAGTTGTTAGTACTCAGCACACTAATGAAGACAATATAGAAGAAGCAAGAGCATTATGCCGTGAGGCAGCAATGGAAGTATTAGGAGATTTAGTTGATGAAAATACTGTATGGCATCTTAACCCCACTGGTAACTTTGTTATTGGCGGACCTGATGGGGATACTGGACTTACCGGGCGCAAAATTATTGTCGATACCTACGGCGGTTTTGCTCCTCATGGTGGCGGCGCTTTCTCTGGAAAAGACCCCACCAAAGTAGACCGCAGTGCGGCTTACGTAGCACGTTGGTTAGCAAAGAATGTAGTAGCAGACAACATGGCAGATTGGTGTAACATTCAATTAAGTTATGCAATTGGTGTCAAAGAACCTACTAGTATCTATGTTGAATCAAATGGTTACAGCAAAAGCATTGAGAAATTCATTCGCGAGAACATCGACCTAACCCCCAAAGGAATCATCGATAGATTTGACTTATTCAACTTT
>Ga0308002_1000898_pt1 | contig 10295 bp, 10 predicted proteins | sample Neamet34_FD_203148 | JGI IMG/M metagenome (GOLD analysis project Ga0308002, IMG submission 203148) | Marine microbial communities from water near the shore, Antarctic Ocean - #34 | ecosystem: Environmental > Aquatic > Marine > Unclassified | place: Southern Ocean | collected 2014-06-06
AGCTTGCTCTAACCGATCAAGGCGCATATAAAGCTGAGCCATTTCAAAATTAGCATCGGCATTTAAAGGATCTATAGCAACGCATTGCTCCATAAGCACTGCAGCCTTTTTATAGTCTTCAAGTGCCTTGAGGCGTTGAGCTTCAAAAAACAAATACTTAAAACGGAATTGGTTTTTGTAAGACAATTCGCCTTCCGTGAAAGTATTTAACAATGTACGGCTGTTCGAGAGATTTTTAGATCCCGAACAAGCCGTAAATAATAGACTAATACCTAGTAAATATGTTATCGCCTTTATGCTTCTCATCCAATTTTAGAATAATCACCAATACTTACACGTTTTGTACCACCCGTATAATCAACATTATTACCGATCATAGAATCCTCTAAATCGGCATTTTGTATAGTAGTGTTGTTTTGAATAATTGTATTTTTTAAAGTACTGTTAGAAATACTAGTAGAGTCTCCAATAGAAACATGCGGACCAACAGTACAATTTATTAATCGTACATCAGCGCCAATATAACAAGGTTCAATAATGGTTGCGTTTTCTTGAAACAGCCCTACTCTATCTTGTTGATTATCGGTATACTCTAGCACTCTTTTGTTGGCATGTATTGCGGCAGGTGGATTCCCACAGTCTAACCACTCAGCTACTTTACCAGGATAGAAATTAGCTCCTTTAACCTTCATGTTTTCCAAGGCATTGGTAAGCTGATATTCTCCCTTATCTTTAATGTCGTTGTCGATTAAATACTGAAGCTCTGAACGCAAATTCACTCCATCTTTAAAGAAATAAATCCCTATAATTGCTAGGTCAGAAACAAAGTCTTCTGGTTTTTCAATAAAATCTGTAATAACAGCATTTTCATCCATTTTTATGACACCATATGCTTTAGGGTCTGCAACTTTTTGAACCCAAATAATACCATCTTTATTAGCGTCTAAAGTAAAGTCTGCTCTAAAAAGGGTATCTGCAAAAGCAACAACAACAGGGCCTTCTAAAGAATCTTTAGCACATAAAATTGCGTGTGCTGTACCCAAAGCTTCGTCTTGATGGTATATAGAACCTTTGGTTCCTAAGCCTTCGGCAATAGCAATTAAATCTTTTTCGACTTCAGCACCAAAATCACCTATTACAAAAGCAATCTCTGTTACCTTTTGACCGCAAACTCGTGTAATATCTTCTACCAAACGCTGAACAATTGGTTTCCCTGCAATAGGAATAAGTGGTTTAGGTACGGTTAAAGTATGTGGTCTCAATCTAGACCCTCTACCGGCCATAGGTACAATAATCTTCATAATATATATTCTTTATTTATTTCCAGTTGATCCAAATCCACCTTCACCTCTATCGGTTTCCGACAGTTCGGTAACGGCATTCCATTGGGCTTTAGTATATGGAGAAATCACCATTTGTGCAATGCGCTCTCCATCTTCAATAATAAATTCTTCGTCTGATAAATTAACTAATAGTACCCCTACTTCTCCTCTATAGTCGGCGTCTATAGTGCCAGGACTATTAAGAACAGTAATTCCCTTTTTATAAGCCAAGCCACTACGCGGGCGGATTTGTGCTTCAAAATTATCGGGTAATGCAATAAACAAACCTGTTTTAACCAAAACTCTCTGCATTGGTTTTAAAGAAATAGACTGCTCAATATTGGCATGTAAATCCATACCAGCAGATAGGCTTGTTTCGTATTTAGGCAATGGGTGTTTAGAGCGATTTATGATCTCAATTTGCATAAGTATATTGCTTCGTTTAGTGTTTGAAAGTACTGCTTTTTTTTCGCTTTTCTAATACCAATACTATAAACATATAGACTAGACATAAGAGAGTACTCAGCACGAAATAGTCGTCGTGACAAACAGACCAAATATAAAACAAACTTAGCGCTGAAATTAGATAGGTAAAAATACGCTTAGAATCGTAAGGGATAGGGTAATAGCGTCTACTCAAAACATAAGAAGCCAAGCACATTGAGGAATAACAAATTAAAGTAGCCCAAGCAGAACCTATGTACGAGAAGGAAGGAATTAAGAGTATATTAAATGAAATAGTTAGCAGAGCACCAAAAATAGATAGGTACGCACCAAATCTGGTTTTATCGCTTACTTTATACCACACAGAGAGATTGAAATAAATACCGGAGAACAAATTGGCTAGCAGCAAAATAGGAACTACCGCCAAGCCTTCATGGTAGGCGTCATTTCTTAAAAATCCTTTAATAATGTCTATATAAACATTAACCACTAAAAAAATGAGTCCCGTAAAAGCAACGAAATAACGCATTACACTAGCATACTGATCTTTAGCACCTTCTTTTTGTGCTTGCGCAAAGAAAAAGGGTTCTGCACCATAGCGAAAAGCTTGAATGAAAAGGGACATGAAGATGGCAATTTTATAACATGCCGAATAGATTCCAACTTGAGTACTGGCAATATCTGCAGGCAATAGGTAGTCCAATAAAAAGCGGTCTACCATCTCGTTGGTAACATAAGCCAAGCCACTAAAAAGAAGTGGGAACCCGTAAGTAATCATCTTTTTCCATAAAGCATAATCAAAGGTAAATTTAACCTTAAAAACTTTGGGTAAAAGTAGGAGGAAGGTGAGTAAGCTTGAAGTAAAATACGCAATAAAAATATAGCCAATACCAAAGCTAGGATCGTAAAAAGAATCAATAAAACTAGCAGCATAACCTTGCTTTACTAAATAAGGACACAAGAGGAAGAAGAATAAATTTAAGCCAATATTTACACAAATATTTACAATTCTAATACTAGCAAAATGCCAGGGTTTATTGTCTAGTCTAAGCTTAGCAAAAGGAAGGCTTGAGAGTACATCGAAAGCTAAAATCCAAATTAAATAAGTTACAAAATTTTCATTTTCCGAAATATGCAAGAGTTCGGCAATAAGAGAGGATTGAGGAATCGCTAATACTAAAAACAGTAGAGTAGTAGCAATAAGAGAGAGGAAACCGGTAGTAAAAACAGCTTCTGAATCCTTTTCTTTAGTTGCAAAATGAAAAAAGGAGGTTTCTAATCCGTAAGTTAAAACAACCATTGCAAAAGCGACTAAAGATAGTAGTACTGAAAGTACTCCATAATCGCTCGGAACAAAAATACTGGTATACAGAGGTACGAGTAGAAAATTGAGCAAACGCCCAATTATACTACTTAAACCATAAATGGCTGTTTGTCCAGCTAATTTTTTTAGAACCGTCAATTAAATCAATTATAAAAATTAAAAGCTCGCTTTTCGTTTTTCTAAAAATGCAGTCGTTCCTTCAATAAAATCATCTGTTCCGAAACATTTACCAAAAGCATCAACCTCAAAAGCTAATCCATCTACACCAGTGCTATAGTTAGCGTTTACACATTTTATTGCAGTAGAGATTGCCATAGGAGAATTACGTAAAATCTTTTTAGCCATCTTTAATGCAGTAGGCATTAATTCTTCAAGAGGTACAACTTTAGTCGTTATTCCATAAGAGAGAGCAGTATTAGCATCAATCATTTCGGCAGTTAAAACCATTTGCATAGCTCTACCTTTACCTGCAATTTGCGCTAATCTTTGAGTACCACCATAACCAGGTATAACACCCAAAGATGTTTCCGGTAAACCTACACGGGCAGAATCGGCAAAGATTCTAATGTGAGAAGACATCGCTAGCTCCAATCCACCACCTAATGCAAAACCATTTACAGCAGCAATTACAGGCGTTTCCATACGGTCTATTCGATTAAATAAATCATCGTGTCCTTTTTGTGACAGAGCCTTACCTTGTTCAACAGAAAAATGTGCAAATTCTGAAATATCAGCGCCTGCAACAAAAGCTTTTTCACCAGAACCAGTAAGGATTATTACACGTATGTCGTTAGCAGATTCAGCCGATTGCAGAGCAATGCTTAACTCTTCAATAGTTGCTTTATTTAAAGCATTGAGTTTTGATGGACGGTTAATAGTGATGGTTTGGATTCCAGCATCACAACTAATAAGTATATTTTCGTAAGTCATAAGAGAGTCTTTATAAAAAAGTAAAATTAGGCTTTTTGTTTGAGCAGCGGCAAGCTTACATAAAAAGTAGTTCCACTATTTGGGATTGTTTCAAAGTAAATATGTCCGTTTAGGTCGTCGATGATTTTTTTAACCATTGCCAAGCCTAAGCCAGTACCACTAGTTTTTGTAGTGAAATTGGGTTCAAAAATTTCATCTTGAAGTTCTAAAGGAATACCTGAACCATTATCTTCTACTTGTAGTAAAATTTTGTGAGTTCCTTTTTCCAAAGAAACCCTTACCATAGGAGTCTCTCCTTCTGAAACAGCCTCTATAGCATTGTTTAATAAATTATTAAGCACCCGTACAATCTGGTCGTGATCTGCAAAAATGAAACAATCTTTGTCCAGTTTCAAAATACCACTACTTAAAGGATCGAAAAAAGAGATGGTATTTTCTACGATTTCAGATAAATTAAGTGATTCCTTATTGCTTGAAGGCATACGGGCAAAATCTGAAAATGCTGAGGCAATATGAGCTAAGGTATCAATCTGTTCTATTAAAGAAGTAGTGAATTTTTTCATTTTAGCAGGAAACTCAGGATCTGCTACATTTGCTTTCCGCTCAAACATCTGAACGTTTAACTTCATTGGTGTAAGTGGATTTTTAATTTCGTGGGCTACCTGTTTAGCCATTTCTTTCCAAGCAGATTCTTTTTGAGTTTGAGCGAGCTTCTCAGAGCTCATTTCTAACTCTTTTACCATAAAGTTATACTGCGCCACCAAACGCCCGATTTCATCGGAGGACTTCCACGATAAGGGCATGTATCGTTTGGCAAGTGCCGCTTTACGCATTACCGAAGATAGTTTTACTATAGGTTCGGCAATTTGTTTAGAAAGTAAGAATGCTATAATACTTACAATAAAAAATAGAATTATATAAATAGGAGTGAGGGCAAGAAAGTAGGTAGATAAATCCCTCTTATAAGTTTCGTTAAGTTGAAAGTAAGGAATACTAATAATAGCAAAAGGGAGATTATTTTGATCAAATACATATTGGTAAGAATTTAAATACTCAGCTCCCTCATAAGACAGACGGCGCATAACTCTTGTTTGAGTATTTATTAAATCGTTTAAAGATCCTAAATTTAAAGAGTTAGGAATTCTGTGGGAAGTAACAATTTCGTTGTTTGAACTTAAAATTATCGAGCCTTCAAGGTTGTATAGAATAATGTCTAAGTTATGTATGTCAGCTAATTCATCTAGCTTAAACTTAAAAAGAGTGTGAATAGAACTATCGCTAAATTCTTGCAACTCTTTATCTTTTAAAAAATAGGCAAGAGAAGAAAGTGTTGCAACTTCCTTACGTTGCAGACGGTTGTTGTGGTAGGCAACATTTTGACTTTTAAAATTGAAAAATGTTGAAATACCGATGGCCAAAAAGGAAACCAACAAAACGGCCAACATAGAGATATAGATACGAGTACCTAACTTTTTTGGGTATATAATAAACGATTTCATAAGCTTCAAAGATATAAAAACAAAAAAACCCTGCCAAGGCAGGGTTTTAAGATATATGAAAAGATTATTGTTTCAGCGCTTCAGCACCACCAACAATCTCCAAGATTTCGTTAGTAATAGCAGCCTGACGTTGTCTGTTATAAGTAAGTGTTAAATCGTCTTTTAGATCCTGCGCATTGTCTGTTGCTTTATGCATAGCAGTCATACGAGCACCATGCTCAGAAGCATGAGAGTCTAATAAACCTTTGTAAAACTGTATTTTTAAAGACTTAGGAATAAGATCTAAAACAATAGAAGATTTAGAAGGCTCGAATATATAATCGGTATTCAATTGAACCTCTTCAGTCTCCTCAGCTTTAACCGGTAAAAACGGCTCTACCATTAACTCTTGAGTCGCAGCATTTACAAACTTATTGTAGATGATTTCAACTTTATCGAAAGAACCTGCAACAAAAGCATCCATAACTTCTTGAGCAATAAGAGTAGAACTATCAAAGTTCAAGTCGTTAAAAATCTCAAGGTTAGAATTAAACATGGTATGTTTTCCTGTGAAGTAATCTACAGATCTTTTCCCGATAGGGTAAACCTGTACATCAAGATCAGAAAGTTCCTTAATACGCTTTTCAGTCCTTTTAAATACGTTTGCATTAAAGGCACCACATAAACCACGATTGGAAGCAATAGGTACAAGTAATACTTTTTGAGTATCTCTTTCTTGACTATAAACGCCTTCAGTAGAATCCTCGAGAGTAGCACTTAGATTTACTAAAATTTCGTGCAATTTCTCTGCGTAAGGTCGCATTTGAGTAATTGCGTCCTGAGCTCTTTTCAATTTTGCAGCCGACACCATTTTCATGGCACTGGTAATTTGCATCGTAGAAGCTACAGAAGTAATTCTAGTACGTATTTCTTTTAAGTTAGCCATTGGTAAGTCTATTGAAAGTGAAGGCCGAAGCCTTCACTAGTTCAGTCTTATTAGTATTTTGATGAAACTTCAGCTACTGCTTTTTCAATTGCTGCAGTTGCTTCACCTGTCAATTTACCTGCTTTTAAAGATGCTAATTCAGTAGCATATTTATTTCTCATGAAAGACAAGAATTCAACCTCAAATTCTCTCACTTTATTTACAGGAACTTTAGCCATCAAGTTTTTAGTACCACAGTAAATGATCGCTACTTGCTCTTCTACTGGAAGTGGAGAGTTCAAGCCTTGCTTTAACATTTCTACGTTACGTTTACCTTTATTAATTACCAATAAGGTAGCATCATCAAGGTCAGAACCAAACTTAGCAAATGCTTCTAGTTCACGGTACTGAGCTTGATCTAATTTCAAGGTACCCGAAACTTTCTTCATTGATTTAATCTGAGCGTTACCACCTACACGAGATACAGAAATACCTACGTTAATAGCTGGACGAACACCTGAATTAAATAGATCAGCTTCTAAGAATATTTGACCGTCTGTAATAGAAATTACGTTGGTAGGAATATAAGCAGATACATCACCAGCTTGAGTCTCGATAATTGGAAGAGCAGTTAATGAACCACCACCTTTAACGATACCTTTAATAGATTCTGGAAGATCATTCATGTCCTGTGCAATAGCATCAGAATCGTTGATTTTCGCAGCACGCTCAAGTAATCTTGAGTGTAAGAAGAATACATCACCTGGGTAAGCCTCACGTCCTGGAGGACGTCTTAATAGAAGAGATACCTCACGGTATGCTACAGCTTGCTTAGATAAATCATCATATACAATTAATGCATGACGACCAGTATCACGGAAGAACTCACCAATAGCAGCACCCGCAAATGGAGCATAAAACTGCATTGGAGCAGGGTCAGAAGCATTTGCTGCAACAATAACTGTATAAGCCATTGCACCAGCTTCTTCTAGTGTTTTTACAATATTTGCTACCGTAGATCCTTTTTGACCAATGGCAACATAAATACAATAAACTGGCTCGCCAGCATCGTAAAATTCTTTTTGGTTTATGATGGTATCAATAGCCACAGATGTTTTACCAGTCTGACGGTCACCAATAATCAATTCACGTTGTCCACGTCCAATAGGAATCATAGCATCAATTGCCTTAATTCCAGTTTGAAGTGGTTCTGTAACAGGCTGACGATAAATAACACCAGGAGCAGTACGCTCTAAAGGCATTTCGTAAGTAGTTCCAGTAATTGGACCTTTACCGTCGATAGGAGTACCTAAAGTATCAACTACACGACCTAACATACCATCACCTACATTAATAGATGCAATACGTCCGGTACGTTTTACAGTATCTCCTTCTTTAATAATCTTAGAAGATCCTAAAAGCACGGCACCTACATTGTCCTCTTCCAAGTTCAATACGATTCCTTGTAAACCTGATTGGAATTCAATCAATTCACCTGAACCTACATTTCTAAGGCCATATACACGAGCAATACCATCACCTACTTGAAGGACGGTACCTACTTCAGCAATTTCAGCCTCAGTTTTAAGACCTGAAAGTTGCTCTCTTAATATTGCTGAAACTTCAGCTGGTTTTACACTTGCCATAACTAGTACTATTTTATGTACGGATTGGAAACAAATTCTCTTTTCAATTGTTGTAATTTATTAGCGATACTCGCATTAAATTCGCGACCGCCAATACGAAGAACAAATCCACCAATAATGGTTTCATCAACAAGCTCTTCTAGTAAAACTTCAGAATCGCCAGCAACTAATTTTAGTTGAGCCAAAACTTGTGTTTTTATATCCTCTGTAATTGCTATAGCAGTAACAACAGAAGCTTTCACTATATTTTTCGATTCGTTGTAAAGGTCCATGAAGCTCAATGCAATAGCACCTAAAATCGCCTCACGTCTTTTTTCGACAACGATATTAATAAATGCCATACTTAAGTCACATACTTCTTTTGCGAAAATCTCGCGAAGAACTAAAGCCTTTTTATCCGGTTTAACAATAGGGTTTTTAAGCATATTGGTAAATTCTGGATTTTCCTCACAAACAGATAAAACAGTTTGCATATCTCCTTTCACTTGCTCAAGAATATTACGTTCTTCAGCTAAAGAAATCAAAGACTTCGCATAACGCAGGGCAACTCTGGTTTCTTTCATCGTCTCTTAGTTAAGCTTTACGTCTTTAAGCATCTCCACTATATAAGCGTTTTGCTTTTCAGAATCTTTCAATTCTACCATCAATATTTTCTCTGCTATATCTACAGACAAAGAACCTACAGAACTTTTAAGCTCTGAGATAGCAGCAACTTTTTCATTTTCAATAAGCTTTTTTGCCGCCGAAATAATTGCATCAGCTTCTGCTTTAGCAACATTTTTAGCTTCAGAAAGTATATTAGACTTCATGTCTCTAGCTTCTTTCAACAAATCGTCTCTTTCAGCACGAGCCTTTTTTAAGATAAGTTCGTTGTCTGCTTGTAGAGAAGCCATTTCAGCACGTGCATTTTCTGCAGAAGCTAAGGCGTCAATAATAGAAATTTCACGAGCTTTAACAGCACCTAAAATAGGTGTCCAAGCAAATTTCTTTAAGAGAAGCAACAATATCAAAAATGACAGTGTTGTCCAGAATATCAATCCTATTTGAGGAGTAACTAATTCCATGTCTTGTTATTTATGTGTTTTGTTTTAACAGAATTAAAACAAACCTTTCAGGCAATCCCTGAAAGGTTTGCTAAAGTAACTAGCTTTTTGAAACTAACAAAGAAACTACAACTGCGAAAAGAGCTACACCCTCAACAAGGGCAGCAGCAATAATCATTGCAGTTTGAATTTTTGATGTTGCTTCTGGTTGTCTTGCAATACCTTCCATTGCAGACCCCCCAATTTTTCCGATACCGATCCCAGCGCCTATTACAGCTAGACCTGCACCAATTGCAGCTAATGGTCCCATAATTATTTTAATTTAAGGGTTAAACAAAAAACTTAATTAATGATGCTCATGTTCTGCTACCGCCATTCCAATGAATAGCGCCGACAACAACGTGAAAATATATGCTTGCAAAGCAGCTACAAGTAGCTCCAATACATCCATAAACAGTACAAAACCTACAGATACTGGGGCAATCATTACAGTCTTAAAGATAAAGATCAATGAGATCAAACTTAAGATGATAATGTGTCCTGCAGTAATGTTTGCGAACAAACGTATAAGTAGGGCGACGGGTTTTGCAATAATACCCATTAATTCTACAGGAATCATAATTGGCAATAACCAGAAGGGAACTCCTGGTGTTGCAAATACGTGTTTCCAATAATCTTTATTTCCATTCAAGTTCGTAATCAAGAACGTAATGAATGAAAGTGTAATAGTAAATGAAATGTTTCCAGTTAAGTTTGCTGAACCAGGGAAGAAAGGAATTAAACCTAAGATGTTGTTTACCCAGATAAAGAAAAATACAGTTAACAAATAAGGCAAAAACTTGTCTGCTTTTTTCTCTCCAATATTTGGCACTGCAATATCATCTCTTACAAATAATACTAATGGCTCTATAAACGAAGCCAGCCCCTTAGGTGCTAAGTTTCCTTTACGGTAAGATCTACCAACAGTAATAAAGAGTAGTAAAATGATGATAATTGATAAGAACATAGAAAATACATTCTTAGTAATTGAAAAGTCGATTGGATGAGCGCCACCTAACTCTACAACATGACCGTGGTCTAATTTGTAAGTTCGTGTACCACAAACAACCTCATCATGACCATGATTAAATTCGCTAGACATAAACACATCTAAGCTACCATTGGTATATAAAATAACAGGTAG
>Ga0308002_1000902_pt1 | contig 10284 bp, 4 predicted proteins | sample Neamet34_FD_203148 | JGI IMG/M metagenome (GOLD analysis project Ga0308002, IMG submission 203148) | Marine microbial communities from water near the shore, Antarctic Ocean - #34 | ecosystem: Environmental > Aquatic > Marine > Unclassified | place: Southern Ocean | collected 2014-06-06
CAAAAAAGATTAACCTCCAATTTTTAATTTATTTTTTTGTATCACCTCCCGAATCAAGTTCTGGATTAATTCAACTAACTATTTTGAAACCTCAAAATAGTGTTTCATTAACCTTGAGCGTTCTTTGCTTCAATACTTAAAGTTGCATGTGGTACAGCCATTAATCTTTCTTTCTTGATTAATTTACCTGTAACTCTACAAACTCCGTATGATTTATTAGAAATTCTAATTAAAGCATTTTCTAATGATCTAAGAAACTTTTCTTGTCTTCCAGCTAATTGTGAAACTTCTTCTCTAGATAGTGTTGCAGCACCTTCTTCCATCATTTTGAATGAATGTGCTGTATCATCTGTTCCATTATCATCTTTATGAGACAAAGAACCTCTTAACCCATCTAAATCAAGCTGAGCCATTTCTATTTTACCTTCTATTAACGTTTTGAATTCTGCTAAGTCGCTATCTGAATATCTTATGTCTGCCATTTTGTTTAATTTAATTTTGCTAAAGAAATAACAGTAGTAACATCATTTTCCAAGTCTACTGAAACTCCTTCGTTTTGTTCTAATTCCTCTACCAAGTCTAACTGACCTGCTAAAGTTTCCGAGCAAATATAGTTTTTATTATTATTAATTGCTTGATTTATCTCGTTGTGTTTTAATATTCTAATATGAATTTTATCAGTCACCTCTAAACCACTTTCTTTTCTAAGGTTTTGGATACGATTAACAAATTCTCTTGCCATTCCTTCCTCTTTTAAATCGTCTGACAAAACAATATCTAACGCAACGGTAATTCCACCTTCAGATTGTACTAACCACCCCGGAATATCTTCTGTAGAAATCTCTACATCTGTTAATTCCAAGACAACATCCTGTCCTTCAATTGTTAAGTTCTTAGAACCATTACTTTCTAACTCAGTAATTTCATCTGCTCCAAATTGATTAACAACAGCAGCAATTTGCTTCATTATTTTACCATATTTAGGCCCTAAGGTTTTAAAGTTTGGTTTAATCGACTTCACTAAAACTCCAGTAGTATCAGTTAAATACTCCAATTCTTTAACGTTTGTTTCCGAAAGTATTAAATCTTCAACCTCTTCTAATTGACGTTTAAATTTATCATCTAAAATTGGCACCATTATTTTTTGTAATGGCTGACGCACCTTAATACTTTCTTTTTTTCTCAAACTCAATACCATTGAAGAAACTTTCTGAGCCACTGCCATTCTTTCTTCCAAATCAGTATCAATTACTGAAGTATTAGAAACAGGAAAGTCTGATAAATGAACCGAAGTTGCATTTCCTCTTCCACTTACTGCAACTAAATCAGAATATAACTGATCCATATAAAATGGAGCAATAGATGATGATAATTGAGCTACAGTTTCTAAACACTTGTATAATGTTTGATAAGCTGCAATTTTATCTTGAGAGTATTCTCCTTTCCAAAAACGTCTTCTACATAAACGTACGTACCAGTTACTCAATTCATCATTCACAAAATATTGAATTGCTCGCCCAGCTCTTGTTGGCTCTAACTCTTCAAAACAAGTATCTACAACCGTAATTAAAGAATTTAGTTTAGAAATAATCCAACGATCAATTTCTGGTCTTTCATTAACTGGAACCTCAGCTTCTGCATACGTAAACCCATCTAGGTTTGCATATAATGCGAAGAATCCATACGTGTTATAAAGTGTGCCAAAGAACTTACGTTGCACCTCAGTTATACCATCTAAATCAAACTTTAAATTATCCCAAGGTGATGCATTGGTAACCATATACCAACGCGTGGCATCCGCTCCATATTTATCTAAGGTTTCAAAAGGATCAATTGTATTGCCTAATCGCTTAGACATTTTAACTCCTTTCTTATCTAAAACTAAACCATTTGAGATAACACTTTTATACGCTACAGAATCAAATACCATTGTTGCAATGGCGTGCAATGTAAAGAACCAACCTCTTGTTTGATCTACTCCCTCAGCAATAAAATTAGCTGGAAAAAATTCGTTATTATCAATTGCTTCTTTATTCTCGAAAGGATAATGTTGCTGCGCATAAGGCATAGAACCTGAATCGAACCAAACATCAATTAAGTCTGCTTCTCTTTTCATCGGTTTACCCGAAGCTGAAACCAATGTAATTTCATCTACATAATTTTTATGCAAATCAAAAGTCTCATAGTTCTCTTTAGACATATCTCCAACAACAAATTCTGCCAATGGGTTTTCAGTCATAAAGCCAGCAGCAATAGACTTCTCTACCTCAGCTTTTAATTGCTCAACCGAAGAAATACAAATTTCTTGATCTCCTTCTTCTGTTCTCCAGATTGGAATTGGAATACCCCAATAACGTGAACGAGATAAATTCCAATCGTTTAAGTTTTCTAACCAATTACCAAAACGACCTGTTCCAGTACTTTCTGGTTGCCAGTTAATCGTTTTGTTTAGTTCAATCATTCTGTCTTTTACCGCAGTAGATTTTATAAACCAAGAATCTAATGGGTAATACAATACAGGCTTATCAGTTCTCCAACAATGTGGGTAACTGTGCTCGTATTTAGAAACATTAAACGCTTTATTTTCTTCTTTTAATTTGATACAAATCTGAACATCAGCAGATCTCTCTGGAGCTTCTCCATCTTTGTAATATTCGTTTTTCACATACATTCCAGCAAATTCTCCCATTTCTGGTCTAAACCTACCTTGTAAATCAACTAAAGGAACTTCATTTCCTTTATCATCCAACACTAACATTGCTGGAACCCCAGCTTCTTTAGCTACTTGTGCATCATCTTGCCCAAATGTTGGCGCAATGTGCACGATTCCTGTTCCATCTTCTGTAGTAACAAAATCTCCAGAAATGACCTGAAATGCCTTTTCTACATTCTCATGTGGTAAAGCATAAGGTAATAATTGCTCATAAGTCATTCCAACTAAATCAGCACCTTTAAATTCACTGATAACTGTAAATGGTATTTTTTTATCTCCTTCAGAATAATTCAATTCTTCTGACTCAAAATATTTTCCTGAAAATTGCTTTCCCAATAAAGGTTTTGCTAAAACAACATTAATTGGTTGGTGCGTGTATTGATTGAAAGATTTAACCAACACATAATCAATCTTCTTTCCAACAGCCAAAGCTGTGTTCGAAGGAAGTGTCCAAGGAGTTGTTGTCCAAGCTAAGAAGTGAACATTATCAATACCTAATTTAGATGAGTCTGTAATCTTAAATTGAGCTACAGCTGTTGTATCTTTTACATCTTGGTAACAACCTGGTTGGTTAATTTCATGAGAACTTAAACCTGTACCTGCAGCTGGCGAATAAGGCTGAATTGTATATCCTTTATACATTAATCCTTTGGCATAAAGCTGACCCAACAACCACCAAACGGTTTCCATGTACTTATTTTCATACGTTACATACGGGTCATCCATATCTACCCAATAACCCATTTTTTCAGTAAGGTTATTCCAAATATCCGTATATTGCATTACTGTCTCTCTACACTCTTTGTTGTATTCGTCAACAGAAATTTTATTACCAATATCTTCTTTGGTAATTCCTAATTTCTTCTCTACACTTAATTCAACTGGTAAACCATGCGTATCCCATCCAGCTTTACGCTCAACTTTAAATCCTTTTAATGTTTTATACCGACAAAAGATATCTTTAATCGCTCTTCCCATTACGTGGTGAATACCAGGTAATCCGTTTGCTGAAGGTGGTCCTTCATAAAATACGAAAGGATCTTTTCCTTCTCTTGTTGAGATACTTTTCTCGAAAACTTTATTTGCTTCCCATTTATCTAATACTTCTTTAGCTACATTAGGTAAATCAAGCTTTGGGTATGTTTTGTATTGGCTCATGTTCTATTTTAAGAAGTGCGAATTTACTGAAAGAAAATCTATTTCAGTCTCCCTTTCAAGGGGTATTTAGAGGGTTTTTTAAAATGTTAGCTGTGTCCTTTTAATCTGACGAAAACATACCCCGAGAAAATCACATCCCAAAAAAACGGGATTATTTTATTATCCCTTTAAAAAAGGGGATTAAAACGTTAATCTATCGTAGCAACACACTTCAATTCAATAGAAATTGGAGAAGGTAACGCATTTACTTCAACGGTTGTTCTGCAGGGCTGATTATCCTTAAAATACTCCGCATAAACCCTATTATATGTTTTAAAATCACGTTTCATATCTGTTAAATAAGTAGTTACATCCACTAAATTTTCCCAGCTAGATCCTGACTCTTCTAAAATAATTTTTACATTATCAAAAACCGAACGACATTGTGCTTCAAAATCAAAGGTCTCATAATTACCGTTCTTATCATATTTTAATCCCGGAATATTAGCTTCTTCGCTACCCGAACCAGCTGCTCTTGGTCCTACTCCAGATAAAAACAATAAATTACCAACTTTACGTGCGTGCGGGTATAATCCCATTGGATTTGGTGCTTTATTCGTGCTGATTTTTTCGCTCATAATTGTACGTTTTAAGAGAACAAATATAAGTATTGTAAGTACATTTAAAATAAGGAATCATTAATAAAATCTAATCCAAACATTACATAAGTTGTTTATATTGAAAATTAAAACAAGTTGAACATCTTACATCCGACAGAATAAGTGAGTTCATTGCTTGTAAAATCTTAATTTTGGTATTTTCAAATTATACCGTGCCTTTAAAAAAAATTACAATATCATTCCTCAGTATTCTTTTTTTATCTATTGGATATGCTCAAAACACTAACGTCTATCTATTAGGAAATATAGATGGCGACAACCTAAAAGAAAGGTTAACTCAATTTGAACAACTCGTTAATAATGAAGAAGGTGATGCTAAATACACATTACTTCTATTGGGTGATCTTAAACAAGATAATAGAGAGAAAGAAACCGTTTTACTTTCCTTTATTAAAAAATTAAAAACTTCAGGAATAAACGTTTTATCTGTAACGGGAGATCATGACTGGGATGACTCTGGCTACTATGGATTAGATACAGTTAGCGCACTACAACAGCATTTTAAAACGGAAATTGGAAGCAATATTTTTATTCCAAAAAAAGATTGCCCCGGCCCTTATGTTAAAGATATTGGAGATAATATCAGAATAATTGGACTTAACTCTCAATGGTGGTTGCATCCATACAGAAAAGTATTGCCCACCGATTCTGAATGTGAAAACATCTTAAAAGTTCAGATTTTAGAAGAGTTAAACGAAGCTATAGAAACAGCAGGAAATAGAAAAGTAATTATTGTTGCTCACCACCCTATTACTTCTGGAGGGGTTTATGGCGGGAATTCTAATTTAATTGGACAATTATTTCCCTACAAACATAACAACCCTGATGATCATACTTTCCTTCCATTTTATGGGACATTTTATCATTGTTACCGGCAAAACATTGGTTCTTCTCAGGATTTTAGCAGCTTAGAGTACAAACAGTACATTAAAGATATAGAGACTGTTCTTTATAATCATGAGGATGTTGTAATATGTTCGAGCCACGAATATGATTTACAATTGTTAAAAATCAATAACAATTATCAAATAATTTCAGGTAATTTTTTGAAAAGTGGACAAGTAAATAGGATTGGAAACACCATTTATAAAAACAAAAAAACAGGATTTGTTAAACTTGAAATTTCACTTAAAAAAGAAGTTTCTAGCAAATTTTTTATCTTAGATAAAAAAACAAATCAATTTGTTTTAGACAAAGCTATTCCTTTACACAATGATAAACATCATCATGTTTTTACGAATAGTCTTCGTAAAAAAGAAAGTGCAAAGCACAACGCTAATGATAGTATTTTTGGTGGAGATTATGCTGCTTCGGGATTTAAAAAAGTTTTTTTTGGATCTCTATATAGAAATGCTTGGACAGCACCACTTACAATTCCAACGCTTAATTTAGATTCTGCTTATGGAGGATTGACTCCACTTAAAAAAGGAGGCGGACTGCAAACCATTTCATTAAAACTTGTGGATACCGCTGGTCGGAAATACGCTTTCAGATCGATAGACAAAACTCCTGTTAAAGCAATACCTATCGAATTTAGAATTAACTTAGTAAAAGATCTAATGCAAGATATGACCGCTACTCAGCACCCTTACGGAGCTTTGTTTGCTGGAAAATTATTAGATGCTACCGAACTTTATCATGGAAATGCAAAATTGTATGTTATGCCTGATTCTCCCATTTTAGGAGAGTACCGAAAGCAATTTGCAGGAATGTATGGGATGCTAGAACCTAAACCGACAGAGCTTGATGATTTAAGCAAAAGTTATAAAAATGCAAATCAAGTTAAAGGTTCACTAAGTTTATTAAAAAAATTATATGATTCTCCTAAAACTACTATAGATACTTTACAATATGCCAAAGCAAGAGTTTTCGATATATTTATTGGAGACTGGGATAGGCATCAAGACAATTGGAAATGGATCGGTTTTAAAAACAAAAAACACACTATTTACAAACCTTATCCTAAAGATAGAGATCATGCTTTTTCTCAAAATAGAGGTTTAATTTATTACTTAGCAGATAGAGCTTGGGCAATTCCTTTTAGAGAAAATTTTAACTATAAATTTACTGGAATAAAGAGTTTAACTGTAAAAGGGACTCATCTTGATCGTTTATTATTAACTGGATTAGATAAAAGTGATTGGCAAAAAGTTGCTTCAGAATTAAATAATCAAATAACTGAAAAGGCTATTGATGAAGGAAAAATGGCTTTTCCTAAAGAAATTCAAGAACAATCAGGTAAAGAAATAGCTGAGAAATTAAAAGCACGAAAAAAAGGGTTGAATGAAGCTATTGATAAGTATTACAAATTAATAGCTAAAGAGGTAGATATTGTTGGCACCAATGAATCCGAATATTTTGAAGTTAATCGGCTAGAATCTGAAGCTGTAAATGTAAAAATATACACTAAAGACAGCCTCAAAACCATTTTGTTTAATAGAACATTTTTACCAAGCGAAACAAAAGAAATACGCTTATTTGGTTTAGCAGAAATTGACAGTTTTTACATTACTGGTCAAAGTAAAAAAAGCATTCTCGTTAGAATTATTGGAGGTAATGGAACTGATGTTATTACTGATGTATCGGACACAAAACTAGGCTCAAAAAGAACCTTAGTGTATGACTATCCTAATGGAGTAAACCTCACAAAAAGTAAAGAAACACGCGTAATCTATTCTGAAAAAAGCACTTTAAACGAATATGATAATGAAGCTTTTAAATACAATACTTATTTACCTGTTCCTTTATTAGTGAGTAATCCTGATGATGGTTTTGGTGGTGGTATTATTTTAAATCTGAAACGATTTGGATATGGTAATAAAAACTATAAAGCTATACACACAATTACCGCATTTGCGACAACCAACGGAAGTTCTTTATTTTCTATTGCTACTGAACGAAACATTGGAAGAACTAATTTATATTTAACTGGAAAAGCAGATTATGGTAGTTTCTTTCCTTTTTATAGCTTTTATGGCACCGGAAACAATACGGTTTTAATTGACAGTATTGAAGATGCTGGATTGTACAAAGCTCGATATACTGGAGCAAGATTACAGGGTGGTTCTATTTATCGTTTTTTTAATAAAAGTTTTGTTTCTGTTGACGGAATTGTAGAATTATTAAAAACTGGTCATTCTGATGAATCTTTTTTTGATGTCTTTCCATCTCCACAATTACAACCGACAAATGCAAGTGGTGGAGAACTTAAGCTTGATATTGATTTTAGAGATAGTCAAAATTTTACTACCAAAGGAATTCGTATTACAGCATCTCATAAATCATTATTTACCACCTCTAGTGCTTTCGGAATAAGTAAAGCCGAAATTGCTTATTACAGCACTTCTCGCATCGGAATACCGATAACCCTTGGCGTTAAAATTGGTGCTGAGAGAACCTATGGCTCCAATATTCCCTATTATCATTTAGCGAGTATTGGTCAATCAAATCACTTGCGTGGATTTTTACAAAACAGGTTTTCTGGTGTTGGTGTAAATTATATAAACACTGATTTACGTTTCCATATCGGAAAAACAAAGTCTGGATTTTTACCAGTTTATTATGGAATAAATGCTTTTATCGATATAGGGCAAGTTGTTAGAGGTGAAACTTTTACAGCACAAAAGTGGCATAACGGATATGGCGGGGGAATTTATATTACTCCCATAAATAAAGAATACGTTACCCTACAAATTAATGTAGAACATTCTACAGAACAAAATGTTTTATTTAAAGTTGGATTAGGAGTATTGCTATGAGAAAACTACTCCTCATAATTCTACTATTCGCCTTAAACATCTATGGCTTTGGACAAAATTCTGACAGTATTTATTACCGCATATTTAACCTAGGGAACGCTGCAGATATTGAGCACCAAAACGAATACATTAATGGCCTTAGAGAACTAATTAATTCTTCTGAAAAACCTTCGATATTACTACTAAATGGAGATTTGATTCGAAAAAATAAATCCACGTATTTAGGAACAGATTCTTTAAGAGTCTTTAATCTTCTTTATAAAATATCTTCTATAAAAAACACCAAAACCATTGTTATTCCAGGAGATAGAGATTGGAATAGCTCAAAAAAGAATGGTTTAAAAAAAGTAAACCAATTAGAAGCTTTGGTTGAGCATGATGCCCTGCAAAATGTTAAATGGATTATAGACAATGGTTGTCCTGGCCCTGAAATTATTGAATTAAGTAGTGATTTACTGTTAATGACAATTAACACACAATGGTGGAATCATCCTCATAAAAAACCGACTGCTATTGATGGCGTGTGCAACATTAATACTAAAAAAGATTTTGTTATTGAATTTGAAAATGCCTTAGCACAAACTGAAGATAAGAACCTAATTATAGCTGGTCATTTTCCTTTAGTAGAGCACGCCAGTCCATCATTAAAAAACTATCTTTTACCTTTTCCGTTGCTAGGGAGTTTTAATGCTTCTTTCCATCAAAACATAGGCGGAAATAGAGATATTATTAATGAACGGTTTAATAGCATTAGAAAAACAATGCTAAACAGAATTTCAGTTAAAGAAAATGTAGTTTGTCTTTCTGGTCACGAACACAACAATCAGATTATTAAAAAGGATAAGAACTTTTTTATAAACAATGGATTACCTGAGAAAGCAAAAAAAACTACTAAAATAAAATTAGCTGACTACTCCTCTACCAAAGCAGGAATTTCAGAAGTAGTGTATTATACCAATGGCAAAATAACCACGAACAACTACATTTATAAAAATGGAAGTTTTACAAATGATCAATCCATCATATTATACAACCCTATTTCTGACAGCACAGAGCTGACCAACAACTACATCTTAAACAATGTTTCTGGTAAAGTTTTTGATGAAACAAATACCTCTGTACAAATTAATGCAGGTAACTACAACTCTTCATTCCTTAAAAACCTATTTATTGGTAAACACTATCGTAACAGTTGGAATAAAATAATAGATGTCCCTATTCTAAACATGGACACTACTTTTGGAGGGCTTTCTGCTTATGCTAAAGGAGGAGGACACCAAACAACATCTGTAAAAATGTTTGGAAAAAATGGCTATGCGTACACCTTCCGTTCTGTTAATAAAGATGCTACAAGAGGTTTAGGTGCTGATTTAAAGAACTCTATTATTGCATGGCAATTACAAGATAATATATCTATACAACACCCTTATGGCGGACTAATTGTTAGCAAACTTTTAGATTACACCTCCATCCTACATGCTCGCCCAGTGTTATATGTTTTACCTAAAACTAACTTAGGCAACTTTAACCGTTATGGTGGCTTATTAGGCACATTAGAGGATCATCAAAAAAATCCTAAAAAAGTAAACCACCCTTTTGCTAATGCTGATAAGCTATTACAAAGTCATCAATTAAACAAAAAGCTTTACGATAGCCAGAAACATGTTGTAGCTACAGAAGAGTACACTAAAGCACGTGTTTTTGATATACTTATTGGTGACTATGGTAAGCATCAAGATAATTGGAAATGGGCTGGTTTTAAAACAGACTCCAATACCATTTACAGAGCAATACCTAGAGATAGAGATTTAGTATTTGGACTAAGAGATGGATTAATTCCATGGATAACAGACCGTAAATGGGCGCTTGAATCTGGAGAAAATTTTGGCTATAAAATTAATGATGTAAAAAGTTTAATGTGGGTTGCTAGGCATCTCGATCGCTTTTTAACCAACCAAATGGATTTGCAAGACTGGTTAGATGCAAGTAAATATAT
>Ga0308002_1000918_pt1 | contig 10159 bp, 10 predicted proteins | sample Neamet34_FD_203148 | JGI IMG/M metagenome (GOLD analysis project Ga0308002, IMG submission 203148) | Marine microbial communities from water near the shore, Antarctic Ocean - #34 | ecosystem: Environmental > Aquatic > Marine > Unclassified | place: Southern Ocean | collected 2014-06-06
TTCTAATACTAAAGCTTTTTTAACAATTAAAGGAAAATCTAACAAAGCAGGAACTACAAGATTTGAATGGGAAAAGGAGATAGCTCTTTCTGAAGCTGAAGCATTACTGCTTTTATGTGAACAAAGCATTATCGAAAAACACCGCTATTTGATAAAAAAAGGAAAACACACTTTTGAGGTGGATGAATTTTTAGGTGATAACTTAGGTTTAATTGTGGCAGAGATAGAGTTAAATTTGGAAAATGAACCCTTTGAAAAACCAATTTGGCTGAGCACAGAGGTTACAGGAGATCTTAAATATTATAATTCTAGCATCAGTAAACTTCCGTTTAAAAACTGGTAATTGTAAAATATAAATCTACTGCATGAAATAAATTGCCAAGAAGTGACTAAAACTGCCTAAAAGAACAAAAAGGTGAAAAATTGCATGATTGTACGGCAGTCTTTTTATCATATATAATACGGCTCCAATACTGTAAAATACACCTCCTATAAATAAATATTTTAAACTAAAAGTAGATAGACTTTCTATTAAAGGGTTTATAAAAAAGACAACTTGCCATCCCATGAGTAAGTACATTGCTGTAGATAATTTATCAAATTTACCGGTAAAGAATAATTTCAGAATAACACCAACTAAAGCAAAAAGCCAAACAAAAACAAACATATAGTTTCCTAAACTAGAGTCTAAACCTACCAAGGTGAAAGGTGAATAACTGCCGGCAATTAGAACATAAATAGCTGCATGATCAACAATATTTAGCTTTCTCCTTTTCTTAGGCACTGTTGCTGCATGATAAAATGTAGAAGCTGCGTATAATATGATTAGGCTAAAACCGTAAATAATGAAACTTGTGGGCTTCCAAAAACCATCAAAATTAAATGACTTTATCACTAAAAAAGGAAAAGCAATAATGCTTAATAATAAGCCAAAAGCATGAGACCAAACATTCAACTTTTCTTCAATTTTACTATAGGTGTAGTTTAGTTTTTCACTCATCTTTTTCTATTTGTATCTTTCATATATTCAGCATCTTTTTCTAATTCATTGTAGATAAGATGAAATGTTTTGTCTTTTAAAATCTCCATATCTTTTTCTAAAGATAGACCTTTTGTTTCTATAAAGTTATGCTGCCGCACTCTTAAAATACCTGGTCTTCCCTTAAAAACATCCCAAGAAAAAAAACGTTTACAGTCGTAATAAATTTGAGGAATAATCGGTATTTCAAACTCTATTGCTAAACTAAATGCTCCTTTTTTAAAAGGTGCTAAAATCACGTCCTCGGTAGGTACTAATCCTTCTGGAAATATAGCCATACTCACCCCATTTTGTAATCTTTTTTTAGCCATTTTAAAAACACGTTTTCTACTTTCTGCGCTGCTTCTGTCTACCAAAATTACTGTTCTCTTATAAAAAAAACCAAAAACAGGAATCCTTGCCAATTCCTTTTTACCTACAAATACAATTGGTTTTTTACTCAAAGCAATTAACACGAAAGGATCTAACAAAGAACCATGATTTGGACAATACATATAGCTTTTATTCGGATCTATATATTGATCTGAATTAAAATTTAATCGAAATCCCATGCCATAAATTAATATTTTAGAGAGTATTCTAGCAAACCTCCAAAAGATATGGTATTGTTTTTCGTGCAGCGAGAAAATTAATAAAAAAGGAAAAAAAGCCAATATAAAGACAAGGATTAAAACATAAAACCACAAGCGCCAAATCAGTAATAAAGGGATTTTTAAAATTTTCATAAGAAACAAAAATACTAATATTCTTTTTGTTTATTGATTTTCCTAATCAAAACCTTATTTTTGCTTTCACAGATTGTTCTAACACCTTACTTATTTGTATTTTGTACTGTTTAGAAGAACTTAAATATCTAACAATTATAAAGGTATCAAAAATAAAAATTAATGTCAAGAATTTTAACAGGTGTTCAAAGTACAGGAACACCGCATTTAGGGAATTTACTGGGCGCTATATTACCAGCAGTAGAAATGGCAAATAACCCAGAAAATGAAGCGTATTTATTTATTGCAGATATGCATTCTTTAACTCAAATTAAAGACGGAAAAGAATTAAGAGAAAATACCTACAGTACTGCTGCAACTTGGCTGGCTTGTGGTTTAGATATTAACAAAACTGTTTTTTATAGACAGAGTGATGTTCCTCAAACAGCAGAACTAACTTGGTATTTAAGTTGCTACTTTCCTTTTCAAAGACTAACATTAGCTCATAGTTTTAAAGATAAATCAGATCGATTAGGAGATGTGAATGCTGGTTTATTTACCTATCCAATGTTAATGGCAGCCGACATCTTGCTGTATGATGCAGAGATTGTGCCGGTTGGTAAAGATCAGTTACAGCATTTAGAGATGACAAGAGATGTTGCAAGTAGAATAAATAACGTTCTAGGAGAAACGTTGGTTTTACCAAAAGCAAAAATACAAGAACACACAAAATTAGTTCCAGGGATTGATGGTGAAAAAATGAGTAAATCTAGAAATAATACCATCAATATTTTTCTTACAGATAAAAAATTACGCAAACAAATTATGGGAATTAAAACCGATAGTTTGGCTTTAGAGGAACCTAAAAACCCAGATACTGATAACGTGTTTGCTTTATATAAACTATTAGCTTCAGCTGCTCAAATTGAAGAAATGAGAGCAAATTATGAAGGTGGAAATTATGGTTATGGTCATGCAAAACAGGCTTTATATGAGTTAATCATAGAGAAATTTGCAACGGTTAGAACGAAGTACAATCACTTCATGGAAAACAAACATGAAATTGACGAAGCACTAAGCATTGGAGCTGAAAAAGCAAGTGCAACAGCAAGCAAAGTTATACAGAGGTTACGGAAAAAAATAGGCTATTAAGAATCACTTCTATTGAAACATTAAATAGTTATTTAATCTTCATAGATTTTGCAATTGCCTCTAACTCAAACAAAAAAGCTCTTTTATTAACAGAGGGCGCATACGTAAAACCTTCAAAAACTATAATTCTATTATTCTTCTTATCAACTACAGAATAATTTAAAAATGGTCCTGCCATAAAATCATTTTTAACTTCCCATTTACCTCTTGTTTCAAAGGCTTTTTTACCATCTAAAACAACCTCAGAAGTAAAGGGTGTGTATGCCTCTTCTGTAATCATATGCATTGTTTCTGGATCTGTACCCGGAATGTGCTTTTTACCAATACGATTTCTAACTGCAATAATATCTTCAGCAATTTTAGTTTCATCTTTTATAGGAACTGAATACACTAAAATATTATTACTCCCTGTTTTTGCAATTCCACTAACTAGGTGTTGTCTTAACCATAAGAAATCTCCAGTATCATCTACTGTTTTAAAATTTTCTGGAGCAGTAAAAGAAATGCCTAAATTTTGCAGTGTTTTAAATTGAGAATCATCTAATTTCTTGCCCTTAAAAATATTCTGAGTCATTAATATATCCGAAGAGATATAAGCATCTATAATTTCTTTTTTATGCTTATTAAATATTTTTGTAATGCTTGCATCATCTGTTCCGTAAACGTAAATAATAATTTGTGGTTGGGCATATACATTCTTTTTTATATAAAAATCTTCTTTTTCACCTTCACCAATAATTAGAATGTTTCTAGAGACCTTCATCATCGAATTAAAGCCATTTGGCGCAATTTGCGAAACAGAAAGTACTGGTTCTGGTTGTGGAAGACCAATTACTAAATCTTCAAAAGAATTTCTAATTGCAGACCCGACATCTCCGTTCCAGTCGCTAACTTTAGTAACTACCATTACTTTGTTAATTTTACCAAGAGAATTTCTTAGCACAAATTTATCTGTTCCTACACAAGAAGTTAGTAAAACTGTTATAATAAATATTGAAAATAGATTTTTCATAATTAGCTCTTATAAATTTTAAGTTTAGTTCAGGGTTTCAAAGTCTGAATACTCCAAATATTGTTCCACTTTTTAATTTCAATAATAGAAACATTGTTAAATTTTCTAGAAATTATCCAAAGTGAATCTCTTTTTTTTACTAGGTAAGTTTCAAAACTACCTTTCTTATTTGATAATTCTCTATTTTTTAATAATAAAACCTTTAATTAGCTCTTGTAATCGCTATCTTCTTTGGATAAATACTCAAACGTTGACCAATTTTTAATCTACTCGTTTTCATTCTGTTCCAACGTTTAATATCACTTACTCTCACCCCAAATTTATTTGCAATTTTCCCTAAGAAATCTCCATTTTTTACTTTATACCGGATGCGTTTATCTAATTCAAAATACTTAGGCAATGGCTTTTCTCTTTTAGCTGCGTCCTCGTCTGCTAAAGCATAAATTGCTTGCTCTTTTTCTATAAAATTGAAAGCATTTTTTCTTGGTAGCGTAATTGTATAATTTTTTCCTTCAACAAAAGGAATAATATCTAACTTATAAGAAGGATTTAAAAACTGGATTAACTCTAAACTAATACCTGTCATTTCTGAAACATGATCAAAACTTATAGTCTTTTTTACATGTAGTGTATCTGTCTCAAAATAACGAATTTGCGGAACTTCTGCAATTAATTGATGCTCTTTTTGATATTCGAATAAATACATAGTTGCATAAAATGCAGGCACGTAACTAGCAGTTTCTCTTGGTAAAAACGGACGAATATTCCAATAATTTCTGTAACCTCCAGAACGTTTAATCGCTTTAGCCACATTTCCTGGCCCAGAATTGTACGCCGCTAAAGCCAAATCCCAATCGCCAAAAATAGTATACAAATCTGACAAGTATTCGCAAGCAGCAATGGTTGCTCTAACAGGATCTTGGCGCTCATCTACATAAGAACTTACCTTTAATTTGTACTGTACGCCGGTTGGATACATGAATTGCCATAAGCCCGTTGCACCCATTCTAGATTTTGCAGTTGGATTTAAAGTAGATTCTACAATAGCTAAGTACTTCATTTCTAAAGGAATATCATATTTATCTAGAAATTTCTCAAACATTGGAAAATAATACGCTGCCTTCGCCATTAGAGCAGGATAATATCTTTTACGGTACTTTAGGTAAGATTTTATCACTTTTTCTAATGCAGGATTGTATGCAATATGAAAAGGTGTTTTAGTATTAATATTCTGAAGTCTTACTTTTAGTAGTTCAGTAGATAACTTAATATCAGAAACATCATTTTCTTCTCTATCATTTATTATGTAAGTTGATTTTTCATATAACGGAGACTTGTATTTAGTATCCATTAATAAGCTATCAATTAAGACAATATCATAATCTGAAAATAAACCTGTTGGAATTATTTTCTCTACAAGCACTAAATTTGGTGTTTGTGCAAAAAAACCGGAAGTACACAATAATACTAGGAGGAATTGTTTCATCACAGTTTTATATATCTAATTCAACTACAATTGGGCAATGGTCAGAATGTTTTGCTTCTGATAAAATATACGCTCTAGAAATGCTATTTTTTAAAGGTTCTGAAACCATTGCGTAATCTAAACGCCATCCTTTATTATTAGCTCTTGAATTGGCTCTATAACTCCACCAAGAGTATTCTTGTTTCTCTTGATTTAAGTGTCTAAAACTATCTACGAATCCGCTTTTTATAAAATCCCCCATCCATGTTCTTTCCTCTGGTAAGAAACCGGAAACACCTTTCATTTTAGGGTTGTGAATATCAATTTCTTCATGGCAAATATTGTAATCTCCACAAATAACTAAATTCGGAATTTCTTGTTTCAATTTATGAATGTATTCATGAATTTCGTCCATATAATTCAGTTTAAACTTCAGTCTATCTAAATTTGTTCCGGAAGGCAAATACATACTCATAACAGAAATAGAATCAAAGTCTACACGAAGATTTCTACCTTCAAAATCCATTGTCTCTATTCCTGTGCCATATTCAATATGATTTGGCTTTTCTTTACAAAGTATAGCAACAGAAGAGTATCCTTTTTTCTGAGCAGAGAACCAGTAATGATAGGTATACCCCGCATTTTCAAACTCAGATACATCTAATTGTTCTTTGTGTGCTTTCGTTTCTTGAATGCAAATCACGTCTGGCTTCGCAACCTTTAACCAATCTATAAAACCCTTTTTTAAAGCAGCTCTAATTCCGTTTACATTGTATGATATTATTTTCATAATAAGTGCCTCTTAAATTTTAAAGTAAATGAAATTATTAATCTAATTTTATTGGTTCTTTTAGAAAGAGCCAAGTAATTTGTTTTATTTTACCTTTTTCTGTTTGAATAATTTTCTTTCTTGGTGATAGTATAAAAGCTAAAAGGAGACTTCCGGATGTTTCTAATATAATGTTATCTATTTCGAATAGTTGATCAAAAATAAGCATAAACACCACAATTAAAATCGGGTAGATTAACCAATATACTGTCTTAAATAGTTTCATATTACTTGAATATTTTTTTATAAAACAGCCAAGTAATCTGCTCTTTTGTACCGGTTTGGTTGTCTATTTTTTTTACTCTTGGAGATAAAATAAAGGCCAATCCTAAATTTATAGTGATTGTGTATACATTAGGTTCAAAGCCTATTATTTTATAAATAATTAGCCCAAATAAAATTATTAATATTGGGAATATCAATGGAATAAAAGGCTTTATTTTTTTCATAATTAAATAGCCATTTCTGGTATTTCACCATTTACTATTAATGTTCCTTCAGTGGCATTCTGAATAGCCTCAACAGAAACCCCAGGAGCTCTTTCTAATAAATAAAATTCGTTGTCTTTTACTTCTAAAACGGCCAAGTTAGTGACCACTTTTGTAACACAACCAACACCCGTTAAAGGCAAAGAACATTTTTTTAAAATCTTAGATTCTCCGTGCTTATTTGTGTGCATCATTGCCACAATAATATTTTCTGCAGATGCAACTAAATCCATTGCACCTCCCATTCCTTTTACCATCTTTCCTGGAATTTTCCAGTTAGCAATATCTCCATTTTCAGAAACTTCCATAGCCCCAAGAATTGTAAGATCTACGTGTTTCCCACGAATCATAGCAAAGCTCATTGAAGAATCAAAAAAACTTGCTCCTGGCATCGTAGTAATTGTTTGCTTTCCTGCATTTATAATATCGGCATCTTCTTCTCCGTCAAAAGGAAAAGCACCCATACCTAAAACTCCGTTTTCAGACTGAAACTCTACTTCTATATCTTCTCTTACATAGTTTGCAACTAATGTAGGAATTCCAATCCCTAAGTTTACATAAAAACCGTCTTGGACTTCTTGAGCAATTCTTTTTGCAATGCCAATTTTATCTAAAGCCATACCTATTGTTTTTGTCTTACCGTTCGTTGTTCAATTCTCTTTTCATAATTTTTCCCTTGAAAAATTCTTTGTACAAATATTCCTGGAATATGAACATTATTTGGGTCTAACTCTCCAACTTCAACCATTTCTTCAACCTCTGCAACTGTAATTGTTGCAGCTCCGCACATATTAGGATTAAAGTTTCTAGACGTTCCTTTAAAAACTAAGTTCCCAGCAGCGTCTCCTTTCCAAGCTTTTACAAAAGCGAAATCTGCTTTAAAAGCGGGCTCTAAAACATACATTTTACCATCAAACTCTCTAGTTTCCTTACCTTCGGCTACTTCAGTACCAAAACCTGCAGGTGTGTAAAATGCAGGAAAACCTGCTTGTGCAGCTCGGCATTTTTCTGCTAAAGTTCCCTGTGGTGTAAGCTCTACTTCCAACTCTCCGGACAGCATTTGTCTTTCAAACTCGTCGTTTTCACCAACATATGAAGAAATCATTTTTTTAATTTGCTTGTTTTGAAGTAACAAACCTAAACCAAAGTCATCTACACCAGCATTATTAGAAATACAAGTTACGTCTCTAACATCTAATCTTACTAATTCTGAAATAGCATTTTCAGGAATTCCGCACAAACCAAAACCACCCAACATAAAAGTCATTTCACTTTTTATACCAGCCAAAGCTTCTTGTACATTCTTTACTTTTTTATTAATCATATGATTCTTTATTATGACTTTTATTCAAACATTTTTTACGCATCTCAAAAAATTTAAGACCAAGCTTATGCAATACCAGATCAAAGAAGTTTTAAAAATCGATATCTTCTTCTATAATGATAACTTTTTTTTCATTCTCTTTTTTCTCATCTTTCTCATCTAACTCGCCTTTCTCATCCTCTTCCTTTTCTCTCTCTCCGCAATTAATATTTATTGATAAATTCTCTGGTTTCTCAAACTCTTCTTGACTAATATTTAAACTTTCATCAGCGTAACATTTTTTCAAAAATAAAGCAAATGAAGGCAAAGACATTGTTGCACCTTGCCCTTTGGCAATTCCTTCAAAATGAGTAGCTCTATCTTCTCCACCCGTCCAAACTCCAGTTGCTAAATTGGGAACAATTCCCATAAACCATCCATCAGATTGGTTTTGAGTCGTGCCTGTTTTACCAGCTATTGCATTTGTAAATTCATAAGGGTATCCTGTAACATATCCTGGTTTCTCCCAAGGCAAACGCAAACGAATACCAGAACCATATTGTGTAACACCCTCTAATAAATTTAAAACTACATAGGCAGATTCTTCGCTTAAAACTTCTGCTGTTTTAGGTCTAAATTCTTCTAAAACGGTTCCGTTTTTATCTTCTATCCTTGTAATAATCATTGGACTTACACGCAAGCCTTTGTTTGCAAAAGTAGAATAGGCACTTACCATTTCTAATAATGATAAATCTACAGCTCCAAGAGCAATTGAAGGGTTTGCACGTATTCTACTTTCTATACCAGCAGCTTTTGCCAAACGCACTACGTTTTCTGGAGAAACCATATCTATTAATCTTGCCGACATGGTGTTTACGGAACCTGCCAAACCTTCTTTTAAGGTTACCATGCCTCCATATTTATCTCCAGAATTTTTTGGTTTCCATTCCTCTGGAATTCCATATTTTCCTTTAGGAATTGTGTACGGAATATTCGGAAAAGAGTCACACGGAGATAATTTTAATTGATTAATTGCTGTTGCATAAACAAATGGTTTAAAAGTAGAGCCAACTTGTCTTTTTTGTTGCGCAACAGCATCAAACTTAAAATGTTTATAATTTACACCACCAACCCAAGCTTTTATGTGCCCGGTTTGTGGTTCTATTGACAATAAACCTGAGCGTAAAAAGTATTTATAATATTTTATAGAATCATTGGGGGACATAATGGTATCTAAATCACCTTTATAAGAAAACACCTTCATTTTTGTCTTCTTATCAAAGACTTTTGCTATGTATTTTGTTGATTTCCCTGCAGACTTTAAACGCTTATATCTATCCGAGTTTTTCTTAGCTCTGTTTAGAATTGTATTAATTTGACTTTTTTCTAAATCATAAAAAGGAGCTAATTTGTTGCTTTTTTGTTCTTTAAAAAAGTAAGATTGCAAATTAGACATGTGCTCATCGATAGCTTCTTCTGCATATTGTTGCATTCTAGAATCTATGGTTACAAAGATTTTTAAACCATCTTCAAAAATATTATATTGTTCTCCGTTTGGTTTTGGATGCTCTTGCACCCACGTGCGCATTATCTTTTGTAAATGTCCTCTAAAATAGGTTGCAGAACCATCTTTATGACTCTCTTTGTGAATATCTAAACCCAAATTTAATTTTTGTAGAGAGTCTTTTTCGACGACCGTAATAAAATTATTACGTGTCATTTGCTTTAACACTACATTTCTGCGCTGTTTTACTTTTGCTGCTCTTCTTAAAGGATTAAAATAAGATGAATTTTTCAACATACCAACCAACATTGCAGCTTGGTCTATCTTCAACTCTTTTGGTTCTTTTCCAAAGTAAATTCTAGATGCAGAACGTATTCCTACTGCCTGATTTAAGAAATCGTATTTATTCAAATACATAGCAATAATCTCATCTTTAGTGTACTGCTTTTCTAATTTAGTAGCTACAACCCACTCTTTTGCTTTTTGCAACAATCTTTTAAATATATTTTTTGATGCTCTACCAGTAAACAACATTTTCGCCAATTGTTGCGTAATTGTGCTTGCACCGCCGCTTCCTGGTTTTAAAACTGCTCTCGCTGTTCCTTTAAAATCAATACCAGAATGCTCGTAAAAACGTTCATCTTCTGTTGCGACCAAAGCATT
>Ga0308002_1000924_pt1 | contig 10111 bp, 10 predicted proteins | sample Neamet34_FD_203148 | JGI IMG/M metagenome (GOLD analysis project Ga0308002, IMG submission 203148) | Marine microbial communities from water near the shore, Antarctic Ocean - #34 | ecosystem: Environmental > Aquatic > Marine > Unclassified | place: Southern Ocean | collected 2014-06-06
CTCCTTTGGCTGAAAATGAAATGTATAAGTATATACAACACCGTAAGGATGATTGTGTTAACGCTAAGCAAATTAGTGAGACAATCTTATCATTGCCAATGAATCCTTATCTAACAGATGATGAAATCAACCAAGTGGCTAACACAATTATGATATTAGTATGATAGAGATTATAAACGACAGAATAGTTCACATCAATGATATTGGTAATATGATTGAATTGGATGACGGAAGTCTGAATGATCTGACTGAATTATGTAAGAATATGAGAAAGCTGATAGGCGATCTCATACTTGATAAAAACTCAATCGAACCTACAGAAGATATATATGACTATATAATAGAAAAGATATACCTCATGCCTGCATATACAGATGAGATTTCTTTTAAATCTTTTAACCGAACCCCTAAAGAAAAGTTATTAATAGCCTTTAATAAATTCTTTTTTGATATGATTGAAAAAAATGAAAACACTAGACAATATACAGACTAATTACTTTGCTATAGATTTCTTTCTGACAATGTCTTGCAATAAGGATTGTCACTATTGTACAAGTTATACTTTAGAGCAACGTAACTTAACTGTCGATATGGATTTCTTGAGAAGTACATTATACTATCTAAGAGACTATAAGTGTCGCATCAACTTGCTTGGTGGTGAGCCAGGATTAATCAAAAACCTATATGAAGTTATTGCTGAAGTTAAAAGTAATCCTAATCACGTATGTGAAGTATTATCAAACTCTACAGTCCGAAGAAGATATCCTGAAGTACTAAAAGATCCAGATGTAGTATATGTAGAGCATATGGTTTTGGATTTCTATGAACATGAGATCACTAAGCTAGGTCCTAAGTCATATGAGTTTCATAATGTTAACGAATTCAACAATTACAACCTTGTAATCAAAACCCCCAACTTCGAAAAATTTAAACATCTATATCCTGATGACATTAATAAACTATCTCATAAGAATACTCTATGGAAACAGTTTAATGGTAGGTCGCCAGGTTTTAATGTCATTCACCAAGCCGCAGAAATAGATAGGAAGATGTGTTCAGCATTTCCTATGGTACCTGTTGTGGATTTTGAGAAACAGCATATAGTACATTGCTCTAAGAAGTTTGCTAACAACTCTATACTATCTAAGAACTTTGATATAACACAAGAGAATATAGATAAGATGATGACATTTAATCTATTCAAGTATGAAAATTACTGTGTCAATTGTACCGAATACGTGAACCCTAAAGGTCACTTCCCATTAAAGAAATATGTGAGTCTATTAAATGTATAAAATATCTGCAGTCGCTTTAAACCTACACGACCATAATACATACGATGGTGTGTGGCATAACCAGCGTGAGAGGCATACAAGATTCAAGCATAACCTTCCGTATCATGCTGAGGCTTATGCTCATCAATCAGATATACTGAACCCATCTGATTATAGACTTAATGATGCATTTACAGAAGAGTACTTCAAAAAACCTGAAGATGGTATACTAGCATTCACATACACATATGGTGGCGTGAGGAAATCGAAAGAAGAACTGCTCACTACTGTACTTAAAGGTCATGATGCAATATTTGATTGGCAACCTAAACATCTATGGGATTATTACCTTGAAGATAATGTATACTTTATAGATCATCATCAGTCACATGCTACGTATGCATTCATCAATTCTGGATATGAAGAATCTGATTGTTTGGCTATCGATGGTATTGGTAACAGATACAGATGTTGTTTCTTCGATAAAGATGGTAATATGACTGACCTATCAGAAGATCTACCTATTGGTTGGCTATGGAATCATATGTCTAACTTGACAGGATTTGGTACATTATGTGCAGGTAAACTTATGGGTCTATCTGCATACGGAAAGTTTAGTGATTATTATTATGAAGTTTTTAATACTATATGTGATGGTGATATAACAGAAAAGAAACAAAAGAAATTTAGTCATATCGATATTGATAAGTACGGTGTTGCAGACCTAGCTCATACACTGCAACAATTCACTATGGATAAAATAAAGGAATACGTTTATCCACTAAAGACATCTGACAATCTTTGTATTGCTGGTGGTGTATCTTATAATGGCTATATGAACGAAGAGTTCACTAAGCACTACACTAACGTATTTGTACCACCTGCTGTTGGAGACGAAGGTCAATCTATTGGTGCATATCAACATGCAGATTATATGTTAAATCATAATAAGCATATAGCTGATACGTTTGCTGGTTTAGAGTACGAATATGAGGGTGAAGAGATTGTTGATATAAAAGAGATAGCACAATCAATTGCTGATGGTAAAATCGTAGGATGGTTACAAGGTAAATCAGAGAGTGGCAACCGTGCATTAGGTAATAGGTCCATATTGGCTGATCCTCGTAATCCAGAGATCAAGAATATAATTAACCATACGATAAAGGGCAGAGAGGATTTCAGACCATTTGCTCCTGCATGTATGGAAGAGCATTATCAAGAATACTTTGATACTAATCAAGTAAGTCCGTTCATGTCACGAATAGTTCAAGTTAAATCTGATAAGATCCCAGGTGTAACTCATATAGATAATACAGCAAGAGTGCAGACAGTTAACAAAGAATTTAATCCAAAGTTCTGGGCTCTAATTAATGAGTTCTATAAGATAACTGGAGTACCTATGCTATTGAACACTAGCTTCAATAGACATGAGCCTATTGTTGAAACGCCAACACACGCTCTTAGAACCTTTAAAAGATCAGAGCTGGATATATTAGTTATTAATGATTATGTGGTAAGGAAATGATTGATAGAGAGAAACTAAATTATATAACAAACATATTAAATTTATCTAATAAAGATTTAGATGTAAAATTGCTTTACAATGTATTCACAGCAATGCAGCATAACCCAAACTTAGAAGATGATATTTTAGATTCATTTAGTGATAACCAAGTTAAAGCTAAATCTAGAATAGTTGATAATTTGGATAAACTAAATTTATTAAACGAAGATACTGAAGTTGTTATTTGGGGTTGTTGGTATGGGAGTGTTCTTATACCATTGCTGCATGATAAGGTTAAAAAGATCACCGCATTTGATTTAGATAGTGACTCTATTACAGTCGGGCACAATCAAATATTAAAAGATTATAATAAAGTTACTTGGATCACAGCTGATGTATTTGACGATTACAGAAACCAATATTATGATAATTGTGATTTAGTTATTAATACATCATGTGAACATATGCCTCCAATGAAGGAGTGGGGTGTGATGAACCCAAGCCGTGGAGAAAAATATAAAAATCCTTGGTGGACAAGAGTTAATCCTAATGCACACTTTGCCTTTACATCTAACGATATGTTTGATATAGAAGGTCATACTAATTGTGTTAATAATATAGAAGATTTTAAGTTACAGCTACCTGATGGCAGTACAGTATTAATTGAAGATGAGTTAGTAGATGAAAGAGGCACTAGATTTATGTTGATAGGTAAGTTATGAAAAGAATAATATATAGCATCTACGTTGATATTCCAGCTCAAGAGCATTATGGCAACTCTAAAAATCCACACGATACTGCAGAGAAGGCAACCATAACTGTAGATGCCTTTAAAGAGCACTACGAGAGATTGGTAGTATCTAAGCAGGATTATGCAGATAGCATTGATACAACGTTTAAGATGTATGAGTATGATGATCAATACAAAGCATTCGAATCAGATTTCACTAGAGACTTCCCAGAGTTTACTGGATATGAAGTAATAAATTTCTATAAGATACACCTCCTTACCGAACTTGCAAAAGAATACGACGAAATTCTATATCTGGATTTTGATGCTGTCCCATTAACTACAGAAAACTTCTTTGATGTATGGGATCTATCTAAAGGCATTTGTGTTTACAATAACAACGATGTTGTTGATAAGAGTATGTATGTTAATCATAGTATCAGGAGTCCATCTGCCAAGTACTTCAATTGTCAAGCCATGCTTATGGATGCAGATCTAAGTCATTATAATGATGTTATCAATACTGGCATTATTGGTGCTAGGAAAGAGGATGTAATTAAACTAGATTTCTTTGGTGGGTTCAGAGCTGTTATAGATTTGATGACGAAGTTGATAACAAGTGAGAGTGACATATACCCTCAAAATATCATCGATATGTTTAGATATGATAATGAAACTATATTCTCTTACAAAGTACAAGTCAACGAAGTTAACGTACAATGGTTAGATAGTGAGTGGCATTACTTCTTTGATGTTCAAGGATTCATTCCAGACGAAACAAAGATAGTGCATGCAATATGTAAAGACTTTGATTGTGTGTGGAGATCATACGATGCTTAAAATATGCACAGTATTTTTTGGTGATTTGTATACTCCAGATTACGTAGGTAAACTGTTTAACAGTATCAGAAGAAATACTAACATCCCATTCCAATCAATCTGTATAAGCGATAATCCAGACGTAGAAGCTGATATCGTTCTACCATACAATCATCATGGTGATGTTAAAAAGCATTGGCATAAGCTAAAGTTCTTCTCTCCTAACTTCGCTGATCAACAACCTGGCGATGAAATAATCGTTATGGATATAGATCAAGTTATTACTAACAATGTGGACGATCTCATAGGACATCCTGTAGAGGATAATGAACTAGTCACGTATGGAGTGTGGTGGAAGTCTAAACCAGTGTTGGATACTAACGGTGGGTTTTATAAATTCAAATCAGGTAGCTTAAAGTTTGTATGGGATGATTTCATTAGTAATCCCAACTATTGGCAGATGCATTATTATAATTTCGGGTATGTTCATTTCAAATATTATGGTGAACAGAATTTTGTTAGTTGGGAAATGAATAAGCATGGTGCAAAAATAACTAAGACTCCTGAGAAGTGGATCACTAAATATAATGGTGTATTCGATGACGACTGTAAACTGAATAATCTGTATTGCGAAAAATTCAAAACCGATTATACGCTTCTAGATGATGTTAATGAAAATATTAAAATTGTACATTTTACTGGTCCAGGTAGAAACATACATGATTATGATACGCAGTGGATTGAGGACAATTGGAAATGAGAATAATATGTTGTTTATTTGGTGATAAGTTTACACAATGGCATGTTGATAATTTGAAGCACATGATTGATACGTATTCTGGTATAGAGTATGACAGCTTCGAAGTTGTTACAGAAGATCTATATGGCAACTGGTATAATAAACTACAGATGTTTGATAAGTTTAGAGACGGCGAGAATCTATACTTCGATTTAGATATGGTTATCTATGACAAGCTACCGAATTTGATCCGTAAGGAATTTACATTACTGAAAGATACTTGGTGGAGAGAAGAAGCCCATACACCTCTTAACTCTTCCATTGTTTCATGGACAGGCGATGTGTCTCATATATGGGATAAGTTTAAAGCTGATGACGCTTACTATTTGAAACAGTATGCTAAGGGAAGTGATGAGTTTTACTATCGAGAGATAGACTATCAAACGTACGATCCAGTCTGCCCAAAATTTAATATGGACAAACTGGATACTGATTACAGCGTGTGTACTTTAGGACAAATGCATCATGTAATGGAGCAGGGATGGTCCGGTTGGTGGTCTAAATACTTTATTAAACCTTCTTCTTAGCTGCTGGCTTCTTAGATGAATCTTCTGCTTTTGCTGCTTCTAATTCTGCTGCAGCTTCAAGAGCGTTAGCTTCATCTACAAGTTGGAATGCAAAACCTAATACAGTACTCTTAGTTTTAGATTTTCTTAGCTGAGTCTTAACGGCTGTATTAGATGAACCCCTGATTTTACTAACTTCGAATAGTGCTAATTTTAAAGCAAACAATTCTTCTTCATTAGCTTCACCAGCGAATATCATCTTTACAATTGAAACCCAAGGCTTAGTGTCTTTAGCTTGAATCAATCCTTCTTTCTCTGCAATTAACATTACAGTTGATTCAAATGACTTCCGTTGTTCTTTGATGTAGTCAGACGTTACTCGATGTAAGTCATCTACAGTAGTCTCTTTCATCAAGTCCGCCCAATCAGAATCTGTTTCATCATGTGGCATTATATGCTCAATTACAGATTCGTCTTCTTGTTCAAATGTAACACAGATATGCTCTCTTGAGTTATCGATGAAGTGCGCTCTGATAAATTTATGTTCTTCCCATAAGCTCATTTATTATTTACTCCTAATTTATACTTTGTATATTCTCAAATATTTGGTGGCTACAGTTACTGCTGTACCATTCGGAAACTCTTGTGCTCTATAGTCGTTGGTGTTAACGTAACGAACTTGATAGTTACCAGACCCGTTAAGTTTTGTGTTAACCATACCAGAACCTCTAGTATTTCCTGACGATACTGAATATCTAATTCTATATCCACCTACGTTCCTAGCAACATATCTTACTAAATTTAACAACACTGTATTAAATGCTGATGCACTATATTGCTGAACCTGAGAATCTGATGATCTAATGTGCACTGGAACAGGATAACTAAATGCAGATCCGTTCGTCTTAAACAAATAGTAATTAGCTATGGTAGTTGGTTGGTCTATAGCTTCTGCAATACCTGCTGCAGTGTATGCTCCAACGTTAGCTCGTGTATCAGTGAATATTGGAGTACTGCTAATCAACGAATGATTAGATAAAGAAGTACTTGAATGTATTCTATATGTACCAGGTCTATCTGATCCATCAACGAGCATGTTAACTGCAGGATATATGAATGTATCATACATATCAGTAAGGCTCATTGACTTCAAACTTGATCCGCCATTAAAGTATAATGGAAATGCTATATTGCTTGTATCAGATACAGCGCCTGCAGTATTCAAATGGTTAGTCATTCTAGCGTAGTTTACAGTACCTGTCGAAGGTTCTGCAGTCTCCGCTTCTGTGTGGTAGTTGGTAACATCGGTACTGGACGTACCAGCTCTCATACGTGTATCAGATATGTTACCTAACCCACCACCTGAACTAACATAACCTACTGTAGATGACGCATTAGTAGACCATAAGTATGTAATTTGATTTTTAATGGCTGTTATTTCTGCAGAAGACATCTCCTGCAATCCAGTTCCATTCCATTTAAGTGGAGTTCTAACAGCCATATTATGCTACCTTTCTTGCTTTTAAATAATATGTTGATATGACTGCAGGAACGCCATCTGGAAACTCTTGAGCACGATAATCGTCAGCATTAACAAATAATGTTTCATGATTACCAGCGCCATTAAGTTTTGTATCTGTCATAGCCTGTCCACAAGTTGTACCTGTACCATTGATAAAGAATCGTACTTTATGATTAGCAAGGTTAACTGCAGCGTATCTCATTAAACCTAGTAAGATAGGATCAAACTCAGAATCACTATATTCTCTTAAATTATTACTAGTATCTATATACATTGGCTTACCGCTATATGCAGAAACTGCTGCATCCTTCTGCCATACTTGCCATAGCTTAGTAGTTGTGGGGTAATCTGTAGTAGCTCCTACAGTAAATGAAGCTATGTCAGCGATGGTATCAGTGAATACTGGTGATACAGAAACTTGGGTATATCCAACCGGTGCAGTATCCCAAAGATTCCACACTCTAAATGGCTGAGCTGTAATGACTGTATCTAATGCGCTATGTATAAACGTATCATACATATCTTGTAATGTCATAGCTTGTATGTTATTACCACTATCAAGATATACAGGAAACTTTTTACTACTAGTATCAGCTACTGTTGATAAACTTGCAACAGTAGCCTCAGCCATATGAGTCCATGTAGTATTTTGTATAGTAGGTTCTGCAGTCTCTGCTTCAGTATCATAATTAGTAACATCGGTACTATATGCACCAGCTTTCATTCTACTATCTACCATTGCGGTAAATGTACCATTTGCTGGTACACCGACTCCTATAGTAACAGAAGGATTAGTAAAATACAGATACGCGGCACGATTTATAAGTGCCGTAGTATCTGCCGCTGCCATCACTTGTAGATCAGCGGTGGCCAATTTCAAAGGTGTTCTAGCAGTCATAATCTAAGCTCCAGCTCCATACAACGTTTTAACAGTAGTACCAGCAGAGTTCTTGATTAATAATGTAACTAAGCTCTTTAGCTCACCAGATCCTACAGCGTCATCAGCTATGTTGACTTGTGCAACAGCATTAGTACCAAGCTCTGAATTACCAACAGCATTAGCAGCAATCTCAGAAGATCCAACAGCATTAGCAGCAATCTCAGAAGATCCAACAGCATTGGTTGCAATCTCAGAAGATCCAACACAGTTAGCAGCAAGAGCCGTTGCTGTGATGGTACTTGTACCATATTGAGCAGTAGCAATTGTACCTGTAATCTGAGAGAATGGATGAGTATGTGATGCGTTAACAACTGTAGTCACCATGTTAACAGAACCAAGATTGTTCATAACAACCGAGCCAGTTACGTCACCAGATAATGTGATAGTAGGATCGTTAACATCAAATGATAATTTATCATTACCGTCAACAGAAACAGATATACCATTCTCTGTATTAACAGACGTTACCATTGCAGTTATTTTATCTGCAACATCAGCATCAAATGTATCAGCACTCCAAACAGCAGTTCCAGCAGAACCCCAAGTTAGATATTCACCTGCAGAACCACCGGATGGGATATGCTTATTACCATTTGTTATTGGGTGACTGTAGTTGTTAGCAGAAGAAGCAATACCGTTCAACTTAGACTTATCAGTTGTAGTCATCAATCCAGCAATAACTGTAGTAGCAGCCGGTAGAGTAGCGTCATTACCGTCACTTGATGTAACAATACCAGAAGATGCGTGGCTTGTATATCCTAAGTGAGTAGTTACGTTGTGGTTAATATCTGATACTTTAGCAGTGTTAGCTGCAACAGCAGAGTTATTAGCTACTTCAGCATCAAAGTTTGTAATAGCTGATGCAAGATGAATATGGTTACCCGCTGCAGCAGTCGTTGATGTTGTTCCTAATGCTCTCCAAGAAGAAGCAATAGTCAGCTTGCTAGCAGAAGTTCTAGTTACTGTAACATTAGTACCACCAGCAATTTCAATATCAGAAGTACTAGGACTTGTTCCTGCACCTGTCAATCTTAGCTTAGTAGTAGAAGATGGAATTGTATGTGAGTATGTAGTGTGAGTATCAGTTGGAACTGCCCAAGTGAATGAACCATCAGCATCAGATCGTAAGAACTGTGATGTGCTACCGTTACCACTTACATTAAGCTGTGTTGCACCAATACCATTACTTGTAACAGATACACCATTCGAATCAGTCGTAATAGCTGTACCGCCAGTAATAGAGAAGTTCAACTTACCAGTAGGATCATCGAATACAACGTTAAGTCCGCTTTCAGTGTTACCTGTAACCATTGTGCCTACAGTATCTGTTACTGCTTCAGCCCAATCGGTTATATTACTTGCTGTATGAGTATGACTATTGTTATCTACTGCAAATGATAACTTACCTGTTGCGTCATTATATGTCTTAGTAAGATCGCCTGAGCTATCGAACATAGTAGCAATAGTGTCTTGTACCCATTCGTTGAACGGAACAGCAGCAGTTGATACCGTAGTACCACCAATCATAACAGTTGAACCAGTAGACAATGTAACATCACCACTGAATGTATTGTTACCAGCTAATGTATTATTGCTTGACTTAGCAGCATATTTAGTTGATAATGTAGTACCATTCTCATTGAATGAAGTAGCCTTTACAATACCAGATACATCTAAACGGTTGCCAGCAGTAGGAGCTTTGTTGATACCAATGTTACCATTAACATCACTAATTCTTAATCTTGCTGTTCTAGTAGCACCAGTTGTAGTGTTTAATATAAGTTCTGTGCCAGCTGTTGCTGTAACACCCTTATTAGAAAGTGTGAAGTATTGGTTAGCATCAATTGGACTTGTACCATCACGCTTTAGATATTCGCCATCTAATGTAGCTAACGAGGTACTAGTGTACAATGAGTTAAGTGCATCGATTATCTTTGCAGTACCGCCACCACCACCTGTAGTATTACCGTCATAATCAGTGAGCATGTTGCCACCAATTTCAACTTGAGCATCCTTA
>Ga0308002_1000927_pt1 | contig 10092 bp, 8 predicted proteins | sample Neamet34_FD_203148 | JGI IMG/M metagenome (GOLD analysis project Ga0308002, IMG submission 203148) | Marine microbial communities from water near the shore, Antarctic Ocean - #34 | ecosystem: Environmental > Aquatic > Marine > Unclassified | place: Southern Ocean | collected 2014-06-06
ACATCTATCGATGATGTAAGATATTCGGTTGTGCACATCTTGTTTGACGAAGTGATATTACTAAAATTACCAACAAAATTACACTTGTCATTCATAACAAGTCGTAAATCGCTGGCAACAATTTTAGTAGTGGAATCAAGTAAACATGCTAATGCTTGCACAGGATCTTCAAATATAAACGCAACACCTTTTCTGTACATTACATTCTCAGAAATAGACTTCGAACATCGAATAACACATGGTCGATCGGTATTTTCGAAATTGACCACTACGCCATCATAATTGGTCCTTTCGACACATGAATGCACTGTCTTGGAATACTCTCTCCTGTTGACAATGGCGACACTATCATTGAATATTACCCATGGTGAACATTCTGTATGGACACCTTTGGTGACAAATGTCATTAAACCAATTTGATCCTGAATGAACTTTATGATAGTGTCAATTGGATTAGGTAACATCGAATATCGAATCTTTTCTAGAAATGCATTATATGCTACACATATGTTTTGGAACCGATAACCGACTACCGCATTGCCTGTTCCACGAACTTCGCGCAATGATAGCCCCACAAGTCCCACGATAATATCATGCATTGGTACAAAGTCTTGACTTTTCAGTTTAAAACGAAACACATCAAATATCACACTTGAACATTTGCATAAAAGGGATTCCGGCTTAATATTCATTACATGTGACATAATATTCTTCAAAAACATCATACGCAACAGTTGTAAATTTCTATGACATTCTTCCATAGAACAATCATATTCCTTCTTTTCTTCGTAACACATTTCACTGGGCATATCTTTCGAGATCTCGTCCAAATGTTTACCTTCAAGCTCAATCTTAGTTTTGAACTCATGGACATAGTTGATGAATTCATCACACTTAACGCATGATTTGTGATCATGACGATAGGTGGATGCTGGATCAACTACCTTACGTGCATTGAAAGAATTCATAAATTGCATAATTTCTGGCAAAGTATGGCCTAAAGCACGAAGCCGACGCATTTCTATTTGCTGGGGACTCGCCTGTACAACTTCATTTAACGAAGAAGTAACGAGAGTATCGGTTGAAGACTGCATAATGGTAATATGAAGACACAAGGTAAAATAGTTTAGAACTAGTATGTAAATTTTTATAATGAGAATATGAATGATGGTTAATTTCAATTTTTAGACAAGTTGCTTGATAATAGGAGTTCTATTTTTATGTGAGTTTTCTGAAGCAGATACACTATTATCAGTATTGTCCTTTCGTTTCAAAATGTTTCTCTCATGATTGGTCAGTTTTAATGCTTTATAATCATAATCTTCGGATTTGTCAGAATACATACCTTTTACAACTGGTTTTAAAATTGTAATAGGATATGTTTTATTCATGAATTTTTCGATATCTGATAATAATTCATCGTTGTATTTATCCAACTCAATATATACTCCCTTATTTGCCACGCGAGTATATGATGCATTATGTTCGTGAATAATACGAAACAATGTCACATAATGACTTTTAGTTTTAATTTTAGTAATACGTAATGACAACTCTTCTTTAGATGCATTGGTATATGTTTTATTTATTGTATTCATTAATAATTATGTCCAAATTATTTATTAATATTTGGACATAATTTAATAGCATGACTGATTTAAAAAAGACATACAATAAGGATTTTTCATACCCGGATCCAGATGATGAAGATTTCCAGATGAAGATGTATAATAAGAGAGAATTTTATATCAATAGAACAGATGAACCTAAAAAAATGGAAACTTATCAAGATTTAAAAAAATATAGAGATAGCATTTGCACGGGTACCATTAAGAATTTTTCAAATCCACAATCTCAATTATCAACATTTATTGCACCAGATACTCCGTATAAAGGTGTTTTAGTATTTTGGGAACCCGGGAAAGGTAAAACATGTGGCGCTATAGCTGCAACTGAAAAATTTAAAGATATTGTAATGAAATATGGAACAAAAATACATATTCTTGTTCCAGGAAGAATAACCAAAGGAATATGGAAAGATGATATTATTAATTGCACAAAAAATACATATTTGAAAGATCATTCTTTAGATACCGGATATGTTTCTGAAGAAGATAAGGAACTTGCAATGAAAAATGCCAGAAATAATTATTCACAATATTATAAAATTATGTCACATGTTGGATTTCAAAAACGTGTATTGGGTCAACGTATCAAGGAACAAGTTAAAATCAACGGTTCTGATAAATCAAATAAATCTTATAAAAAAACTACACAAGGAGAATATGAACGAGATATTGCTGGAGAAAAATTAGAATCATTAGATAATAGTGTTCTCGTAATAGATGAAGCACATCGTATTATTGGTAATAGTTATGGCGATGCGGTTAATACTATAATTGAAAAATCTAAAAATCTTCGTGTAATACTATTAACTGGTACACCAATGAAAAATATAGCAGATGATATTGTTAAACTAATTAATTACATTCGACCCAGAGATTCGCAAATTAATCGAGATTTAGTTTTTACCAACCCCAAGACAAATTCCACAATGGAATATCGTACTAATGGTAGAGAATATCTTGCACGAATGGTCAGTGGGTATGTTTCGTTTGTAGGTGGTTTAGATTCATATTTATTTCCCACACAAGTTGACATGGGAACAGTTCATAAGAATTTAATGTTTACATTTTTGACAGAATGTGTTATGGAAAAATTCCAACAAGATAGTTATATTGATACAATTGAAAATTTTGATGATGCATTGGACAGAAAATCTTCTGCCGTATCAAATTTCGCATTCCCTATTTTTTCTAATGAAACAAATAAAATTGTGGCTGGATATGGCATGGAAGGATTAACCAATATGATGTCATCCATTAGATTACATAAAGATAAAGCATTTAAAGCATTAAAGTCTTTTGGAGTAAAAGGAAATATTTTGGTAACGGTTGATAATAAAGCAAAAACTATTGGTGGTGAACTTTTACACATTAGAAATCTTCAAACATTTTCTACAAAATTTGCAAAATGTTTGGAAATTCTTGGAAATATGATAAATAATAAATGCGGATTGGCTTTTATTTTTTCAAATTCTGTAAAAGTTGGAATTGAATTATTTGAAAAAGTGTTATTAGCAAATGGATATTTGGATTATGACCCAAATGGAATGTATACTATAAAACCAGATACGATTCATTATAAAACTGGACAAACATATACTGAATTTATGAAAGACAATTCGTCATCAGAGTTCTTTCCTGCGGTATTTTTAGCTGTTACTGGTGGCAGTGAAGATGATACACAAATGCCAGAAGATAAAAAACAAATTATCGATAAAGTATATTCTATTCCTGGAAATAATGACGGCAAATTTATTAAAATAATATTAGGTTCTCCAGTAATGACAGAAGGTGTAACACTTAAAAATGTTGATACATTGATTGTTCTTGATGCACCATATCATTTAGGATCTATTATGCAAGTCATAGGTAGAGGAATTCGTTTTTGTAGTCATTCATCTGTGTCTGATGAAGAAAATCCATATCCAAGTGTGAAGGTATGGAAATTAATTGTGAAAGTTAAAGACTCTGTCGAATTATCGACCGAAGGTATATTATATAAAAAAGCAGAACAAAAATATATTTTAGTAAAAGATGTCGAACGTGTTTTACAAGAAAATGCTATCGATTGTGCACATAATTATAATATTAATATTTCTAAAGAGTTAGAACATTATAAAGATTGTATTCCGCCATTAGAATATCATGCATTGAAGGATAAAACTGGATATACACAATGTCCCAGTTCTTGTAATTTCCAAAAATGTTTATATCAATGTAATTCTAAAAAGTTAAATTTAAAATATTATGATAACACTTCTAAATTGTATAAAAGAATTAAAAAAGATAAACTTGATTTTACAACATTCACTAGCAAAATGGCCAGAAAAGAAATAGATTACTGCAAAGATAAAATCAAAGAAATGTTTAGATTCAAATATGCATATTATTTAGATGAAATTCTAGATTATGTTAAAACATCATTGTCTGAAGATCAATCAGAATTATTTGAAGATTTCTTTTGTTACAAAGCACTAGATGAATTTATTTTAATATCGGAAAATGAATTTAATAATTATCATGATGCAATATATGATAAATTAAGTGTGGCCGGATATCTAATTTATAGGGGTAAATTTTATATCTTTCAACCATTAACACAATATGAAAATATTTCTATGTATTATAGAACCACCTATACTAAAACATTAATGGAAGAATTAACATTAAATCGTTATTTCCGAAATTCTTTGGATTCTAAAATTATTTCGGAAATAGAAGTTTTAACAGATGTGGTTTATGAAGAATATAATTTTGATGATGCAATGGAATATTATGATTCGCGCCAAGAAGCCAAATATGTGGGAATTATTGACAAACCTGTTGCAAGAAAGAAAATAATTAAATCTACTTTGGAAGATATATTTAAAATTAGAGAGAAAAAAAAGAAAAATTTAGAAAAGAAACGTGGAACGGGAATTCCTACTTTAAAAGGTTCTGTTTGCTCAACATCAAAAGATAAAGAATATTTGGTCAAAATCGCCAAAGTTATAGGATTGACCGATTATAAAAAAGATACCAGATTAGATATATGCGAAGCAATTCGCTTGCGTATGTTATATTTAGAAAAATATAGTACAGATGCCAAGGGAGATAAAATAACATGGGTAATTATACCATCAAATCATCCAGAATATAAATTTCCATTAAATTTGGAAGACAGAGTTAATAGTATATCTTCGCAATTAAGCGAAAAGATATCTTCTAAAATTACCACCACCGAAAGTGATAATGGAATATTTGAAAAAGTTAGAAACAAAACTTTTAAAATATATAAAATGTGTTTTAAAATGAAAACAGAATGGAATATGCATATAAATTTCTTTGTTGAACTTGGATTTACACTTGATAATAATATATGGTCAATGGTTATTGAATAATTTATTTACCAAAAAATATTGAATATTTTTTAACTTTATTTTATTCAACTTTATTTTCTAAAATAATTTCTTTATTTAATTTTTGACCATCGATGTGATTTGATACATAACACAACGATTCATTATATGCAAAATATTCACAATGTTTGCATTCAAGTTTTTGGTTGTTTTTAATTAATTTTTTATTGTTAGAAACAGTAATACATGTTTAGTAAAAGTACAATACACCATGTATCATTTTTGTCAAATATTCAATAACAGTTGAATTTAATATTTGATAGCATTAAAAATATAAATATACATCATTGTTAATAGTTTATATTTATGCATAAAATATTTAAATTTTAATTCAGTTTTAAATAAAAAATTGAATATTTTATGCATAAATATATTATAACATATTATATTAATGAATGCATATCAAATTGGAAACACATTTAATACTATTGAATTATCTACTAAAGTAAAATTGCATCCTCGACAAATGACATATGATTATAAAGAACATTTAAGACATAATTTAGAACAGAAAGTTGTTGGTAGATGCAACAATGATGGAATGATTACTAATGTAATTAAATTATTGGAACATAAATCTAACCTAGTTGTCAGAGAAGATTTTAGTGGCGCATCCGAATTTGATGTAACTTATTTATCATTAGTATGTGTTCCGATAATTAATACTGTGTCAGTTTTGATTATCGAAAGTATATTTTATGATTATAATGACTTTTTAATTAGGGCATCAAATGGATTTGTGACATGTGTATTAGCGGTATTAAGTAATTCTGGAACATTAAGAGTCGATAATGGAGAAATATTTATTAAAGGACGGGACAAAGCACTAAAAAATGGGGATTTTGTCAAAGTTTTTATTATAAATAAGCGAATTGAAGCCGGAGATACATCTATGGGAATTATTGGGAATTTAATAGATATTGCTACAACCGAAGAAATAAGTTTATATTATCAAGGATCTATGAAACCAAAAATTTCGGAACACATTGAAACTAATGTACAATTTAATGAAGACGATGATTATTCAAATGTTTAAAAATATAATAATCATAATGGTGATTTATGTATAAATTTATTTTATTTTTAATTTATGTTTAATCAACTTAAATATAAATACTAATAATTGTTAGTTTATCATGAATACAGTTTATAAAAAATATCACACAAATACACATGAAAATAATTTGTCAGATCCTATCACTTCATATGGAGTGATTAATTTCAGTATTACAAAAGAATTTAAACAGTACATTCCATTTATTAAAAATACATTTGAACATTCAATATCGAATGTAAATATCACAACAATGACGAATATTGATAATAATGAAGAATTTGATTTATTAAAAAACCAAGTTTCAGAATCCATATTATTTTTAATGATATCGAGAAAACATTCATTGGGATTTGTCGAATTTATTAGAGGAAGATATGATATAAAAAATAAAGAATCTATCAATCACTTATTTATGCAAATGACAGATAATGAAATATATGAAATATTTACAAACAACTTTGATATTTTATGGAATTCAATGTGGAAAAAAAATGCAAAAAAGACAACATATAATAAAGAATATATATGTTCCAAAGAAAAATATCAAATTATATTATCTGTATATTCTATATCAATATTTAAACCACACTATTCCATACGAGAATGGGGATTTCCCAAAGGTAGAAAAAACCACAACGAAACAAATTTATGTTGTGCAATTCGCGAATGTTGCGAAGAAACAACTTTATTTAAATCTGAGATTTCAATATTGAAAGGAATAGAACCATTGACAGAAATTATGACCGGAACAAATTTACTTCAATATAAACATATATATTATTTATCATTATTAAATGAAACACGATTACTAGATATGTACAATGACGATTTACAATTTACAGAAATAGATACAGCAGGATGGTTTAAGAAAGAACGTGCACTAAATATGATTAGACCATATCATTATGAAAAAATAAAAATTATTGAACAAATTGTTAATTTTATAACATATGTAATATATTGTGCAAAAAATAATGAATAATAAGAAAAAGTGATGAATAATATATTATTTTTTATCATAATAATATTATATGAAACGAGTATTATTGTTCACTTTTTTATTAATTATGCTATATTTAGCAATGTTTCATATTAATAAAACAAATTTAACATATGTAACAATGGCATTTTATATGATGTCATTAATTTCATCATTAAGTAATTTGTTTATTAGATATATATAAATTTATCATATTAATAAAACATAATGATACTCACTTTTTTAAACTTTTAAAACTTTTAAAACTTTTAAACTTTTAAAACTTTTAAACTTTTAAAACTTTTTACTTATATATTATAAACAAATGGACGAATCAATATTATTTAAATTAATAAAAACTCAAGAATGGGACAAATTAATAAAAGGATTAAATGACACACTGGATTTAAATATACAAGATGACCATATGAATTATATTATTCAATATGCAATAATAGAAAATAAATGCGATGCAATTAAACAATTATTGAAATATAATATTATTGTAGATTGGATAGATACTAATGGAAAAACTATTTTATATGAACCGATACGATATAATCGTGAAAATATTATAGATATATTATTAAAATATGATAAACATAATATTGGTATATCTTTATTAAATAATAAAGATGCCAATGGAAATTATCCGATTCATTATGCACTGAAATATAATAATAAAGACTTATTTATAAAAATTTTAAATGATTCAAAAATAACATTATTGGATAAGGATAATAATACATTGTTGCATTTGGCAATCAAAGAGAAAAAATTAGAGTATATCAATATAATAATAAATAAAAGTATAAATATGGATTCGCAAAATAAACATAATGAATCTGCACTGCATATTGCTAGTACATATGCGAATAATTCAATAATACAAATATTAATTGATAATGATATTGACATGGATATTCAAGAACACAATTATGGATTTACCGGATTAATGATTTGTATACTCAATAACAATTGTGAAGGAACAAAAATAATTGTAAATAATAAAAAAATTAAAGATAGTCATATTAATTTACAAGATAATGACGGAAATACGGCAATGCATTTGGCAATTAATGAAAATAGTTTAGAAATAATGGACATAATATTAAATAAAAAATTAAAGTTCGATTATAATTCTGTAAATATAGAAGGAAATACATGTTTGCAATTAATATTTTATAAAATTATTTCTGGAATAAAATTTAAATTAGATACAGTTGATTTATTTATAAAAAATACAATATTGAATATTCAAAATAATAATGGCGAAACTGTTTGGCACTCCATTATCAAATATAAATTATTTAATATATATAATTTTGATAAAAATAATAACAATTTATTTATTAAAAATATGTCTGGAATCACACCTTATGATTATGTGGATAAATTAAATGATGATGATAAAAATAAATTAAATATTATGATTATTGAAAGTTATTACAAACAACTTGGTAATAATCATATATGGTTAACTGAATGGGAAAATGATTGTACTACTAAAAAATTAGATAAAAAACAATGTCTTCTAAAAATTAAAGATATGTTTATAAATAAACACCAATCTGTTCCCACAAAACGAACTACATCATGTGAAAATATTGATGTTATAATAGATGTTCCTTTCACAACATTTACTGGAATTAATTTTGATATTATAACGTCTTACATTTGTCTTGTGAAACAACATGAAAATACAATGTCATCTATCACAAATGAATTTATGAAAAACTCAGAAGTTTCGGACTATTATAAAAATCTTGGAATAGTAAAAGATTTGGACAATGAGTATTTAAATTTTGAAATATTTTGGATTTTCCAACAACTTATTTTTCCAACAAACCTCGAATCTATCATAAAATTATTTCATAACTCAAAAAAAGAATTTTTAATTATTCCATTGGCGATTGAATTACATAATGGCGCACATGCAAATTGTATCATAATTGATAAGCGTTTTAAAACTATAGAAAGATTTGAACCGCATGGAAAAAAGGAACCCATAAATTTTGTATATAATCGACAATTATTGGATTCGTTATTAGAAAAGTATTTTGAACAATTTTTGCCAAAATATAAATATTTATCTCCTGAAGAAACACAATTTGATTCGGGGTTTCAACGTCTTGAAACACATGAAACAGATAAATATAAAAAAATTGGCGATCCGTCTGGGTTTTGTGTTATGTGGTGTTTATGGTATATTGAACAACGTGTTAAAAATAATATTCATCCATTAAAACTTTCAAAAAAACTATTAATTCATATCAAAACACGAAATATTTCATTCAAACAACTTATACGAAAATATTCAGTTGATATATTATTAATTAGAAATCAAATATTAGATACTCTTGGACTAGATATAAATGATGTTATGAATGGTAATATAACACAACAGAATAAACAAGATTTGATAAAAACTATCACATTAGAATTAATTGATACATAATGAAATTTATTTATTTATTAAATATTTTAATAATAATGTACATGTCACAATTGTTATAAATATAAAATATAAATCAATATAATGTGTGTGATTTGCATCATATTTATCTTTGTAATAATCCATGACATTTTGAACTGTTCGTTGTTTATCATTCGACAATCTAAGATTATGTAAATCGTTTAACCATTTAACAACATAATGTTTTTTGCTAAAATCAATTTCTTTTAATTTTGATTCTATAATATATTCATTCATATGTTTTGTACAAAATGTGCATGGTAAAAATATTGCAGTAGAAATAAAATAATTTTTAATTTTATGTTCTAAATCTTTATCCAATTCATCCGGTAATGACTGAACAATAGTTTCTAAAAAAAACCAACCTTTGGGCCCCCATATTCTTGGATCAAAATCTATTTTTTTAAAGGTTATCATATTAATTTTATGCAGATTTTATTTTTATTTTTTACTTTTTTTTAGTATAATTTCGTAATTCTGCACCGATACTAACATTCATATCATTTTTCGAATTACTTATATTTGTTACATTACTTTTATTTGTTAATGTCATGGGG
>Ga0308002_1000929_pt1 | contig 10084 bp, 2 predicted proteins | sample Neamet34_FD_203148 | JGI IMG/M metagenome (GOLD analysis project Ga0308002, IMG submission 203148) | Marine microbial communities from water near the shore, Antarctic Ocean - #34 | ecosystem: Environmental > Aquatic > Marine > Unclassified | place: Southern Ocean | collected 2014-06-06
TTTCAGAATTTAAATTTTCAGAATGGAATGTTTGTCTATTGGTAGGTACAGTCAGACAGTTCACATAATAGGACAGATGTGATTCCTATTATCCTTCTCCCTTTCTTCACTCTCTCTTCCCCCTTGCTATTCCATGTTTGGATCACACACGTTGTCAGCATCTGTTAAGAGTTGACTCAAGCTGGCTTCATCATATTCTCCTGTCATTTCCTGCAACTGGGTTTTCAGGCCAGTTACTTCCTGGTGTAAACTTTTGATCATATCATCCTTGTCCATGAGCCGTTTCTTAGCTGCCTGATCTTCTAGTTTCAGGATGGCTATGTCATTCTGGCTCACATCTAGTTGTCTTTTCAGACTACGGACATTGGCAGTTAGTCTCTTTGTGCACTTGGCCAACTCAGCTGTGTGTTTGTCTGGTCCAGCGGCTGGAGCAAGGGCGGCAGCATCCTGTGCTGTTTTCCGGGCTGCCTTGTTCTGTCTCACTATTTCTTGAAGCTGGGCATGGGCATCCCTGGCTTGCTTTGTCTCATCCCTAGCCAGCTGTGTCTCCTCATTGGCTATCTTGAGGTCCTTTCTCAAGAATCCAATCTTTCTCCCATCTGCTCTTTCTTGGTCTCTCTTATCATGGGCCATGTTGATTCTCAGCCTGTCCAATTCTTTATTGGATTCCAGCAATGCCTTGTTCTCATTTTTCAGTTTTGACTGCGACCGATGTGCATCGGTAACTACTGCATTGTCTCTGACTAGTCTCATGTTCTGCATTCTGAATATGCACTGGGCTTCTGCTATTAATGTTTTCTCGTTATTGTTCATCATTTCTTTACCAATGTGGTTGTTGACCATTTTCTCTAGCCAATCATCCTTCTGTTTGGCTAATTCTTCCGCAGATATCTGGTCGTTGTAGTAGTTCTCAGTCTTCTTGTGAACATCCCATCCGGAAGGAACATACAGTATGCTTCTGTCGTGGTTTTGTCTATTGTCACTGTTTTTCATTTCATTGATTGTGCCTGGCCAGAATTCGATATCACTGAACATGACATTGGCAGGTTGTCCTGTTCTGGTATCTAGATAGTCCTTGGTATGGATGGATTGTCTCACTATGTCTTTTTCTGGGGGAGGATTGTTTCCTCCTATGAATGACCATGGGATCTGGTGATCCAGATATCTGGTAATGCAGGGTGGCGTGGCTGGTGTTTCAGTAGACATCATGCTGTATGGGAAGACAGTCTGTCCCATCATATTGAAAGTCCTGGCGTGGTAATTGCTGTATGAGGTGTTATCAAGAATATTCTCAGTGGGACCTGCGGAAGATAACTTTCCTATAGGGTGCTGTACTTGGGGTGTTCCTTTGGGTTCCGCTTCTAGAGTTCCCATGAGTCCACCAGGGTACATGGATGAAGAGACTTCAGATTTGGGAGTCGGCATTCCAGACGGATTTGTGATAGGGCTCTGCGGCAGAGACGAATGTTCCAGGTTACCAGAGTTGGCCTCATCCAAACTCTCATTTTGGTCCATTGCATGAGCATCATCTACTGTGTTTGATGCTTCCAGGTCTTCAGTTCCATGGAAGGAAAGACTAGTTGAGTTGTCATCTGCGGGACCATTGTTAACTCTCATATAGAGCGCCTTTGGAACTGGTGATTCATATGATGACTGGCTGAAATTTGGTGTCTTTGGGGTGGAAGCTTTCAAAGGTGCTGATCTGGATGTAGTTGCTGGTGGCGTGGTTGATGTACCTGGTCTATTTTTCAGTGGGGCTGGCTTAGTGACCACTTTGGTCCTGCGTCCACGACCTCTGGCGGCCGTAGGGTAGGGTTGGGCATCTTGTTGTATTGAAATGTTAACTGATCGATTTCCCACTGCACCTGGTGCTAGGGGGTATACTGGTCTCCACAGGCTTGTGCTGAGATGATCCCTCCTAGAGTCAACATAGTGTACTTCCACTCGTCCCATGTTTACCACCGGAATATCCTGCAAGTCGAACACATAGTCCTGTTTCACTGATGAATCATGGCAGTAATGTCCTCCTGGAGCAAAGGTATTCAGTGTTTTGCAATGGTCAGTGAGGCTGATGACATCCCACTCGTTTCTCAGGGCCCTCATGGATCTTTGTATCAGTTTGAATACCTCTACTTTGATTGAGATACTCTTTCCTTTGTATCTGACGAAGTTCCCATCGATCTTGGGCATGTCCTCCTCATGCTGGTGTCTACCCTTTGGGTGGATAAACCTCCTGTTTTTGTAGAAGTAGTACTGTTGCTTCTGGTGACTCATGAAGCTACTCTTCCCTCTCATATAGTCAATGACCTTTTCTATCACACTCCCATCACAGGCAGGAAGTCTGTTGGACACTGATCTTCCTCTCTGAGACTCTGGTGTCTGGCTTTTGTCATGCAATCTGAGATGTTTCTCTACGTCTGCCATCTTCACTGGGTTCCCTACATAATCACATCCGTTGACCAGGCATGGGACGAAAGGTATCCAGGCGATGTGCATGCAATAGTAATGGTGCCAATAGGCCTTCACATCGGCAAAGGTATGGGGCTTTCCGTACTTGTCCATTCCGTGCTTGTAACACCCCTCAATTGGGCATCCTCGCTTGAAATAATTTGGATCTGCATATAGCCCATCAGATACCTCACTCCTATCATCCTCCTCCTCAATCTCACCCTCTTCCAGATCTGATTCATAATTAGCTGCGGCCATTGCGCCACAGGGCTTGGTGTGAGCAACTATGTCAGCTTCTGACAGTCTCTGTATGGACACAGTTGCTTCCTTGGTTCCTTTCTGGAAATGCACAGCCTTCTGGGTCTTCGGTGCCTTATCCTTGAAGGTAACTATGGGAGATTCCCTATACACTCCCACTGATCCTTCCACAGTGTTGTTGTCCTGTGTGTCAGTGTCTGAAAGTTCAGGTTGCGTGGCAACAGCGGCTGCCGCTGATGGCTTATCATGTTCATTACGAGGCTCATCAATGACGTCATCAGTCGACGATAGAACAATCGGCGACGGGTTAGTCGGCGGAGACTCGGTCGGCGCTTCAGGATCTGAAGTACATACTTCTTCTACGGCGGCGACATGCGTAGAGTAGTCAGGCGCAGCGGCTGCGGAGGACTCAGGATCAGACGAATAGTCTGGGGGGCCTTGCAAATCAGGACCGAAAGTTTCAAACACATTTCTACTTACAGGGTCCAGTTGGACAGCTTTACCAAGGGCGGCCTGTACATCCTCTCCTGTCAGTGCAACAAACTCAGGGGTGTCATACACTATATTTCCATCCTTGTCAGTCACGGACACTATGGTGGGATCTTCCTGTGTATCATTATCCTCCAAGTCATAATCCACTGTTCCTTGGTCACTTCCAACTGTAAGCTGTTCAGCTTCCTCAGCAGAAAGTTCCGTGACGGTATCTGGGTCATCATCCAGATTGAAATCATCATCCTCGTGGCATTCAAGGCCTGCAGAGGCTGCGGTCTGATCATAGTACTCCAACAGCGGCGGCGAGTCAGGCGGCGGGGCCATGTCAAGCGGCGCCCGCGAATCATCTGACCTACATGCAGTCATGCATGTGCTTTCCTTTTCAAGGGCTGGGGGTTTCTCACCTCTCCCATCTTCATCGGACATTGACATCTTCTATGTTTACGTCCTGCTTGTGCTACAAGTCTTCCCCTACAACAATTCAATAAGTATAGAGGTTAAATGTCTGTTTTTCTACTATATATTTACGATATTCTTCTCAATTCCAAATTCTCGGAACGTCTTCAATATGGCGGTAAATCAAGATGGCGATGGTCACGTGGTTCAGCCTCGCTTTGGTTTCACCCGCAGAAGTTCCAGGAGTCAATCGGCGGCGGCGCTATCATCTGATCGCTTTCAGGATACTCACATTTTGGGCAGAATCTCTGCAAATATTAAAGGGGTTAAGCATCATAAATTTCAAAGTTGATCAAGCTTTTACTTTAAATTATGTATTTTTGTTACCCTTTTCATACAGAATTATTACTACTTACGATATTTTTTCCACCCCATGACTGAAACCATTTCTGCAAAACATAATAAGCAAAGACCTTACCAGTTACCACTACCATACTACCAGTGTCAGTCTTCCATTCCATTTTCATAACCACATCTCTCAGTCAACGGACAGTCCACGGCGGGGGCCATCCTCAAATATCTGGTGGTCAACGGTCATCTATCGACGCTCAGGGTCGGCAGGGTCAGGCAGCTAACACTTCAATCAGCTGAGTTCATTTTCTCTGGTCTGGAAGGCTGGCACGGTTTTCTTCTCGGTCTAAACTTCTTCTATCAATCTCACAGGTCTGACCACCTTACGTCCACTTCGGGTCGTCATGGGGGTCAAGGTGTTGGGGGCTTCACCAGTTGTACTGTCATCAATGCTAGCATGTACAACGTCGTCCACAGGCAAGTCAGCTGCCTGTTCATGGATATCACCATCACCTATTTCTTCCTGCTCAAAGATTAAGTCCAAGTTCATTCCCTCATCTATCACTGGATTTTCTAGCTCCTCTCTCTGGGGTGCTCGGGGTTCAGTGACTCTGTCTTGGCCTCCTAGTATGGGTTGTCCAGACTGGTATACCGGTATCCAGTCAGGATGGTCTCCATAACAACGCTTCATGTCATTGCTATGGACTACTCTGTGCTGGCCATCCTCTCCAAGCTGAAGGTCATATGTCACTGGACCTGTCTGATCCAATATTAGATAGGGTCCTCGCCATGATTTTCCTAGTTTCACATGGGCTCCCATTGGGTCTTGTCTGTATACCCAATCACCTGTGTGAAATGTTCTCTTCACAGCTTTCTGATCATAGTATTTCTTCTGCTTCTTGGCTGCTTTTCCAAGGTTTGTTCTGCACAACTCATAGGCTTCACCCATGGCAACTTTCATCCATTGCACATAGGCTGTGACACACATGTGGTCCACTTCTTCATCCTCAGGTACAAATTGGACGTCAGCTGGTGTACATACTTCTCGTCCCAACATTACTAGATTTGGGGTACAGCCTGTACTTTCCTGTTCTGTAGCTCTATATGCCATTAGCACAAATGGTAGCATGTCATCCCAGTTATTTCTGTCTAAGTTCACACATGTTTTTAGCACATTTTGCACAGTTCTATTTGTTCTTTCTACAAGTCCATCTGAACTAGGATGATAGGGAGTTGTCCGAGTCTTATCTATCCCTAGCATGTCACACATCTCTTGGATGACTTTAGAGGTGAATTCACCACCTTGATCGGTGTGCAACTGTTTTGGCACTCCAAAACGACTAACTACATCTACCAATTTGTCTGCTACAGAATGAGTGGTTTTGTCTGGCAGTGGGTAGGCTTCCACCCATTTGCTGAAGTAATCTACTATAACTAGTATGTACAAGTTGTCAGATTCTGTTCTTTGCAAAGGTCCTACTATGTCAGCTCCTAGTCTATCCATTGGTAATCCAACTGATGTTTGTACTAGAGGGGCTCTCCTCTTCTCTCCCCCTGGCTTAGATAATGCACATTCATTGCAGGCTTTGCACCATCTCTCGATGTCTCCTTTACATCCTGGCCAGTAGAATTGCTGTTTCATTCTCTGATAGGTTTTCCTCACACCAAAATGTCCTCCTGTTTTGTGTCCATGTATCATTGTCATGAGTTCAGTCCTCATCTTTGTGGGCACTACAAGTCGTCTGTTACACCTTGGTTGATCACCTATTTGTTCTTCATCATATCTGTACAATACATCGTCATGGATTCTTAGTCTGTCCCATAAGCTCCAATAGGCTCGCAGATCGATGGATCTACCTGCTATGGTCTTCCATATTGGCCTATCTGTGTGGTCTTTCAGCATTTGACTTATGGCGACTATGTCTCTATCTTGCTGTTGGTATTCTTTCCACTCTGGTTTTCCATAGTGTTGAGCCCAAGTATCAATTCTCTCCAGTACTTTCTCTGCTTGTCTGGCTGGGGTGTTTCTGAGCATACAGATTCTAGCAGGGCTGATGTCATTCATGACTGGAGTTTTGACAGGCGTTGATTGCTCAATCTTTTCAGCCGACTGAAGATGCTCACTCTGTTTAACTCTTTTGACGGTCGGCGGAGTTGTTTTGGGTTTCTGTCTCCGTCGACGTCGATTTCTATAGTCTGCTGGATACACTTTCCTTGGTCCTTTGGCCAATTTCAACTTAGCATCTGGTGGATCCAGACACTTTTCTTCAGTTTCAGAGTTTGATTCTTCCTCCCCAGTCAGGTTGTCAAGAATTCCAGCTGATTCTTCCATCAGCGGTCTGATCTCGGTCTGCGTTGCTCCATCGCAGACTTGTACTTTCTTTGGTCTACCAACGGCTTTCCTGTCAGTATCATCACTTCTCTCTCTAGCTTTGGTGGCTTTCTCCTGTTTCTGTTGTTCTTTGAGCTCTTTCAGATCCTTACAACACGGGCAGTTTGGTCTGACACATGGTCTATTAGGTGTTTTCCTAGAAAGCACATCTGCATTCACATGTCTTCGTCCTGGCCTATGCTGAATTGTCACATCATAGCTCGTCAATGTAGCCAACCATCTTGCTACCATTCCTTCGGGCTCCTTAAAGTTCTTCAACCAGACCAAAGATGCATGGTCTGTTCTCACTAGGATGGGTTGTCCCCAGAGGTATGTCTTAAACAGTTTCAGAAATTTGATAACTGCTAATAGTTCTTTGTAAGTAGTACAATACCCTCTCTCTGATTTTGACAGTGTCTTCGAGCCATAAGCTATCACTTTCTCTTCTCCATCTTGCATTTGCGATAGGACTCCTCCTATTCCAGTGTTAGAGGCATCTGTGTCCAGTATGAACTGACCTTTCTCTCGGGGATAAGCTAACACAGGTGCTTCCATCAAGCTACTCTTGAGTCTCATGAAGGCTAGTTGACACTCATCAGTCCATTCAAAGGCAACACTTTTCCTAGTCAGGTTGGTCATGGCACTTGCCACTGTGCTGAAATGTGGTATGAACCTCCTATAGTATGTACAAAATCCTAGGAAGCTCCTTACCTCTGTTACACTTTGAGGGTGGGGCCAGTTGGCTACTACTTCTATCTTGGCGGGATCACATTTGACTCCTTCCCTAGACACAATGTGGCCTAGGAACGCTACTTCTGGTTGGAACAGTCTGCATTTCTTGACCTTCATCTTCAAATTGGCTTTTCTGAAACGTTCAAACACCATTGTGAGATTATACAACGCTATCAGAAATGTCTTACCAAAGACGATCACGTCGTCTAGGTACACTTGTAATTGTTCCCACTGCATTCCAGTTAATACTAGTTCCATCAAACGCTCAAAGGTGGCTGGAGCGTTGGTCAATCCAAATGGCATCACTCTGAATTGATAGAGGCCCATGCGGGTAGTGAATGCTGTTTTGTCCTTATCTTGTGGATCCATTTCCACTTGCCAGTAACCGGAGTGTAGGTCTAGGGTGCTAAACCATTGAGCACCTCCCATGGCTTCAACACTATCATCAAGCCTGGGAAGTGGATATGCGTCTTTCTTAGTTATGTCGTTCACTCTGCGGTAATCCACGCAGAATCTATGAGAGCCATCTTTCTTTTTGACTAAGACCACTGGACTGGCCCAAGCTGAGGAGCTAGGTTCTATTACTCCTGCATCAAGCATCTCCTTTACTTGACCATCCATTATGACCCTGGTGGCCATTGGTGTTCTCCTTGGTGGTTGCTTGATAGGCGCCTGTGATCCTGTATCTATGCGATGTTGCACTAGATCTGTATGGCCAAACTTCCCATCTGGACCTGTAAATACATCCTGATATTCAGTCAGTAATGCTTTCACCTGTTGTCTCTGTATCAATGTTAGTTCTGCTGGGAGACTTTCCATCATGGGAGTTATATGTTCAGGCAGGTGTCCATCCTTCCGGCTTTCCAGAAGTTGCATGAGCTCAGCCAATTTATCTTCTCTGCTCACAGGGATGGTTTGATCCATCAGCGGACTGATCGGCGGTGGACTGATCGGCGGTTCCTTCCGCAGATCATCTGGTTGATCAGCGAGCTGACTCTCTGGTATCTTACCTCGGCTCACCGCAGACATAACTCTGGCTACCTGTTCTGGGGCTGGTTCAGCGTTCATAACCTGTTTTTCAAATGGGATTATCTCACTAACCTCTTCTAAAGTTCCCATTTCATAATCCTCTGGTATTCTGCGAGGAGTGGTGGTCAAGTTGATCACTCCAACCATTACTTGTCCACTACTGTTAGTCACTACACCTGGGTTCACAATTAGACCTCTCTCACTATATCCTGGAACTAGTTGAACACTTGGAGTCATGTATCCTGCTTCTCCTTCAGTCCATTCTCCTTGTATGGTGGCAGTCACATACTTTGTCTCTCTTGCTGGAATTGTCGTGGCCTTGCTACAACGCAATGATAGTATTTTGCGTCCGCGGCAAGGTACATATGGATATGTCTTTCCAGCTATGGTAACAGTGTCTCTTCCCATATCCATTACTGCTCCTAGTAACTTCATCAAATTATGACCAAAGATGGCTTCTCCATCACCAATACCTGCCACTAAGAATTCAAAGTCAAATGGTCCTATATCTTCTACTTCTAGTTTCACTATACAGTAACCATGAATCGGGAGTGGGGCTGTATTGGCCATCAGTACAGGTTTTGGGAATGCTTTCATTTCTGGGCGTGGATCTAACTTCAGATATATGGATATATCCATGGTGGCGAAAGTACATGCGGTATCCACTAGTAAAGGCACTTCCTGACCTCCTATCTTACTGTGTACATATCCCAAAGGGTACTGATATATGGACATGTGTCTGGCGTCCAAGTCAGCTTCAAGCATCTTTGATGGTAACAAATCAAGCTTTTCATAAGTCACTGGAGGTTCAGGTGGTCGTGGTGGGTCTGGGACTGATTCACTGACCATTAGGCGGTCAGTCCCTGGCAGTTTGACGACTTTGGCATGGTATTTGTAGTCGGTACATTGTCTCTTGGCTGGTATTTGTCCCTTCTTTCACGAGCCATATCCTCACGCCTATGCTCTTCCACACTTGGGACATAATGCTTGTCACTATTATTAGGGCATCCTCTGTAACTATGTCCTTCTTTCTCACAACACCAACAGATCAGGGATCTGCGGGCAGGCTTGCGACCTCTGTAGGTATTGTTATCGCTAGTAGGTGTCCGGCCTTCCATCATTGTGACAAGCTTCAGAATCTGGGCCACATCTGGATTTTCATCTTCACTTTCCTCACCTCGGACCATGGCTATCTTAGCACCATCAGTTCCTTTCCTACCAGGTTTAACATACTTTGGTCCACAGTTCTCCTGATATCTTATATAGGTATTGCAAGCTTTCTGGGCTTCTGCCATTGTCTTATATCCATTCAGAACAACATGCTTTCTCAGTTCAGGATCTTCAATCCCTTCCTTGAATCTGTCGAGCACTTGTTCATCTCTTGCCACTGTTCTCCATTCAGGATATCCTCTTCTAGCTAACCTTTGCAGTTCTTGGGCATACACTTCGGGTTCTTTGCCTGCTGGCATGGTGGTACTCTTGAACTTCAACTTAAAGTTCTCTTCACTACCGTCTGGTGCATACCTATCTACCAGAATGTTCACTAGGGCCTGATACGATACGGGCTGATGATCTGAATATAGTCCAAGGGCAGCGCCTTGTAAGTGCCCTATTAATTGCCTAAACCTGTCTTCTGGATCCCATCTATTCCAGTTTGCGGCATTCTCAAATTTACCATAATAGTCTGCCCAATCATCCTTCTCACCAGAGAAATTCTCTACAGTCATATCCTTTCTTCTTGGTGCACTGCTTGGATTCTGCGTAATATTACACAATATGTCTCTGGTAAGTTGTCTATCTCTTTCGCCAAATACATCGGCGATTTCTCTCACTTGAGCCTGAGTGTACATAGGCTCCTGTGGTAGGCTATTTGGTCTTCTTGCCACTTCATGGACGGGGGTCAACTGTCTTCCAACAGCAGATCGAGGTTCTGGGATGAACTCGACGGCTGGAGGACGTGTGTTCTCAGTTGAGGATGGGGTGTGGAGTCTCAAGGTCGGATCTTCC
>Ga0308002_1000931_pt1 | contig 10065 bp, 2 predicted proteins | sample Neamet34_FD_203148 | JGI IMG/M metagenome (GOLD analysis project Ga0308002, IMG submission 203148) | Marine microbial communities from water near the shore, Antarctic Ocean - #34 | ecosystem: Environmental > Aquatic > Marine > Unclassified | place: Southern Ocean | collected 2014-06-06
CACTGGTGCTCCTAGCTGAGTAGTGCAGTATAAACAGTTCGTTCGAGTCTCTTTAGTATTTATTATCAAGTCTCTTTGAGCCTTTTTAGTATTTATGGTTAGGATTCTTCATTTTTCTTATTTTTTAACCTTAAACTACCGCCCCTGTACTGGAAGTTACCTACTATGTTTTTAGTTCTTACGTGTCGCTAACTCAACGATATTACCTTTCGACTGTGCACCAAATTAACCTGGGGTTGGGAAAATAGTAATAATTTAAGTTAGAATGCTGGCTTTATCGTTCGCTGCTTCGGATATGTTGTTTGTTTATGTAAATACGTTAGTGTTAGCGGTAAAAGAAATGTAGACTTACCTAGTTTCGGATGTAGAAAAGTTAGTAGTAAACTAAAAATAGGTCTCTTTGGCAGAAGCTATGACTCCTTTGTTCAAATTCTCTATCCTTATGTTTTGGTTTGGTAATTTAGCAATAGTTAACTCGGTATCTTTGCCCGTCTACATTATACTTAGCCGTACACTGTGTTGTGGTGTCCTTTTTGTTTTATATTAATCCAGACTAGTTTCATTATTGAAAGATCGGTAGCCCGCAGTAACGTACGTTGTAACGTCCGTTAGAATTTACACTGTTTTAGGATTTACATTGCTCAAGTCTCTCTGTTTAAGTTATTTAGTCGGTATTGCATTTCTGGAAGTTTAGCATTTATCTTTGATAAGACTCGTTAAGGCTTTAGTAGTTTCGATTCTGTAGAAGAGGTCTCCTCAGGAGATTTAGTAATTTAAGTTTACTCGTGATCTATTTAATCAGGTGTAGCTAATTTATCGTAGGGTGCTTACGCAGTGCACCGCTTGGTAATTTAAATGCATGTTGGGACAGCCGTTTGACTAGTAGCCTCTTTAGGGGGGTCTCCTTTTTGCAAAAATGGTAATTAATCAAGTTATAAAACTCTTTTCTTTTAACTCGATGCAAGCATCGCAAATTTAGTGGGGGGTATTTGTGGGATTCGGCGTTTACGGCGAATCGCCACGTGTTTTATACGGGCATAATCCATTTTTGATCCTACACATGTTATATGTTGTAAGCTATCAGTATCTTTCCATCTTTACACTCTTTGTACCGCTCCTTGGGAGCCCTCCTTGGAGGCTCTCTTTGGTGACGTCATTCTCTGAACTCTACCCTTCCTTTTCGGCCACGTGTAACTAAATTGCTACGTCATCGGTGTCCTCGCATGTGCTCAAGGATGCGATCTTGTTTACGTCTAGAGTCTATCATGTTTGCTCACTAGATGTCACTAAATTCTGTTTACCTTTAGTCTCTCCTTGAAGGAGACCCTTTAGTTTATTTTGGAATACTAGTTCGGCAGCAGTAGTTTTACATACTTTGGACTAATACTGTTGTTGGTGCTCAATCATGTTGCATTTAGAATATCGTTATGTAAGTATTATTATTACTCTTGTATTTGTGTGATTACTGTTAACTGACGCTTCCCGTGTTGCGCCCCAGGTGTCGCTGCTGGCGTCTGTGACGTCATGTTTAGTATATAACCTGGTGCGAAAGGCGGGAGCGTCCTCTTTTGGCTTTTGCTTCGACTGAAAGACGTCGTATTAAACTATTGAACGGCTCCGACATTGATGACTCTTTTATTTCTTACTTACTTTCTCACGTAACTCACGATCGTTAGCTACACTCTCATCAATTGGTGACAGCGGTGTGGGATTGAATTAGTCGTCCCGTAAAAGAAGATTTGACGAACCGAGAGGTTGGTGTTTAGAAGTTTGAATTCTAGCCAACACGTGGCCCGAGAGGAGGAACGCTGAGAAGTTGTGGGGAACATCAAGTCACTGATGTCTAGTGATAGAGAGTGCAACTCAGAGGGGGAGAGGTTGCACAACACCAGGCAGCGAGCAGCAGAGCTACGTACTCGCAGCGACAATGAACAGAGTCAGGGTGAGGATATCTTCCAAGGAGCAGATTCGTGCTCCGAGGAGCGAGTCGGGGGAGCTGGCGAAGAGGGCGGACGAGCCAGCCTGGCCGCAGCAATGGCCGCTGACGCTGCCGACAAGGATACAGAGGATTTCGCAGACGGAATCAGCGATCTGTACAATACGAATGCGGAGGAGTGTGAGGGACCGTCACACTATGATGGGGGACTGGAGTGTGCCGATGCGAGTGCGCCGAACCGTCACCCAATACCGACTGATTCAAGGGCCGAGGGTAATGGAGACCAGGCCACAGAGCGACGACAGCGTCGAGAGGACCGCTGCGAGGCCAGCCAGCCAGAGGACAGAAGGGGACAACCGGACCGAGAAGGAACTAGAAGCGGCCCAACAACTAGTGCAGATGCAGAATCCAAACTGTTGGTGGACAGGGACAACTACGCAACCGTCTACATAGCCGGCACGGTGGCACCCCCTGCCTCCGGCATGAGGGAGAATGCTACCACCCGAGGACAAACAAAGAGAGGCGGGCCGTCGAGAAGAGGCCGAGGAACTCGCCGATCTTCACCACTACGATTGACACATCTGGGACAGGAATTCTCAGTGGCGCAGCCTTTTAGGCCACGAAATCAGGTGAGACGAGATGCGTCACCGGATGACGGCATGGGAGAGACGCTTTTTCACACGGCACCGCATAGGACCGATCCGACCAAGCGTTTGGTAACAGAGGTAATACGGCAGACGAAACAAGCGGCTCATGACCGGCAGCAGCATGGACTGAACGAGGCCCGGCGCCTGGCCATGGAGGGAGCGCGAAAGGGGCTAGACCGGGACTATGAAATGCCGCGATTGGCACAATCACCGGCTGCTCGCAATGATAGAGGGAGCAGAAAGACACCTTTAGCGATCAATTCGCGGGAACAGGAATTGGCGGCCAGGTACCGCGCACACCCGTCGCAGCAAAGCACTGCGTCTAGAGTACAACCACGGGATGACTCCTCAGCGGACGACGATACTGACGATGACGTTTGGTATGATACGGGTGAGCAACAAAACATTGAGGGGCATGTCGACTGGGACTATGAACGACAAGAACCCATCGGGGATTTTGACTTAGCTTACGCCAGCAGTCCGAGATGTGTTTGGGAGCACGAGATGACAGTCGCGATGTGTGCACGACGGGGCCGAGAACTAAAGGATGCCTATCCTCATCAAACAGCCGGTACGACGCTGTCATCTGACGAGCGTGTGGAAGAAGCCGTGAGAATAGCCTGTCCCCCGTCGAGGCTGAGGAAAGAGGCTGCAATAACGCGTTTACGGGGAGTTACCGAACATGAAAGGAGCTGCCCCAAGAAAGCTGGTTTGACCCAAGGAGCCGACGTGAAGGCACCAGAGAGATTCACTCAAGGTTTGAACAGAGCGATTCGCCAGGCCAAGGGTGAAACCAATAGGGCGAGAGGCGTCAGCCCGGATAAAGAGACTCAGAGGGCCAACGACTTCTGGGACAAACACTACTGGAGTAAGCGGCAGACACCTGGTCCAGGAACCAAGGAGGGGCCAGAGTGTGATCCTACGAAAGTACGACAACAGTTGTATCGCATGACTGACCGAGAGGACGCGTTTCAGGACGAACGAGACTGGGGGGCAGCACGGAGCCGCCATCCAGCAGGCACCACCTTCCAGAAGACACAGATAGAGCCAAAGCGCGAGCGCCAACAGCTGCGTAACGAACGAGGCGAAGGAGATGCTAGTCAACGGAGGCTGGCAGAGTCACTTTCAAGTGCCGAACTGGCATGGCTAAAGAAGGCTGCAGCGGGATCGAGTTTGAACAGACTACAGCAGCGTTGTGCAGACCGAAAGACCACCGAGGACGCTGAAAAGCCTGCACCTGATACATATTTTGATCATGAAAGAGTCCCTCTGCAGAGCTCACCAGTAAAGGATGCAGACACGACCCTGACGACTGAACTGATTGGATACATTGAAGGGCAGGAGAAACGAATGGAGAAACTAGAAGCGCAGGTGCGTGCTTCGAGACAGAGCAGTCCACAGAGACGTGCTGCTGAGGATCCGCTCGTGGGAGCACGACGTTTCCTACAGTCGCGGGTAGCCACTGGACGTGAGGAGGAGCGATATGCCAGCGAGATCGAGCAAGAAGTCACTAGGCGGCCTCGGCGATCGGTGCGAATAAAAGAACAGATGACCGCCGACTACAGTAGCGACAATACTTACGGGAAGCCGGTGGAGAAGGAAGTAAAGAGACGGCACAAACAGAAGCCCCAGACGTCGGAAACCAAGGCTGCACGAAGGAAACGCGAGTTCCTGGAAAAGGTGGCCGCATACGAGGCCGATAGCACGGGTGAAGAGACTGAAGGAGAGGTGTCGTCTCCTCCACCGACCATTCAAATGAGGGGCAGCGGCCCTATCACCAAGGTTAAGCCGCCCTCCTTCGATGGAACTATGTTCCTAGCCTTTGAGCAGCAGTTTGAGGCAGCTTGCAGGTGCAGTGGTTATAATGAGGCGGCTCGAGTAGAGTTACTGCGATGCTCGCTAAAAGGACCGGCGAGACAGCTGTTATTGAATACGGGAGCTGAGTCGTGGACATATGCTCAATTGATGGAGGCCCTGCGTACTAGACACGGGAAGACCCGTAGCAAGACAGAGATCCGTAATGCCCTGCGGGAAATGTACAAGAAACCGGGACAGAAAGCCCTAGATTTCGCCGATGAGATAGACTGGGTAGCGTCGCAAGCCGAATTCACACCGAAAGAGCTGACGACGGCCACGTATGAGGCTTTCTGGCACGGGCTGAGGACCACTCCACGACAGCAAAAGTATGTGGAGAAGCATGACGCTACTCAAACGATGAAAGTGGCAGCAGAGATTGCGGCGAGATGGGAGCGCACCAAAGGGACAACCGAGGACGCATATATACCGCAGCTCCAACCGCCGTATATGTCGCCGCCGCAGACCGCGTACATACCTCAGCCACCACCGCCCGTGGACTGGGCGATCATTCAGGCCAGACAAGCTCTCAATACAGGTGCTTCCATGACGGGGATGCACCCGACGGCGTCGATTGGACAGGGCCCACTCATTGCCTCGGCGATGTCCAACGAGGCACTTCTGAGACAAGAAGAGAAGGACAGAGAGGATAAAAGGGGAGGTCAGAAGGGCAATGCAACTACCAAAGGAGACACATTAGTGGCACTACAGGCCACGTTAGATGATTTATCCAGGGACCATGCAATTTTGAAGAACTCTGTCTATCAGGAGAGGAGTCAACGGAACACCAACCGCGGGCGCGGTGGGTTCCGGTTCGGTCAAGGACGTGGGGGCTACAACAATCAGAGAGGAGGAGCGCCACGACAGGACAATGGTTCAGGGCTGCCACAAGACACCAGAGAGCAACAGCATCACCAAGGAGGACCAAACCAAGCATGACAAGATTCGCTCCAGCCAGACCGACCACAAGGCGCGGTAATGGCGGCTGCTTTACAAAAGAAACCGGCCGAGCTTTACCACGTCTGGGCGCATTTCCCTGCTGCGTCTTCAAGCCACCTGATGTTAATTGATCTGGGCGCCTCTGTGAGCGCGATCCCTCATTATGTTTATATGTCCATTCCTTTAGCGAAGAGGCCTCGACTCGAACCGAGTAAGGAGCCGATTAGTGCGGGAAATGGAACGATCATCAGCTGTTTTGGACTCGTAGCATTAGAAGTGTCGGTGAGTGATATCACTTGGAGACAGACGTTTAGAATCTGCGACAATAATACACAAGGCATCTTTGGTAAAGACTTTCTTGACTTTCATAACGTTACAATAAAGTGTGGGGAGAGTGGGCATGTGTTCATGCACGGTAAGGAGCTGGAGTTGCGGGACCAGAATGGCAAGCGTTTCTTTAGCCGGGCGACGTTACCAAGAGCGTATCACATACCGCCCGGGCAGCGTACTACCGTGCAGGCCTTCCTGACGAGGAGGTCCGGAGAGCTCGAAGGAGAGACCGTGTTGATTGAGCCCTGCAAACAGTTTCGCAGACAGACTGGATTGATAGCCGGAAAAGTGATGGCCAAAGTGCAGAATGGGTATGTGCCCATAGAGTTATTCAATCCTGGGGAGACGACCCTTACGGCCCCAGTCGGGCTAACGACGGGAGTGGTGGTGCCCGTCACCGCCATACATGAGTGGAACGCTTTTGAGGGAATAGCCCCGCCCCGTATGGCCAAGGCTAGCATTAACTGCATTAGGACGGTGCCGACGCATGAGATGGTGCAGCCAGATCTTCCAGAGCATCTCCTTACGATGTACGAAAAGAATGCGCCCGGATTAAATGACCTGGAAGACTTCCATTTCAGACAACTACTGATTGAATATGAGGACGTCTTTGCGAAGGATAGCTACGATCTAGGTAAATGCAATTTGGTTCAACACCATATCGACACGGGGGATGAGCGGCCAGTCAAGCGTCATACGAGGCGTATGCCGCAGTCCCAGTACGACGAGGTGAAGAATCAAATCTGCGAGCTGAGCAAATCTGGGCGAATCAGTCCTAGTAATAGTCCTTGGGGGGCAAACGTGCTACTAGTGAAAAAGAAGGACGGGAACTGGCGAATGTGTATCGATTACAGGGAGCTTAACATGAAAACTAAGAATGTTGACCCCTATCTATTGCCTAGAATCGATGACACCATCGACTCCTTGGGGACAGCTAAGTTTTTCTGTACACTAGATTTGATACAGGGTTACCATCAGGTAGAACTAACACCGGAGAGCCGGGCGAAGACCGCGTTTGTAGTTCCTAGGATGATTCCGAGTCAATGGGAATTCAATTACATGCCGTTTGGGGTGCAGGGAGGCCCCAGTACGTTTCAAAGGCTGATGGACCAGCTGCTGAAAGGTCTTGAGCATCGTATAGCGTTGGCTTACTTGGACGACATCATCGTGTTCGGAGAGAGCCCTATGGAATGCGTTGGGCACCTTCGGGTGGTATTTGACAGGATTCGAGAGGCAAACCTGAAACTCAAGCCCAAGAAGTGTGAATTCTTTAAGGAGGAGCTACTCTACCTGGGACACATAGTCAGTGGAACTGGAATTCGGTGTGATCCTGCAAAGATCGAAGCTGTCAAGAATTGGGTGGTGCCACGCACAATTCGACAGACGAGAAGCTTCCTTGGCACGGTAAACTACTACCATCGGTTCATTGAAAATTTCGCACATCACGCACAGGCTCTTTTCGCAGTGTGTGGTAAGCGGAAGAAATTTGAATGGACTGAGGAGTGTCAGACAGCTTTCGAGACGTTGCGTCAAAAGCTGATAGAAGCACCGGTAATGGCGTACCCCCTCAATGAAGGCCGGTACATTCTAGATACTGACGCGTCGGGGTTCGCAATAGGGGGTGTTTTGAGTCAGGAGCAGCCAGACGAAAACGGGGTGCTGCAGGAGAAGGTGATTTCGTATGGCAGTCGCACGCTACAGCCGTGTGAACGGCGCTATTGCACAAGGAGACGAGAGCTACTGGCTGTAGTCCATTTTGTTAAGCAATTCAAGCCCTATCTGTACGGGCGAGAATCGTTGATTCGCACCGACCACGCTAGTCTGCGATTCATAAAGAAGCTGAAAGATCCGAATGAGCAATTCTCGAGATGGATTGAAACACTCGAGGAGACCCTCTATACTATTGAAATCCGCTCAGGGAAGTTGCATGCGAACGCTGATGGTCTCAGTCGCCTTGAATCGTGTGGCGGGCGTCGATGTATTTGTCAAGGAGTCGATGTTATGGAAGGAGAGGGCGAAGTGCGAGACAACTACAGATTTGAATCAGCTGTCTATGCTGATGAGGCTGCTGAAGCCGCAGCCAACGGTCTGCATCAACACACGGCCGGTTGCAATCGGCAGCACCAGACCCCAGGAAGCCGCGCCGAGAAACTATTCAGAGAAAGAGACGAGCCGCTGGCGAGCACCGACGTCTGTGACCCTCCAGCCATCATCGCTGCTATGCAGGCACGTCGAAAGAAATCGCGTTACCGACGTCAAGCGGGCCGAATGAGGGCAAAGGATCAGCATCACTTGTTTGACGATCATGTGGAGGAGCATGTGGTAAATTTTGATAAGCTATGGACAGCTGAGGAGATGGCCGCTGAGCAGAGCCTTGATCCCGACATGGCACTGCTGTATAACTGTAAGAAGAATCATCTACCCCGACCTCTGTGGGAGGAGGTGAGCCCTGGAAGTGCTGCGTTGTGTGCCTATTGGCTGGACTGGGAACGCCTTTCTCTGGAAAATCACATGCTTTATCGCAAGTTCGAGTCAAGGGATGGTCAAGATTTCTTTATGCAGATTCTCTTGCCTTTTCGCTATCAGGACGTGATGGCGACGCATTTTCATGATGGACCAACTGCGGCGCACATGGGGCGGAGACGCACCCAGAATCAGGTGCACAAAAGAGCGTATTGGTTTCATATGGCTAATGATTTGAAACTATGGATCCAGACGTGTGATGTGTGTCAGAGACGAAAGAGACCTGGCATCACCCCAAGAGCGCCAAAGAAGATTTATCATGCTGGCACGCCGAACCATCGCGTGAGCATGGATATTTGTGGGCCTATCGTGACGACGGCTAAGGGAAACAAGGTGATCATGGTAATCACCGATGACTTCTCTAAGTTCACCCAAGCTTTTCCGTTACCAAATCACACAGCTGACACTATTGCAGATGCTTTCCAGCATGGCTGGGTCAGTATCTTTGGTGCTCCACGTGAGGTACATTCAGATCGTGGGCCAGAGTTCGAATCCCATACGTTTCGACAGCTATGCGGAGTGTTCAAGTGCATGAAGACGCGCACTACAGCGTATCACCCGTCCAGTGATGGTCAGGTGGAAAGGTTCAATCAGACAATGACGCAGATGCTCCATGCTTTGACCAGAGTGGATCGCAAAGATTGGGACGAGCAGCTGCTCTATGTTTGCCAAGCTTACAATGCAACCAAGCATACTACTACGGGAATCGAGCCAAACCGGCTCTGGTTCACTTATGATGTGTCAATGCCATTCGATGTGATGATACCAGCTCCGCCCAAGGAAGAAGAGGTGGGTCAACGTGCTTACGTGAAGAGAACTCAACGAAGGATGCGACGTATCTACCAGCTAGCACGCGAACGAATTGGTAACGCTGCCACCTATATGAAGCGACTTGGAGACCGAGCAGCTACAAAGCACCAGTACCAAGTGGGCGATATTGTGTTGTTGAAGAATTTCAGACTGCCTCCGGGCACAAAGAAGCTGCAGGATCGTTACTTGGGGCCATACTATGTGTTAGATCGCCTAGGTGACCAGACACTCCGAGTGACACGAGGGCCTAGCGACAAACCGGATGTTGTACACTATGACCGGCTGAAACCCTATTACGCGCGTAAACCTGAGGAGAGCGATGTGAAGTGGGTTTTTGAGCGTTCTTGGAACCGTTTCTTGTGCTCGCCTACACAGGATGAAGCTAATCAAACGACGCCCACTGTAGGCTTCCCTGATCCTTATGAGGAGCCGCCAGAAATTGAGGAGGGGCCACGTGACCCGAGAGAGCGAGAATACTGGTTGAGAAGTGAGCTGACTGGGTCAGGCAGGGGACTCAATGACGCAACGGCGAAAAGAGAACTCAAAGGAGGTGGTAACGAATGGACACTTACTGAGATTCTTCAAAGAGTGAGCAAGCAAAAGACGGTGACGGTCCGCCGACCAGCACCTTCAGAAGTGTTTGTTGTACAGAAGAAGGCGGTGACGTCACGAAAGAAAGCAGTCATACACTGCATATTGTCAACTACTATGTGTGCATATAAGACTGAAGGAGGAAACAGTGTGTATAAAGAGAATGAATCGTACAGTCATCATGTAAACCGCATGATGGACTCTTCGAGCCAAACTGAGGATAATGGGTTAGTTTATTATGAAGCAACAGGGGAAGATTAAAAATAAAACTAAACTAAAAAATATTGAGTACCATATTGCAGAGATTGGAGCTGAAAACTAGAGAGGAGTACAAAGTTGCCGGCCGAGTAGTAAATATAGAACGCAGCATCGGCAATGACAGCAACAAACAATCTAGACCATTGCAACGAACCTGATCAGTTTGGTTGTGTGGCT
>Ga0308002_1000932_pt1 | contig 10064 bp, 6 predicted proteins | sample Neamet34_FD_203148 | JGI IMG/M metagenome (GOLD analysis project Ga0308002, IMG submission 203148) | Marine microbial communities from water near the shore, Antarctic Ocean - #34 | ecosystem: Environmental > Aquatic > Marine > Unclassified | place: Southern Ocean | collected 2014-06-06
ATGAGTGTCATTGGTGGAGAGCTAAAAAGCTCTACTGAAGGGAAGCAGTTTACAGAGACAGGTCAGCAAAGGTACGTATCTGAAGCGAATCAAATACCTACTATTGGTGGTGGCGGTTTTAACAGGGATGGGACTTTGATTCGCCCAGAACCTGATGGTATAGAATACCGAACTACTGATCAACCTATCGACCAACTAGGACGTATAGGTGACAACACTGCCGCTGACACTGCAGCTATACAAGCTATCTATCAGGGACAAACAGGCAGAGCAGGTGATGCTGCAGGTGTTACCCACTACACCGACCTCCTAAACAATGGTACTAACTTAGATACTATTCGTGGACAGATCAACGACTCTACTGAAGGTGTTGGTTTTGATGCTACAGGACAGCAACAATATGTAAGTGCTGCAGATCAGATAGATGAAGTTAGTTACAGACCTGATCCGGCAATAGAGGCTGCAGCTAAGGAAAAGGCTGCTGCTGACAAAGTTATTGCCGATAAGATTGCTGCAGATAAAGTAATTGCAGATGCTAAGATTGCTTCAGATAAAGTAATTGCAGATGCTGCTGCTGCTCAAGCTATTATTGATGCACAAATTGCTGCAGATCTAGCTGCAGGTCTTATTACCGCTGCTGAAGCCGCTGCTGCTGCTAAGACTGCAGCTGCTAAGGCCGCTGCTGCTAAAGCTGCTGCTCAAGCTATTCTTGATGCCGCTGCTGCTAAGGTTATTGAGGATGCTAAGATTGCTGCAGATCTAGCTGCTTCTAACACGGCTACTTCCACAATCATGGCAGACTCAACTGCACTAGTGAATGACAGTGGTATTGACTACACAGCAGATAGTAAAATAGAAGACTTAAGTGTATCTCAACATCTTGAGCCTACACTAGCTACGGGTGCTAAGACAAAAGGCACAAGCACTACTGTAGCTGCAGATCAGCTACTGGATACGACTAAAGGTCAAGTAAGCAATATAGATCCTACTGCTGTTGCAGGTTCTGCTACGGCAGGTGCTGCAACCGACATAACTACCTCTGATGTACTTAAGCAAGGGGCTACAACAGACACGGCTACAACAGTAAAGACACTATTAGATAAGACTAAAGCTGCAACAGGCTCTATAGACTCTGACAACAAGGTAACAGCGGCTGAGCAATCAACGTCTGCAGTTAGTGACTTGAGTGCTGCACAAACCAATGCTACCGTAGTTAATGGAGCACCTACCCGTGACCTTGATGGTAGAGAAGTAGTTAATGGTGTAGCTGACGCACGAGATGCTGCAGCCTTCACTGAACAAATTAAAGCAGCCCAAGCTGATCCATCTTCAAAGTCTACAGTGCAAGGTCAACTTGCTTCACTCATGACTTCCTTTGATGAAGGTAAGACACCAGCATGGGCAGCAGGGGCTATGCGTAATGTAACTGCTCAGATGGCCTCCCGTGGTATTGGTTCATCCAGTATGGCAGGTCAGGCATTAATACAGGCTGCTTTAGAGTCTGCTTTGCCTATTGCTACTGCGGATGCACAGACCTTTGCTAACTTTGAAATGGCTAATCTTAATAACAAGCAACAGAGAGCCATGTTATCTGCACAGCAACGTGCTACCTTTATGGGGCAAGAGTTTGATCAAGACTTCCAAGCAAGGGTATTTAACTCTACTAGGATTGGTGAGATAGCTAATATGAATTTCAATGCATCTCAACAGATTGCTATTGAGAATGCACAGATTGCCAGTACAGTTAACTTAGCCAACTTAAGTAACAGTCAAGCTAATGTTATGGCAGAAGCTGCCGCATTGTCTCAACTAGAGATGGCTACCCTATCTAACAAGCAGCAAGCAGCAGTACAGAATGCTAAAACCTTCTTAGAGATGGATATGAGTAACCTGTCTAATAAGCAGCAGACTTCCTTGTTTAAAGCTCAGCAGCGTACTGCAGCTATCATGTCAGATGCAGCAGCCGACAATGCTAGAGAACAGTTTAATGCTACTTCTGAAAATCAGACAGACCAGTTCTTTAAGACTCTCGCTAGTCAGGTATCACAGTTCAATGCTTCACAGAAGACAGCAGTGAGTCAGTCTAATGCAGGGGAAGACACGGCAGTAAGCAAATTTAATACTGATATAAAGAATCAGAGAGATCAATTCAATGCTACAAATGGTCTAATTGTTAATCAGTCTAACGCACAGTGGCGTAGAACGATTGCTACTTCAGACACAGCTACTATTAACCGTGTTAATGAGATCAACGCTAAGGCTATGTTGGACATTAGTAACCAAGCTTATAGTAATCTTTGGCAGGAGTATCGTGACGAGATTGACTGGGGCTACCAGATTGAGGAAGGTGAAGCTGAAAGATATAATGCTTTAGCTAGGGCTACCATAGCAGCTGAAGCAGAAATAGCTAAGAGTGAGGGTAATGACTCTGCCTCTATGTGGGAGAACATTGCTTCTCTAGGTCTATCTTACTTAAAGTACAAAGACGGTAAAACTTCGTAACAAGGGATTTCATTATGTCAAAACATATAGTTAAAATGTACAACAAGATAGATGCAGAGATTAATAAAGCATCATCTAATAAGGTCACAAAGAACACAGGTTTAATACCTAAGCGGGACACACCTACTGAAGACTCAGATGTTGTACACTATATTAAGCAGCTTAGAAAGATGAGGGAAGATAACAATGGAACAAAGTAACGAGCCTACCTTTGACGCACCTATACCCGGACAATCCTTAACAGGTGAGATGGGGTCTAAGCCTTGGGAGCAACCACCTAAGCTGAACACGGTAGATGAAGTCATAAGCAATTATATCCCTATGTTTGAAGATGAGGACTTTGTTTCAGAACTCCTTAATCAGATTGAAGTTGGTATCCCTATCATTCCTATTGTTAACATCCTCATTAAGGCTAGTGTTATGGATGGGGATCACACTATAGATGCTGGTCTTATCGCTGCACCTGTACTTGTAGAGTTACTTGTTAATGTAGCGGAAGCCTCTGGTGTTGAATATGATATTGGTAATAAGACTAAAGGTACAGTTAAACCTAGCATGAGTGCTATTGCACTGGCTCTGAAAGAGTTTGATACCTCTGATGAAGATTCTCAGGATGAACCAGAGTTACTTATGCTAGAAGTTGAAGCACCTCCTATGGAACCATCTATGGGTTTAATGGCTAAGAGAGGTGAAGAAGATGGGGTTTAATTTTACTAATGTAATATCCGGTGTATCTAAAGCTGGTACTAGTTACTTTGATGATAAGACGCAAGAGCGCACCAAAGAAAGAGATAAGATAGAAGGTGAACTATTTACTTCTATGAGTAGCATACATAGCCAAGCAGCTAATGTTAAGGAAACTCGTAGGCAAAAAGATAAGGCATTAAAGCAGATAATGAGGGACTTCAAGAGTAAGGATTCTACTCTGGATCAAGGACAGCTAGAATATATAGCACAACTGGGTACTGATAGGCTATCTGCACTTATGGCTACTGCATCCTCACCTGCATTGTTAAACAGTGGGCGTACACTATCTGATGTTATTACATTAATGGATGATCCTGCAGAGCTAGACAATACAGTTGACCTTATAGACAGGGTTAATGGTGCTATTGTTCCAATGCAGCTAGATACCTCTGCCTATTATTCTAGTACTGATATTTTATCTAATTCAGATGTAGATGCTATGGCTGACAGAATAGGTAAGCAGTTCCAGAATATTACAGGTATGACTCCAGCTAAGGCTAAGGGGTATGCTCAGCGTAACTTAGCAGAAGTTCAAGAGCGTAGTTATTCTATTGAGTACGTTGGTGAAGATGCAAGAAGTAAGAATGACTTTGAAAGAGCAGCACTATCTAAAACATTATTAGAGTTACAGGGTGCTAGTGCATCTGTAAAAGTATCTGATGAATTAAGTGAGTCCCTATTAGTTGAAATGGAAGCCGTTCGTGAATCCTATGCTAACTCTGGTGAACACGCTAGGCAGTTCAACATAGATAATAAGATAGAATTAGAAGCAGGTCAGGCGTTACAGCCATCTCGTCAGATAGCAGGTTTTGAAGCAAGCTTCCGGAGTAAGGCAGTCTACACAGATACTGTTATAAGGCTATTAGATAAGACAGTAAAGACTGCTATGGAAAATAAGGAATTGAAAGAGCCTTACTTAGCAGCTATAGAGAAATCATTCCCCGGTATATACGGTGGTGAAGCAGGTAGTGATACTAGCAAGCTATCCAATGGTAAGCTCTACTGGGCTACTGGAATTAAGGATGGTGAACCACACTTACGTCTAGTATCTGGTAGGAAACTAAAGATAATGCAGCAAGCTGCGGATGGTAAAGGAATTACTGGGGGCAAGATACCGGGGGATCAGCATCCTCCTGAGTTTAAAGAGGGAAAGGACACACCTAAAAAGGTAAAGGACACACCTAAAGAGGGAAAGGACTTGCCTATTACTTATAACGAGACAGGGGTAGAGACTGATATAGATACACTAGTTAGACAGAAGCCAGACATTGATGCCACCATCCAAGCTATAGAAGATAGGTTAGCAGATATGGATGAAGAAGAGGAACTAATTAGCTACAAGATTGAGAAGTACACAGACGAGGGTGATACTAGTTTAGTGGTAGAGTTTGAGGAACAGCTTACCAAACTAAAGTCTGACCGAGTAGCTAGTCGTAAGACTAGGGATGAATATGCCCAACAGTCTGCTATGGCAGGAGAGGAAATGGCTAAGCGGGGTATCCGAGTTGAGCCTGTACCAGAGAAAGAAGGATTAATGTCCCGTAGTAGTGTACCTACATCTCAATGGGCTTCACAGAATAAAGAATCTATGAAGGTATTAAGTATGTTCCGTGATAGGGCAGACCGAGCCATCAAGTCAGGTGACACAGGTAGGATTACCTCTCTCCTAGCTAAGTTTACTGAATTAGCAGCAGACGAGGGTGGTAACTACAACTGGCATAGCCGACAGACTAGCGAGCTACGTAGTATTATTAACCAACTAGAAAGTGCGAATACTACAGATGGCGTTTAACTTTGATCTGACGACACCTACCGAAGAAGAGGATGGTGTACGTTTAGGCGGTATAGACTTCTCACAACAAGAAGAGGGTGAGCAGTTAGGGTTCAACAAGTTTGATAAAAACTCAGGTACTACACTTGGCTTTGATTTAGCAGAAGATGCTGAAGAGCCACTGGGTACTTTGAACTTTTCTTTAGATTCTGGTGAACAGCTTGGTAATAGTTCTTACTCTTCCTCTGCAGCTGCTACACCTGCTGAGCCACCTGTACAGTTAACTTCCCTAGGGGAGGACTATAGTATAGGTAACTTGGCTAAGCATGATGGTATTGCTCAGCTGGCTTCCTCAGTACTGGAGGATAGGGGAGAAGGTAAAAAGAAGGAAGGTGAAACTAACGAAGAACTTATAGAACGCTACATAAGCCATATGAGATATGTAGAACATAACACTATGGATGTTATGCAAGAAGTAGATTACGTCAAAGACCTTAGTGAACCTAAGAAGCAGAAGTATACCATTATGAAAGGTATCTATGAACAGATGCCAAACTTTGCTGAGGAAGGTGGTGGTAATGCTCTATCTGGTACACTAGATATAGTAGGTGCATACCTAACAGATCCTGTACTTTTAGCAGGTCTTGTCCTTGGTGTAGGTACGGGTGGTGCGTCCGCTGCAGCAGCTATAGCAGCACGACAGTCTGGTAAGGCAGTTCTTAGTAGGGCTGTTATGGGGCATATGCTGAAGGGTAACATAGGCCGTATCACTGCATCTACCACATTAGAAGGTTTGGGTGGTGCAATGCATGAATCCCAAAGGCAAGAACTAGATATTGAAATAGGTCGCTTGAAAGAGAAAGACTGGGGCAGTGTTGCACTAGTTGGTGGTTTAAGTGCGGGTCTATCTTTGGTTGGTGCTGGTGTTGGTGCTGCAGTGACTGTTGGTAAGAAAGCTACAGGTATAGCCACCAATGCAGAAAGGACATTAGCCAGATTAGCAGCGGCTAAGCAGGGAGATGATGTTGCTATAGCTGCAGGTAAGGAGGCGAGAGGTGCTGGTATAGATCCTATTACAGGTGCTCCACTTGTTACCTTTGATAAAGAAGCAGCAGAGAGAATCCGTGATGCACTGTCAATGCCTACAGCGGAGCTATCTCCACAGGTTAACAGGGACATTATGCAATCTACCATTGCTGTTGCTGAGAATCTTATGGAGTTGCTACCTTCAAAGTACTTCAGACAAACAATAGATGGTCAGAAAGAAAAGATGGCAGACACTGTTCTGCGTATAGTCTCACAAGCCTCCGAGATAAATGATGATGTATTTGAACAAGCCTTAAGACGTACCGGACTAGAACCTGCAGAGTTTGTACAGGTATCCCGTCTAGGTATACATGAATCTGGTGCTGCTATGCAGTTGTACTCTACTATGGCAAAGAAGATTGAGTTGATGGCAGGCAATAACCCTGAACTCAAGGCTAAGTTAGCTAAGTTGTATGGTAAGGACAATGAGATAGGCACTGCCCGTGGTACATTCTGGGGCTTCCTTAAGCGGTTAGACAGGGAATCCAGAGCATTGATGGTAACACAGGTTGCTACCACAGCTCGTAACGTAATCTCTGCTGCTGGTGCTGTCACCTTTGGTGCTGCAGCTAAGCTGGTAGAAGGTACAATGGTGCATAGCTATAACTCTATTGCTGGTGCACTAAGTGGCAATGCAGCCCGGATTCCTTTTAAGACAGGCATGATGCAGACTTTAGACGAGGCCACTGGTGCATTCAGAGCAATCATGGGGCATAGAGAGTCTATGGACTTAGCTAAGATGATGTTGAAGGACAACTCTAGGCTATCACAGACACTATTCAGATCTCTACAGGAGACAGGTAATGAAACCCTAACTAAGACTACACGTTTTATGAACGGTTTAAACATGATGCAAGATCAGGTAATACGTTCTGGTGTTTTCACTGACAGTGTTAACAGACAGATGAAGAAGCTAGATCTTAACATGTATGATTACATTGCCAACAACAAGCCTATACCTACACAGGTACTTACCAAGGCGACTGATGATGCATTAGAAGCTACCTTTGCACTTATGCCACACAAGGGTACTGTACTACGTACCTTCGTGGATGCAGCAGAGTCTATACCTTTTGCTACTACCTTTGTATTTCCTTTTGCACGATTCATGGCAGATGCTATGGCATTCCAGTACAAGTATTCTCCCGCTAACTTCTTAAATGCTGCTGGTGCCTTTCGTTCAGGTAAAGCTATAAGTAAGAAAGCAGGTAAGAAGTTTGCAGAAGCAGAAGAGAAGAGATTACAGTCCACATTAGCTCCTCTTACTAAAGATAAGAGTAGACTTAAGTATGAGGCTAAGAACTTAAAGAGGGAAGGTCAGGAGCTATCCAACATAGGCAGTAGGGCAATGCAGGATTCTGCAGATCGTGTAGCTAAAGGTGTAGTAGGTAGTGGACTACTATATGCAGCTGTACTATATCGTAATGATAACCAAGATATTGCATGGAATACTGTAGCAAATAAGAATCAACCAGACCAGCCTATAGATATTCGTGCTGTATTCCCTATGGCACCTTACTTGGCTGTTGCAGACCTCATGGTTAAATGGAACAACAATGAATTGCAAGGAGTAGATTCTGCGGCACAGTTACTTGAAGGTCTTACCGGAACAATGTTACGCCCTATGGGATTAATGGACAGTGTAAATGATCTCATTGAAACTATCACAGAAGTAACATCTGAAGGTGAAGCTACAGGAGATGTAGTAACTAAGGAGAAGCTAGGCAAAATAATGGGTAACTGGGCTGGATCTATAATGGGTAGACCATTAACATCTTCCCAGATATTCCGTGATATTTATGCTGCCTTTGATGACAGTGAAGCTATAGTACGTGAAACACGGATGGTGGATGGTGAAGGTATGGGTGGTGTATTTGTTCATACTTTCCTTAACCATATCAAATCTAAAATACCTGTATGGCAGAAGGACTTACCTGAGTACAGATCTCCTACTACAGGTGGTACAGTACGTAGGCAGAGTGCAGTCATGGCACAGTTCACTGGTGTTAAGTATATGCCTAAGCAGAATGAAGTAGAGAAGGAGTTAGTTAACCTCGGACTTGCTTCATACAAGCTTACTCCACGAACAGGTAACAAACAAGCTGACTACTTAGCTAAGAAACATATGGCTGTTTATGCTAATACTATAATACAGTATCAAATGGCTTCCCCTCTATATAAGAGTTTATCTAAGACAGATAAGCGTACCACTATTGAGAACCGCTTTATAGAGATACGTAAGATGGCACTTGAGGTGGCTAAAGGTGAAGCTATGATGATGGCTTTCAGACAAGGCAAGAGTTACAGTGTATTTGATGAAGGTAAGTGGGCTAAGACTCCCAAGAGAGCCAGAGAGCTAGCTGATGAATACTTCCGCAACTATTATGGACGTAGTGTTAGTGAGTTAGGTGTATATGCAGCAGGTTCTAAAATAGGTATAGCTCTGAAGAAGGGAATGTAATGGGTATAATGTCACAGAAGGTAATAGACAATGAAATGGAAGCACTTAACCTTGGCACTCCTGATGACTTCACTCTCAGTGGTGGCTTACCCAAAGAGGTAGCACCTGCAGATAGGGGTGACATAGATGCACTGGAAGCAGCTATCATTGAAATGCGTAGGAAGGAAGCAGCAGGTGAAGAGTATAGTAGCTATACACCTCCTGTGGAAGAGGCTACCACCTTCTATGATAAGGACGACCAAGACTTCCTTGAATATAGAGCACCTGAGGAGCCTGTAGTGGCTACCCCTAGTCCTACTATTGCTGAGACACAAACGATGCCCTATGCGCCTGTAGTGGACGCTGCTATGGATGCTAAGGAGGCTGCCTCACAAAGGAGGTTAACACCTAGGGCAGACTTCCTGAATACCTTCTATGTAGGTAACAGCTTAGATGCAATAAAGGACATTGAAGGAGAGCACGGGCCTGAAGGTACATTAGTTAATGGTAACCGTACTTACAACTATGGTGTTGAGCAGAAGACACTTGATAGTTTAGGTATTGATCGTAATGATTCTAAGTTCAAAGATAGTGCTGGTGTTATAGACGATAAGAAAGTAGCAGTGGCTGTTGGTGATGGATTCCATAAAGCTATTATACTAAAGATGCCTAACTGGGAAGAGATGCCAACTGAGGTATACAATTCAGTGTTTAGCCTTGCGTGGAACGTAGGTCATGCAGGTTTTACAGGTTACTCCTTAGGTACTAACCTTAATACTATAGCAGGATCTGATTCTACCGAGGCTGAAAAGAACACAGCTTACCTGCTAGAGCTAAGGACTAACATGCTTGATGTGGTAGGTAATACAGGTGGCAAGGTGCAACGAGGCTTAGCCAATAGACGAGGTAGGGATTATAACCTAGCTGCTAGTGCATTAGGTGGTAGTAATATAACACACTATAAGGTTACTAGAAGATTCTCGGAGGAGGATCCCACAGTAGAAATAGGTTCTACTATTAAGTATTATGAGGGCGACACTGAAGTTAGGTCAGTACTTACCAGTAAGACTATGACTACAAGTGAACAGCTTAAGTCTGGTATTAAAACCAGAGTAACGGGAGCTACTGAAGATGTAGCCTACGTTGACTTAACCAATTGGGAAGAAGCTATCACCTAATCTCCACGCAATAAAAAGCCCCTTAATTGGGGCTTCTTTGTTTCTACCTAGTGTGTTAACACCTTAGGTGGGGGGAGTCCAACCTAGTTCTATTAAAGCTTCGTGGACTGCTTCATCCTCTAACTCTACTATCTTCTTACCCATTGCCTCCTCTATTGCATTCATGGTAATACCAGATACTAACTCCAGCGAACCGTGATCTTGATTGAGCGTGGGTCTAACAAATACCTCACCTCGGAACACTCCCTCCTCGTCTTTAGTACTCATTCTTTCATCCCTTCTACTATTAGGTTGTTGTTCCAATCATACCTTATGGGAGCATCTTGCATACATACTATGC